>Ga0335397_10000024_pt1 | contig 146013 bp, 151 predicted proteins | sample MAT04_FD_205740 | JGI IMG/M metagenome (GOLD analysis project Ga0335397, IMG submission 205740) | Freshwater microbial communities from Lake Fryxell liftoff mats and glacier meltwater in Antarctica - MAT-04 (spades assembly) (version 2) ...
CGCCAGCCGCTCGGCATCGCGGTGATGGGCGGGCTGCTGGTCAGCCAGGTCCTGACCCTGTTCATCACGCCCGTCGTCTATCTCGGCATCGAAAGCCTGGGCCGCCGGCGGATGCGCGCCGCGCCGCGCCCGGTGAGCGAGCCCGAAGCCGCGCGCCTCGCGGCGGAGTAGCCGTTCGCTTGCCCCGCTCGGACGGCTTCGCTAGAGCCGCCGCCTGTCACCGAACCCCGAGGTCACCAATGTCCGACACCATCAACCTGACGCTGACCGAGGACGAGGCCGAAATCGTGCTGTCGGCGCTCGAGGACGACCGCGAGGGCTATATCGACGCCGCCCGCGAAGCCTTTGCCGAAGGCGACAAGGTCAACGGCACGACGTTCGGCGAGGCGGCCGACCGCATTCAGCTGGTGCTCGCCCGTCTGAAGGCGATGATGCCCAATCTGTGAGTGGGTTTGGCCTGTGACCGCCCCGCTCCCCCTCGCCGGCATCAAGGTTCTCGATCTCGGCTCGGTCGTGTTCGGGCCCTATGCCGGGCAATGGCTCGCCGATCTCGGCGCCGACGTCGTCAAGGTGGAAGCCCCCGGCGGCTGCTCGACGCGGCACACCGGACCCAGTCATGAGCCCGGCATGTCGGCGGTGTTCCTGGGCGTCAACCGTTCGAAACGCTCGATCGTCCTCGATCTCGGCGACGCAGCCGCCCGCGACGCGCTGCTCCGCCTCGTCGACGGCGCAGACGTGCTGCTCCACTCGATCCGGCCGCAGAAGCTGGCCAAGCTCGGGCTCGATCCGGAGACGCTGCTGGCGCGCAACCCGCGGCTGGTGTTCGCCGGGCTGCACGGCTTCGCCGACGGCGGGCCCTACGCCGGCAAGCCGGCCTATGACGATGTCATCCAGGGCATGACCGGCATCGCCGACCTGATGGGCCGGCAATCGGGGACGCCCGCCTATTACCCGGCGATCAACGCCGACAAGGTCAGCGGGCTGACCGCCGCCATCGCCATCCTTGCCGCGCTCGTGCGGCGCAATGCGACGGGCTGCGGCGGCTTCGTTGAGGTGCCGATGTTCGAGAGCGTCGTCGCTTTCAACCTCGTTGAGCATCTCTACGGCGAGCAGTTCGTGCCGGCGCGGGGCGCGATGGGCTATCCGCGCGCCATGGCCGCGTGGCGGCGGCCGATGCCGACCAGTGACGGCTTCATCTGCACCATGCCCTACACCGATGCCCACTGGCGGGCGTTCTTCACCGAGGTCGGCCGCCCCGACCTCGCCGCCGATCCCCGCTTCGTCGATGTCGGGGTGCGGACCATCAACATCGCCGCACTCTATGCGCTGGCGGGCGGCTTCATCGCGACGCGGAGCACCGCCGACTGGGTCGCCACGCTCGGCCGCCTGCAGATCCCCGCCGCGCCGATGGCGACGCTGGAGGACCTGCTCAGCGATCCGCAGCTGGCGGCGAGCAACTTCTTCGAGGAACTGCCCGACCCCGCCGGCACGCTGCGCTTTCCCGGCGTGCCGGTCCGTTTCGACGGCGTCCGCCCGCCGATATCCTACCCGCCGCGGCTGGGCGAGCACACCCGCGCCGTGCTGGCAGAGGCCGGGTTCGACGAGGGAGATATCGACGCCCTGATCGCCAGTCGGGCGGCGCGGACGCAGGCGTGAAGCCGGACCGGCCGGCGGGCATCCTGCTGGCGCTGGCGGTAGCAGTGGCGGGCACGACGATCGTCGCCGGCAAAGCATTGCCGATCAAACCCGCGCTCGCGGCCAAACCGACCGCCGCTCTGGCGCCGGAGGTCGATGACGACACGAAAGCCTACGCGCGCTTCCGCGACCTGCCTGTCGAGGACGCTCTCATTGCCCAATCTGGCCGCATCGCGGCCGCGTTCGCCGCCCTGCCGGCACACGGCCCTGCCCCGGAAACCTTCGTGCTGGCGGTCGGCGGCAGCGGCTTTCAGGAAATCTTCGACCGCGAAGCCCGCAAGGCGGCACAGACCCTCACCGCCCGCACCGGCGGTCCCTCGGTTGTCCTCAGCAACACGCCCGGCCAGGTCGAAAGCGGCCTGCTCGCCTCGCCCGCGACCGTCGCGCTGGCGACGGCGGCGATCGGCCGGCGCGCGCAGCCGCAGGACTTGCTGATCGTCTACCTGTCGTCCCACGGCGGCGACGACGCCCGCATCCAGATGGACGCTCCGCGGCTCGACTTCGCCCCGCTGTCGGCGAGCGCGTTGGCCCGCGACCTCGCCCGGGCCGGCCTAAAACGGCGGATCGTCATCGTGTCGGCCTGCTACGGCGCCACCTGGATCAAGCCGCTGGCCAGCCCGTCGACGATCCTCATCACCGCCGCCGCCGTCGACCGCACCTCGTTCGGCTGCGACGACAGCCGCGCGCTGACCGTCTTCGGCAAGGCGATCATCGGTGAGCTCGCCAAGCCCGACCAGAGCCTCGCCCAGGCCTTTGCCCGCGCCAAATTGCGCATTGCCGCCGAAGAGCGTAGCGAGCGCGCGACGCCGTCGCTGCCACAAGCCTGGGTCGGCCGCGACATGGTCGCGCTCTGGTCGAAGCCCTGGCCGCCGAAGGCGGGTTAGGTTCCGGCCCCATTTCGGCTATAATCATCGCTCGGGCCGGGGAGACGACGATGGCAACGATCGCTGCGGCCAGTCCTCATGCGCGGGTCGAGCGCACCCGCTTCTATCTCTGGCTGACCGGCGCGATGGTGCTGGTCGCGTTCGCCGGCTTTACGCCAACCTTCTGGTCGCCGATGGCGCGGGGTGCCAGCGTCGGCGCGCCGGTACTTATCGTCCACGGCCTGCTGTTCTCGGCCTGGGTCGTGTTCCTGTTCACCCAGGCGGCGCTGGTCGCGAGCGGGCGAACGCTGCGGCACAAGAACTGGGGGCTGGCCGGCGTCGCGCTGGCCAGCGCGATGGCGTTCTCGGTGCCGCTCGTCGTCCTGACACAGCTCGCCGACGCGGAGGCGGCGGGCTACGGCGATCAGGCGCGGCGCTTCGCCATTGTGCCGTTGCTCGCCCTGCCGCTGTGGGGCGGGCTGCTCATCCTCGCCTTCGCCAACGTCCGCCGGCCCGAGGTGCACAAGCGGCTGATCCTCGTTGCGACGATCAGCATGCTGCAGGCCGCGGTCGCGCGCTTCTTCCTCCTCGCGGTCGGGGGCCCGCCGGGCGGACCGCCGCCATCGGTCGTTTTCACGGTGCCCGCGGCGCTGGTTACCGACCTGCTGCTGGTCGCGGCAATGACCTATGACTGGCGAACCCGTGGCCGACCGCACCCCGTCTATATCGCGGGCGGCGCGCTGGTGCTCGCCAAGCAGTTGCTCATCGTGCCGATGTCGCTGACCCCGCAATGGATCGCTGCCGTCCAGCAGTTCGAGCGGCTACGCGGATAGCGGAAAGAACTTCTCCTCGGCGATCTTGCCGGCCTGGATCGTGTAGAGCGCGGTTTCCTCCATGTGCATGGTCTCGCCGCTCGCCTTGACCGTAACGTCCATGCTGGCTCTCCTCTTCCCGGGTCGGAACGTAACACGAACAACGGTGCCGGCCAATGACAGCGCCGCCGCCCTTCGCTAAAGCCGCGCGCATGACCGAGATCACGCCCCAGATCGTCGCCGACCACGGCCTCACACCCCACGAGTACGACACCATCGTCGACAGCATGGGGCGCGCCCCCAACCTGCTCGAACTCGGCATCTTCTCGGTGATGTGGTCGGAGCATTGCAGCTACAAATCCAGCCGCCTGCACCTCGCCAAGCTGCCGACCACCGCACCGTGGGTGATCTGCGGGCCGGGCGAGAATGCCGGGGTCATCGACATCGGCGACGGCGACGCCTGCATCTTCAAGATGGAGAGCCACAACCACCCCAGCTTCATCGAGCCCTACCAGGGTGCCGCAACCGGCGTCGGCGGCATCCTGCGCGACGTCTTCACCATGGGCGCGCGGCCGGTCGCCAACATGAACGCGCTGCGCTTCGGCATGCCCGACGCGCCCAAGATGAAGCATCTGATCCGCGGCGTCGTCGCGGGCATCGGCGGCTACGGCAACTGTGTCGGCGTCCCCACCGTCGGCGGCGAGACCAATTTCCATCCCGCCTACAACGGCAACATCCTGGTCAATGCGATGACCGTCGGCGTCGCGCGCACCGACAAGATCTTCTATTCCGCCGCTGCCGGCATCGGGAATCCGGTCGTCTATGTCGGCTCCAAGACCGGCCGCGACGGCATCCACGGCGCGACCATGGCGTCGGCCGAGTTCACCGAGGACAGCGAGGACAAGCGCCCGACGGTGCAGGTCGGCGACCCGTTCACCGAGAAACTGCTGATCGAGGCCTGCCTCGAACTGATGGCGTCGGACGCCATCGTCGCTATCCAGGACATGGGCGCGGCCGGCCTGACCAGCTCCAGCGTCGAGATGGCGTCGAAGGGCGGCGTCGGGCTGCGGCTGGACCTCGACAAGGTTCCGGTCCGCGAGGACCACATGACCCCCTACGAGATGATGCTGAGCGAGAGCCAGGAGCGCATGCTGATGGTGCTCAAGCCCGGCCGCGAAGCGTTCGCGGAAGGCATCTTCCGCAAATGGGAGCTCGACTTCGCAGTCATCGGCGAAGTCGTCGCGGGCGAGACGCTTACCCTGACCTTCCACGGCGAGACCGTCGGCGCGATCCCGCTCGCGCCGCTGGCCGACAAGGCGCCGAAGCTCGACCGCCCGCACGTGCCGACGCCCAAGCGCGCACCGCTCACCGCCGTGCCCGATAGCACCGACATCGCCGCCGATTTGCTCAAGCTGATGGGTAGCCCCGAGATCGCCTCGCGCCGCTGGATCTGGGAGCAATATGACCACATGGTCGGCGGAGACACCGTCCAGCGCCCCGGCGGCGATGCGGCGGTCGTCCGCGTCCACGGCACGCAAAAGGGCCTGGCGATCACCACCGACTGCAACCCGCGCTACTGCTTCGCCGACCCCTATGAGGGCGGCAAGCAGGCGGTCGCGGAGGCCTACCGCAACCTGTGTGCGGTCGGCGCGACACCGCTGGCGATCACCGACTGCATGAACTTCGGCAACCCCCAGCGCCCGGAGATCATGGGCCAGTTCGTCGGCTGCATCGAGGGCATGGCGGAGGCCTGCCGCGCCCTCGACTTCCCGGTCGTGAGCGGCAACGTCAGCCTCTACAACGAGACCGAGGGCACCGGCATCCTCCCCACCCCTGCCATCGGCGGCGTCGGACTGCTGCAGGACTGGTCGAAGAGCGCGACGATCGCGTTCAAGGCGGCAGGGGAGGCGATCTGGATCGTCGGCGCGAACCGAGGCCACCTTGGGCAATCGCTGTGGCTCCGGGAGGTACTTGTTCGAGAAGACGGCCCGCCGCCGGTCGTCGATCTGGCCGCCGAGCGCGCTTGCGGCGAGTTCGTCCGCGCCGTCATCGCCAGCGGCACGGTATCCGCCGTCCACGATATCAGCGATGGCGGCTTGCTCGTCGCAATTAGCGAGATGGCCTTGGCTGGTGGTCTCGGCGCGCATTTCAATGCGCTGCCAATGATCTCCGATACGTCCGGCGACCATTTGCCGTCATGGGCGCAATTCCTGTTCGGGGAAGATCAGGGTTGCTACGTCGTCACGACAAGCGACCCTGAGGCGCTCACGTCCGCTGCCAAAGCCGCGGGCATCAAGACTTGGAGCTTCGGGGAGGTCGGCGGCGACGCGATCACGATCGCCGAGCCAAGCATGGACAAGCCATTCGTGACCCTTCCCCTCGCCGACCTCCGCGCCGCGCACGAGAACTGGCTGCCCACTCTTATGGCGCGCTGAAGCGCGGGTCGCCCTTGGCCGAGCCGGAGGTGACGTTGTCCCGCTCCTGCCGGGTCAGCACCTGGCCCTGGGCGTCGGTGACGTAGGAGACCGTGCGCGGCCGCCCGTCGGCGATGGTGACCGACACCAGATGGCCTGAGCCGTCGTAGTTGTAGCTCGAATTGTACAGGCTGTTCGAGCCCGAGCTGGTGTCGCGGGATTCGTATAGTGTCTCCAAAACTTACCAAAACTTCAGCCAAATGACGCAGCTATCAGATCCGGGACAGGCCGGCGCTAACGTTACTCTTGCGGAGATTGACGCCGGGCTTGCCGTTTTTTGGGCGTCCGGTTTTTCGCGGTATCCGCCTGATCTGGCTGATAGCTTGTGAAAGGCTGATATTCTTGGCGCGGCTGCATCATGCCGTAGTGCATCTCCATCGCCATTTGAAACCCGCCGGGCTGGTTAGCGATTTTAATAAAAGACTTCTGGATACTTTCCAAATCACCCCGATAGTATCGGGTTCTGGGGACGCCTGTAACATCGGGCCTAAGCGCCGGATTATATAAACCAATATCAAGAAAGAACCTTTTGCCCTTCGGTTTCTGGGTTTCTTGGACTGCGGTGGCGTGGGCAAGATTGTTGCGTATATCAGCCTTACCGGGCAGCCGGTTATAGAATCGCCGCCATTAATCAACGAACGGCTCGTTGGCAAACTTGACCTTAAATGCCGCATTGGTCATCTGCAATTTTGCGTGGAACGAATGAACGGTGAAAAACGCGGCTGTGCCGGGGCTTGAGAACGGGGACTCTGCGACGGCCAAGCAGAACAAGCTACACAGGGCGTGTTCGACTGCAGCCCAAGCGCGGATCGCATCGCCAAGAGCGGCGCTGAAACGTATGCTGGCGACCCCCCACAGGCCGCACAAGACTTGCGGGAAAAAGCGAGTCGAGTCTCAATCGAAATAGAAGATTTGGGGACACCATACCAAACTCCCCGGTTCGGCTCGCCTCTTTGGCCCCGGCCTGCGCTTCGCCAGCGATCGCCCGGTCGCCGCTTCCGGGCTCGCGACAAACGCCGCCGAGCCCATCGGCCCGCCCGGTGCGCTCGGCCGCACGGATGGCCGCCGCCGCCGCGTCGCTCAGCCCGCCCGCCAGGAACCCCGCCCAGTCGCCGACCTCGCCCAGCAACGGCGCGGCACTGACCACGCCATCGTCGCGACCTGCCAGATGCGCCCGCGCGCTCGACCAGCGCCAATCCTCGGCCCGCGCGACCAGCCGCGCCTGCACCGGAGGCGAACGTCCCGTCCGGGTTGTACTCGGCATGGCTCGTCACCCGGCCAAGCGCGTCGCGGATATCGTTGGCGCGCAGGCTCGACGCCGAGCGAAAGTAATGAAATTAAAGTATTGTGTCCCCAAAACTTCATCGCCGGCAAGCAGTCCAGTGCCCCTCTCGCCGACCTCCGCGCCGCCCACGAAAACTGGCTGCCCGGGCTGATGGCGCGGTAAGCCCGCCCCTTGCCGCTACGGCCCCGTTTCGATTACTCTGCGCCTCCACCGGGGGAGGTTGCGCGATGGCTCCGACGCGAATTGCATGGGCGGCGCTTCTGCTCGCCACCCCCGCGCTCGCCCAGCACGACCACGCAACGCCGAAGCCGCGCCTGACCGTCGCCGACTGGGCCGACGGTGCCCGGCTGTTCGACGGACTCGGCGATTTTACGCGCAAAGTCACAACCCGCTCACCCGAGGCGCAGCGCTATTTCGACCAGGGCCTGCGCTTCGTCTGGGCTTTCAACCATGACGAGGCGACGCGGTCGTTCGCGCGCGCCGCGACGCTCGACCCAAAGTGCGCCTCGTGCTTCTGGGGCGTCGCGCTGACGCTCGGGCCCAACTACAATATGCCGATTATGGCCGACGCCCGCGCCCGTGTCGGTTGGTCGGCGCTGCAGGCGGCGCAGGCCAATGCCGCCAAGGCGACACCGGTCGAGCAGGCGTTGGTCGCGGCGCTGGCGGCGCGCTTCACCGGAGCCGCCCCGCTCGATCCGTCGAACAGCACGCCGCGCCTCTCCGCCTATGCTACCGCGATGCGGGGCGTCGCGGCGCGCTTCCCCGACGATGCCGACGTCCAGACGCTGTTCGCGGAAGGCCTGATGAACACCAACCCGTGGAAGCTGTGGAACGCCGACGGCACCCCCGGCCCGGGCACGCCGGAAATCGTCGCGACGCTGGAGACGGCTCTCGCGAACAATCCGCGCCACCCCGGTGCCAACCATTATTGGATCCACGCCATCGAGGCCTCGCCGAACCCCGGCCGCGGCTTGCCTGCAGCCGAGATGCTGACCGGCATGATGCCCGCCGCCGGGCACCTCGAACACATGCCGTCACATATCATGCAGCGCGTCGGTCGCTACGAGGAAGCCGCGGAAGCGAACCGCAAGGGCGTAGCCGCCGATATCGCCTATCTCGGCCAGACCGCGCCGCCCGATTATTACCCGATGTATGTCATCCACAATTACCAGTTTCTGGCCGGGTCGGCGGCGATGGCGGGGCGGCAGGCGGAGACCATCGACGCCGCCCGGAAGGCGCGCGCGTCGATACCTGAGGCAATGCTGCTGGCGATGCCCGGCATGGACTGGTCGATCGGCTATTTGTACGACAGCTATGCCCGGTTCGGCCGCTGGGACGACATGCTGCGCGAGCCCGCGCCCAACCCGAAACTGCCCGGGCTGACCATCAGCTACCTGCTCAACACCGCGACCGCCAACGCCGCGACCGGGCGGATGGCGGCGGCCAAGGCCGTGCTGGGGCGCGCCGACGCGCTGATCGCCGCAGTGCCGGCCGACGCGACGCAGGGCCTGAACGCGGCGCGGTCGCTGTACGAGATCGGCCGGATGAAGGCGGCGGCGCGGATCGCGATCGCGGAGAAGCGCCTCGACGACGCTATCGCGCTGCTCGGCGACGCAGCGGCGCGCGAGGACATGCTGTCGTACAATGAGCCCGAGGATCAGTTCTGGCCCGTCCGCCACCTTCTCGGCGCGGTCCTGCTCGATGCCGGCCGCGCGGCGGCGGCGGAGGCAGTATACCGCCGGGACCTGACCGATCACCCCGCCAACGGCTGGGCGCTCGCCGGGCTGGCCAAGGCGCTGACTGCGCAGGGCCGGGGCGAGGAGGCCGCCGCGGCGCAGGTACAGTTCACCGCAGCGTGGCGGGGCGCCGACATCGCGCTCGACCGGTCGGCGCTCTGAGCGCGGGCCGACACCGAAATAATTGCGGGCCAATTGTAACGCGGGCGGCGTTTCCCACATCCGCGCCACGACCACAGTCAGGATGCCGATGCCCGCCTTCGCCACCCGTGCCCCATTCGAAACCCTCGCCTTCCCCGCCGGGCGTGGCCCCGCGGATGTGCGCGCGCGCATCTACGGGCTAGAAAAGCTGCTGGAGCGCGCCTTCGTCATCCCCGGCACGCGCATTCTGATCGGCATGGACTCGATTGTCGGCCTGGTGCCGGTGGCGGGCGACGTCATCACCGGGCTGATGGGCCTGTACCTGATCTGGGAGGCGCGCAACGTCGGCGCGTCGCGTTGGCTGCAGGCGCGGATGCTGGCCAATGTCGGCATCGACACCGCGGTCGGCATGGTCCCGCTTGCCGGCGACCTGTTCGACTTCCTGTTTAAGTCGAACAGCAAGAACCTGCGCCTGCTCAAGCGTCATCTCGACCGCCACCACCCGGCCAGCGCGATGGTCAACGCCTGATGGCGGAGAAGTTCGAGCGGCACCGGCAGGCGTGGACCAGCGACGAGGTTCAGAAGCTCCACACGCTGGCCAAGAAGGGCATGCCGCTGCGCGCCATCGCCAAGGCGCTGACCCGCAGTGAGGAATCGGTCAAGGACCGCGCCAAGGCCGACAAGCTGGGCATTGCCGCCCTGCGCTGATGCGCTTGAAGCGAGACGCCCGCCCCGGCATGAGGTGGGCATGACCAACATCCTCCTCACCGGTGCATCTCGCGGCATCGGGGCCGCGACGCTGGCGGCACTGACCGCCGCCGGGGCGACCGTCGCCGGCCACGCTACAACCTCTGCGGGTGGCCTGATTGCCGCCGACCTGTCGCAGCCCGGAGCCGGCGATGCGCTGTGGGACGCGGCGCTCGACCGGCTCGGCGGCCGTATCGATGTGCTCGTCAACAATGCCGGGGTGTTCGAGGGCGTCGCGGTCGACGCACCCGACGCCGAGTGGCAGGCGACCTGGGCGCGCAGCCACGCGATCAACCTGCAGGCCCCCGCCGACCTGTGTCGCCGCGCCGTCCGGCATTTCCAAGGCACTGGCGGCGGCCGCATTGTCAACGTCGCCAGCCGCGCCGGCCATCGCGGTGACAGCCCCGCGCACTGGCACTATGCCGCCGCCAAGGCCGGGCTCATCGCCATGACCAAGACGATCGCGCGTGCCTATGCGGTACAGGACATCCTCGCCTTTGCGGTCGCGCCCGGCTTCGTGATGACGGGCATGGCGGAGGACTATCTGAGTTCACGCGGGGGTAAACAGCTGCTCGCCGATATCCCGCTCGGGCGCGTCGCGAGCCCGGTCGAGGTGGCGGAGACGATCCGCTGGCTGGCGCTCGACGCGCCACCGTCGCTGACCGGCGCGACCCTCGACGTGAACGGGGCAAGCTATGTCCGCTGAGGGCGGCTGGAAGGTCACCCTGCCCTGCACGCGCGCCGAGGCCGAGGCGATTCCCTTCGCCGACGAAGCGTTCGCCGACCTCGATGCACCGCCGACGCTGCTGACCGACGAACCCGATCCGGCGCGGCCCGACGACTGGCGGCTGCACGCCTATTTCGCCGACCAGCCCGAACCGGAATGGCTCGTGCGTCTTGCCGTGTTGGTCCCGTCGCGGCGTCGAGCGCCGGTGGTGGAGCGGCTGCCCGCGACCGACTGGGTAACGATGAGCCAGGCGGGGCTGGTACCGGTCCGCGCCGGGCGCTTCCATGTTGCCACCCCGGCCCACGCGCATGAGCGGCGGCCGGGCGAGATCGGGCTGGTCATCGACGCCGGCCTCGCTTTCGGCACCGGGCAGCATGCGACGACGGCGGGCTGCCTGCGCGCCTTGTCGGGCCTGGCGCGGGCGCACTGCTTCGCCAATATCGTCGATCTCGGTACCGGTACCGGCGTGCTCGCCTTCGCCGCGCATCGCCTGTGGCGGCGGGCGCGGGTCACGGCCAGCGATATCGATCCGGTCGCGGCGGCGGTGGCGCGGGACAATGCGCGCGCGAACGGGGTTCCGCTCGGTGCCGGGGCCGGACGTGTCGATTTCTTCGCGGCGGCGGGCATGGCGCACCGGCGGCTGCGCGGCCCCTACGACCTGGTCATCGCCAATATTCTCGCCCAGCCGCTGATCGAGCTGGCTCCGCGGATCACGACGGCGCTATCGCCGCAGGGGTTCGTGGTGCTTGCCGGCTTGCTCGACAGCCAGGCAACGCGGGTCACCGCGGCCTATGCCGCGCGCGGGCTCAGGCGGGTCGCGACCAGCGGCGGCGAATGGCCGACGCTGGTGCTCCGTTCCTAGGCGCGCCAGGCGTGGAACAGCGCCGGCGTCTCGATCGCCCTGACGGCGAACGTACGAACGGGGCTGCGAACCGGCGTGGTAACCGATTTCGGCATCATGGGCCGGATTACCGGCTCGAACGTCTCGAGTGTGGCTTTCATGGCCGTTCTCCTGTTAGCCGGACGGCAGAACCGCTCGGGTAACAGCTCTCTACGGGGAATCGCGTTTATATTGCAGTGCAGCAGACGCGAGGGCAGCCATGCACGGGGCGCATAGCTTCATCACGCTGCTGCAACAATCGCCTGCCAGCCGATTTCGTCGATGACGCGAATCCCAAGGGCCGCGGCCTTGGTCGCTTTCGACCCCGCCCCCTCCCCGGCAATCACCAGATCGGTCTTCGCCGACACCGATCCGGCCACCCGCGCGCCCAGCGCCTCCGCCTGCGCCCGCGCTTCGTCGCGCGACAACGTCGACAGTGTGCCGGTGAACACCAGCGTCTTGCCCGACACTTCGGACACCCGCGTACTGCGCTCGACCGCTGCGACCGAAACCTCGCCAAGCAGATCGGCGAGCGCCGCCTGATTATGCGCCTCGGCAAAGAAGCCGGTCAGCGCCTCGGCCACCTCGCCGCCGATGCGGGTGACCCCGATCAGCTCGGCGAGCTGCACCGGCGTCGCGTCGGCCGCGGCGACCGCCTCCCCCAGACGTGCCACAAATGCCGGCCAGTTGCCGAACGCGCGCGCGATCTCCCTGGCCCGGTCCTCACCGATATGGCGAATGCCGAGGCCGAACAGGAAGCGGTCGAACGGCACCGTCCGCCGCTCCTCGATCGCGGCGAGCAACTTGTCGACCGACGTCGGCTTGAAGCCCTTCCAGCCGAGCAGCGTGTCGCGCGCCGCCTTCAACCGGAAGATATCCGCCGGGGTCTTAACCAGTCCGGCCTCGAAGAACAGCACGATGCGCTCGGCGCCGAGCCCCTCGATATCGAGGGCGCGGCGCGACACGAAATGGCGGAGCCGCTCGACCCGCTGCGCCGGGCAGATCAGCCCGCCGGTACACCGCCGCCGTGCTTCGCCGGCCTCGCGCTCGGCCGCGCTGCCGCACTCCGGACAAACCGTCGGGAACCGGTACGGTTCGAGCGCCTCATGTTCGGCCGCCAGCGTGACGTACCCGGTGATCTGCGGGATGACATCGCCCGCCCGCTGCACCCGGACCAGGTCGCCGACCCGGACCCCCAGCCGCTCGATCTCGTCCTCGTTGTGCAGCGTCGCGTTGGTGACGATCACCCCGCCGACGCCGACCGGCTCCAGCCTCGCCACCGGCGTCAGTGAGCCCGTCCGCCCAACCTGGATGTCGATGGCCAGCAGCCGCGTCGTCGCCTGCTCGGCAGCGAACTTCCAGGCCACGGCCCAACGCGGCGTCCGCGCCACCTGACCCAGCCGCGCCTGCCAGTCGAGCCGGTCGACCTTGAACACCACGCCGTCGATTTCGAAGTCCAGCCCCGACCGTCCCGCCTCGACCGCGCGGTACGCCGCCGCCGCCGTGTCGACGCCCTCAACCACACTCAACCCGGCGACCACCGGAAACCCCATCGCCGCCAGCGCCGCCATCGTGCCCGACTGCGTCTCGGCGAGCGGCGCGCTCAGCTCGCCCCAGCCATGCGCGAAGAAGCGCAGCGGCCGGCTCGCGGTGACGTCCACGTCGAGCTGTCGCAACGATCCGGCCGCGAAATTGCGCGGGTTGGCATAAAGCTTCGCCCCCGCCGCCGCCTGAGCGGCGTTGAATGCCAGGAAATCTGCCTTGCCCAGATAGACCTCGCCGCGCACCTCGAGCACCTTGGGCGCTCCCTCCGGCAACCGTTGCGGCACATCGGCCAGCGTCCGCAGGTTGGCGGTGACGTCCTCGCCGGTGGTGCCGTCGCCGCGCGTCGCGCCGCTAACCAGAACGCTACTTTCATAGCGCAGACTTGCCGACAAGCCGTCGATCTTGGCCTCAGCGGTCAACCGCACCGGTTCATCATCGTCCAGCCGCAGGAAGCGCCGCACCCGCGCCACGAACTCCGCCAGCTCGGCCTCGTCGAAGGCATTGTCGAGGCTCAGCATCGGCCGCGCATGGACAATCTTGCCGAACGACGCGGCGGGCGCGCTGCCAACCCGCTCCGACGGCGAGTCCGCGCGTTTCAAATGCGGATAGGCCGCCTCCAGCCCCGCATTGCGCGCGAACAGCGCATCGAACGCGGCATCGCTGATCGTCGGCGCATCCTCGACATCGTAGCGCCGCCGGTGTTCCGCGATCTCTGCCGCAAGGCGCGCCAGCTCGGCGGCGGCATCCGCTTCCGACAGCCCAGCCGTCACGTCCCCATCCCCAGCAACCGCGCCGCCTGCGCCCGCGCTTCGTTGGTGACTTCCGCGCCCGACAGCATCCTCGCAATCTCCTCGCGGCGTTCGTCGGCGCTCAGGAGGCCAACGTCGGTGCGGGTCACCGTGCCTTCGCTCGACTTCGCGATGCGCCATTGGTGACGGCCACGCGCCGCGACCTGGGGGCTGTGGGTGACGATCAGAACCTGGGTGGTTTCGGCGAGGCGCGCCAGCCGCTCGCCGATCGCCGACGCCACCGCGCCGCCGACGCCGCGGTCGATCTCGTCGAAGATCAGCGTGCCGGCGCTCCCCGTGCCGGCCAGCGCGACCTTCAGCGCCAGCACGAAGCGCGACAGCTCGCCGCCGCTGGCGATCCTGGTCAGCGGCCCGAACGGCGCGCCGGGGTTGGTCGAGACCTCGAACTCGACGCGGTCGCGGCCGTGCGGCGCGGGCTCGCCGGCCGCCAGCGCGGTGCGGAAGCGCGCGGCATCGAGCTTGAGCGGCGCGAGCTCGGCCATCACGGCTGCGTCGAGCCGCGCGGCACCGGCGGTACGTGCCGCGGTCAGGGCGGCGGCGGCGGTGTCGTAGGCGGTGCGCGCCTGCTCGACCGCCGCATCGAGGGCCGCCAGCCCCGCCTCCCCCGCATCGAGCGCCTCGGCCCGCGCGGCAAGCTCGTCGGCGAGCGCCGGCAGCGCCTCGACTTCGACCCGGTGCTTGCGCGCCATCGCACGCAGGTCGAACAGCCGCGCCTCCGACGCCTCGAGCCGCGCCGGGTCGACGTCGAGCGCGCGCGTCGCCGCCGCCAGCCGGTCCTCGGCCTCGCCCGCCTCGATGATGGCGCGGTCTAGGCTGGCCAGCGCCTCCGCCAGCGTCTCATGCTCGGGCGCAATCCGGTCGAGCCGGCGGGCGGCCGAGCGCAACTGCGCGAAACCTCCGTCGGAGCCGCCGAGCAGTTCGTCGATCTTGCCGAGATCGTCGGCGAGGCGGACGCCCTTCTGCATCGTCGCGCGGTCATCGGCGAGCTCGGCCTCTTCACCCGACTGCGGCGCGAGCGCGGTCAGCTCGGTGACAGCATGCTCCAGCCACTCGCGGTCGGCGCGCGCGGCCGCCAGCGCCTGCGCCGCGTCGTCACGCGTGGCGATTGCGGCCGCCCAGGCCTCCCAGCCGGTCGCGGTCGCCGACGCCTCGCAGCGCAGTCCGGCGAAGGCGTCGAGCAGCGTACGGTGGCCGCGGGGGTTCAGCAGGCCGCGGTCGTCCTGCTGACCATGCACCTCGACCAGGCTGGCCCCGATCTCGCGCAGCAGCGCCGCCGACACCGCGACATCGTTGATGAAGGCGCGGCTGCCGCCGTCGGCCTTCAACTGGCGCCGCAGGATGATGGCTTCCTCGCTGGCGTCGAGACCGTTGTCGTCGAGCAGCGCCCGCGCCGGATGGCCCGGCGGCACCTCGAAACTGGCCGTCACGCGCGCCTGGTCGCGCCCCGGCCGGACAAGCCCGGCATCGGCACGGCTGCCCAGCGCCAGGCCGAGACTGTCGAGCAAAATCGACTTGCCCGCCCCGGTCTCGCCGGTCAGCACGCCAAGCCCGTCGGCGAAATCGAGGCGCAGCGCCTCGATCAGCACCACGCCCTGGATATCGAGCGCGGTCAGCACGGCGTCGGGTGGGTCCGGCTCAGCTGGCCTTCGGCGGGGTCACGGCGGCCGTGGTCTCCGGCTTCGCCTTCTTGCCGATGAGATCGTATGAGCGGTCGTACCATTTCGACCCCGGATAATTGTAGCCGAGCACGGCGGCGGCCTTCTTCGCCTCCTCGGGGATACCGAGCGACAGGTAGCATTCGACCAGACGGTGCAACGCCTCGGGAATGTGGCTGGTGGTGTCGTAGCGCTCGACGACGGTGCGGAAGCGCAGCACCGCAGCAAGATACTGGCGGCTGTCCTGGTAAAAGCGGCCGATCTCCATTTCCTTGCCGGCGAGGTGATCGCGGGTCAGGTCGATCTTCAGCTTGGCATCGGCGGCGTAATCGGTGCCCGGATAGCGACGGATCAGTTCACCCATCGCGTCCAGCGCCTGCTGGGTGATTTTCTGGTCGTGCTCGACGTCGGAAATCTGGTCGTAATAGCTGACCGCGACGATGTAATAGGCATAAGGAGCCTCGCGGCTGCCGGGGTGCAGCGACAGGAAGCGCTGCGCCGACTGAATCGCCTCGTTATACTGGCGCGCGACATAATAGCTGTAGGCGCTCATCAACTGCGCGCGGCGAGCCCATAGCGAATAGGGATGCTGGCGCTCGACCTCGTCGAACTGGGCGGCGGCGGTCTTGTACTGGCGCTTCACCATCGTGTCGCGGGCAACATTGTACAGCGTGTCGACGTCGCGCGCGATATAGGCGCGGTCTTTCTTGTTCGAGGCGGTGGCGCAGCCGGCCAGCGTCAGGCCCGCGGCGAGCAGCGGCAGCAACGGTTTACGCATCGTTGAAAGCATCATGGCTGCCGCTCTTACCGGAACCGCCGCGCGCCGCCAAGCTCCCTGCCATCGCCTCAGCGGCCGTGCAGGCGCTGCCACAACTCGTTCATCTCCCACAGCTCCTCGCGGGAAAAGGGCAGCATCGGCGCGACAGCGGCGAGCGCGGTCCGGCCGAGCGCACGGCGCAATGCCGCGAGACGCGTGAACAATGCGAGGTCGGCTTCGCCCGCGGGCGCGCCGCCGTTCAGCAACTCTTCGGCGCGCAGCACCAGCTCGGTATGGACCTCGAGATACTCGCGCAGCAGTTCCGGCGGCGCGCTGCCGTTGGCATGCGCGGCCAGCGCCTCGACCAGGCGGCCGCTGGCGGTGTCGGGAAAATTGCCGCAGCGCAGCTCGGCAAGCGCGGCGCGGTGGCTGACTTCCTCGGCATTCAGCCACTTGCGCGCCTCCGCCTCGCCGAAGCGGAAGACCAGCAACAGCGCGCCCGGCAGCAGCACCAACGCCGCAACCATTGCGATCAGGGGCCGGTCCGGAAACTGGTTGAAGGCGGTATGGACCGCCATGGCGGCGAGATAGCCGGGGATGAAATAGCCGATGCGCAGTCGCCAGCGTGCCGCCTGCGACCGTTCGAGCTGCTCATTGAGCTGGTGCGCAACGACAGCGAACAGCGCCGTAGTGCCGCCGTGCATGATCGCCGTACCCAGCCCGCGCACCAGCCAGACGCCGAATTCGAGGTGATGGAACTGGATCAGATACAGGCAATTCTCGAGCAGCGAGAACCCCGCCCCGACGGCGAAGCCCGAGATCGCAGCGTCGAGCTTGAAGCCGATGCGGTTCGCCACGAACAGGCCGATGACCACCGCGCCCTTGACCGCTTCCTCGATCCACGGCGCGACGAAGCGGCTGTAGTTCGAGAAGCCGAGCGGCAGCGTGTCGAGCAACCGTCCGGCGACCGGATAGCTGATCAGCCCGGCGAGCACGCCGAGCGCCAGCAGCAGCACGATCTCGCGGATATGGACGAGGTGAAAGACGTCGAGCCATTCGAAAATGGCCAGCATCAGCAACACCGGCGCCAGCGCCACGGCCCAGTTCAACAGCGTCGGCACGTCCATGCGGGCGACCGATACTAGAGTATCTTCAGGGAAGCGAGCAGCTCGGTCTGACGGTAATGCCCGTTGCGGAAACCCGCCGCCACGCCGAACGACAAAGTCATCGGCAGGCGCAACGCGACGGTGAAGTTAAAGTCGATCTGGCCGCCGACGGTCTGGTAGCTCGGCGACCCGCCACCGGCGCGCTCGGTCGCCAGAATGCCGGCGAACAGCGCGGTGCGGGCCGAGCTGACATAGAAGCTCGGGGTGCCGAGCTCGGCGAACCGCACCGGCGGCAGGTTGAGCTCGACGATCGCCTTGCCGAATTTGCGCGCGTCGATCTCGTCGATGTCGAAGCCGGGAAAACTGTCGACCTCGCGGTACCGCTTGACCTCTCGGTCATCGACATAGTTGTTGCGGAACGAACCGAAATAATAGCTGCCGAGCGGACTTTCCGACTTGCCACCGGCGATGCCGGCGCTGGTGTAGATCCAGGCACTGGCATTGTTGATCGGCAGCGCGACGCCGCCATCGAACCCGCCCTGGATGTGCGGGTAGAAATCCGATTTGGCATAGTCACCGCCGGCGGTGACGTGCCAGCCGATGCCCTTCTCGTGATCGACCGCGCCGAGCGATTTGTAGGTGTCGGTGTAGCGCGCCCCGATCTCGGTCGAGAGCAGGTTGCGGAAGCCGGTCTGCACATTCTGCGCGGTCGGCAGCTGGCGCAGACCGAAATAGGCGGCCGCGGTACCGAAGATGTCGAGCTGGCGCGGCGGGTCGTAGATCTTCGCCTTCTTGTAGCCGACGATGATCGCGTCGCCCTTGCGGCTCCGCTCGACCGGCCCGAACAGATCGTAGAAATCGGCGTCGTTATGCCAATAGCGAATCCGCCAGTCGAGCGACTTGAACTCGACGTCGACGTGCAGCCGCTCCAACGCCGACAATTGCTGGAACGGCGACACGCTGACCGTCGCCTTCAGCGTGTGGAACTGCAGCGGATCCTCGAAATTGAGGTGATAGCCGAAGGCGACGTTGCCCTGGTAGCCTTCGATGATCGGATAGGCACCGGCGAGCTTCATCGCCTTGCCGGGCAGGTATTTGCCACGTTCGGTGACGAGTTCGTCGAGCTTGACCCGCGACGGCGAGCCGACGCCCCAGGTCTTCACCTCGGGCCGGGTGCGCGCGACCTCGGCACCAAGGAAAGTGACGGTACCGAGATCGTCGAGCGGCTTCGGCACGATCCGGCTCGGCTGCAGCCCCTCGCCGGTATATTCGGTGACGATCAAGGAGCCATCGGGCATCGGGATCGGCCGGAAGAAGCCGGTCGAGGCATTGCTCATCGCGTCGTATTTCTGGCTGGCAATATCGAACCGGAAGATGTTCGAGACGCCGGTGTAATAGGCGCTACCCCACAGCTGCTTGCCGTCGGCGCTGAACACGAAGCCCTCCGGCGTCGAGGGCGGCAGGCTGAGCTTGGCCACGTCGATGGTCCCGGCACCGCTCAGCAGGTCGGCGGTCTTCCACACCCGCACCGACTGCTCGCCGTTGATTTCGCCGACCGACGCCGAGATCAGGGTACCGTCGTCGGACATGTCGAGATCGAACGGCGTCGTCCCGTAGTCGAAGGTGTGGACCTGGTTGAAACCGAGATGCGGCACCGGAATCCGGACGAGCGTCGCGAAGCCGTTCTGGTGGCGGATACCCCACAGCGAATGGTCGATCTTGTTGACGACGAAATCGCCGATGCGCGCGTCGCGCTGCAGCATGCGGCGCTTGCCGGTGTCGACATCCAGCTCGATAATGTCCCGCAGCGCGTAATTATCCTCGGTGTAATAGATTTTTCGGGTCGCTGCGTCGAAGGCGAGGCTGGTGACGCGGTACAGCATCATGCCCTTGATTTCGCCGAGCCGCCGGATCTTGCCGGTGTCGAGCGACAGCGACCCGACGAAACCGATCACACCCGGATAACGGAACGCCCCGATCAGGCTGTTGGTCTTCGCGTCATAGAAGGTTCGCGACACCGAGCCGAGGCCGCGCGGGCTGAGGTGGGTCACCGGCGTCAGCGGATATTTCGCCAGCTTTTCAAGGTTGGCATTCTGGAAAGTCCGCTCCCACGCCGTCCACTCGGCCCAGACGTCATCGAGCCGCTTGCCGTACACCTGTTTGAAGGCGGTCGAATAATAGCCGGCGCTGCCTTCCCCGCGCTTCAGCCAGTCGATCACCTTGGCCGGCGAATAGGTCAGCGCCAGGTATGAAAAGAAGCGCGTGCCGTAGAGGTAATCGTTGACGCCGACCTGGAAGTCGACCGCGGTGCCCTCGGACTCGAGGCCGAGCGGCGAATAAAGCTTGGCGTTGTCGCGGACCTTGGCGCGGAACACCATCTCGTCATAGGCACCCTGGCCGCGGCCAAGCCCGCCCGCCATCCAGGTCTCCATAAACACCGCGCTGCCCTCAAGCCACCAACGCGGGACGTTGACGCGCGGCGTCGCCAGGTAATTGTAGAGGATCGATTCCGGGTGCTCCTGGATCGGCATCGGTTTGCCGTGCAGGAACTTGCGCCAGCCGGCGTCGTGCTTGTTCCACACGTCCATCGTCGCGACATGGGCGAGTTCGTGATTGGTCAGCGTGAAGAAGCGCTCGCCCGGCGTGAACGTCTCGAAGGTCTGGCTGAGCGGCGCGACGTCGAGCAGGATGGCGTTGTTCGGCGACGACCGTGCCGCGGCATTGCCATAGTCGGAGAAGTCCTTGAGCAGCACCGTCGTGCGGTCCCAAGGCTTCCAGTCGAACATCTTCTCGTGGAAGCGCAGCGCGTTTTCGAAGCTGCGCGCGACATAGGGCGTCAGGTAGGTCTGGCCCGGATCGAAATAGAGCAGTGACAGGTTCTTGGTGACCAGCGTCGACAAGTCGATCTGCGCGACTCTGCCACGCTTTTCGGCAGCCGGTGGCGGGGCCGGATCGGCGAGCACCGGCGGCGGCTGGACGATTTCCTCGTGGACCGGTGGCGGAGCGGGCGGCGGCGGTGCGTTGTCGACCGTCTGCGCGGCCCCGGACGCCGTGATAGCACACCCGGCAAGAAGTGCCGGAATGTGCCATCTGGAGTCTCGCGCGAGCCCCCGGCCGCGCTTCACCTTTTATCCGCCTTACTGGCGGGAAATGGCGTTCGAGAACGACGGGCTCTGCAGCATCGCGGCGAACGACGGGTTGGACGCGAGCGCCGAGAAAGCCGGCTGGCGGCCCATCGCGGCAAACGCCTCGGCATTGCGGCCGAGCGCTGCGAACGCCTTGGCATTCGATGCCAGTGCCGTGAACGCCTGCGGGTTGGCAGCCATCGCCGCAAACGCCTGCGGGTTGGCGGCCATCGCGCTGAACGCCTGGGCGCTCAATGCCTGGCTGGCAACGCCCGAGGCCGCCATCGACGCGGCGGCGGCCTGTGCCCGGAACGCCTGCGCCGCGCTCGCCATCGCGGCAAGGCCCTGGGCATTGGCAGCAGCGGCGCGGAACGCCTGCGCGTTCGCCGCCATGGCGGCGAAGGCCTGCGGCTGCGATGCCATCGCGCTGAACGCCTGGGCGTTGGCGGCGAGCGCCTGGAACGCCTTGGCATTCGCGGCCATTGCCGAGAACGCCGAGGCGTCCGCAGCCAGTGCCGACATTGCCTGTGCATCGCGGCCCAGCGCCTGGAAGGCAGCCGCCTGGCGGCCCATCGCGGCGAAACTGGCCGGGTTCAGCGCGGCGGCCTTGAACGCCTCGGCGCTGCGACCGAACGAAGCGAAGGCGGCCGGGTTGGCGGCCATGGCAGCGAACGCCTGCGGATGACGCGAGAACGCGGCAAAGGCCTGCGGATGCGCGGCCATCGCCGCGAACGCCGCCGGTTGCAACGCCATCGCCCCGAACGCACTGGCGTTCATCGCCATCGCCGACGCCATCTGGGCATTGGTGGCAGCCGCAGCACGGGCATCGGCACTCATCGCCTGTGCCGCGCGACCGTTGGCGGCCATTGCGTTCGCCGCACGGGCATCGGCACTCATCGCCTGTGCGGCGCGGCCGTTGGCGGCCATCGCGTTGGCAGCGCGAGCATCGGCACTCATCGCCTGTGCCGCGCGACCGTTGGCGGCCATTGCGTTCGCCGCACGGGCGTCCGCGCTCATCGCGTTCGCGGCGCGGCCGTTGGCGGCCATCGCGCTGGCAGCGCGGGCGTCCGCGCTCATCGCCTGTGCGGCGCGGCCGTTTGCGGCCATCGCATTGGCGGCGCGAGCGTCGGCACTCATGGCGTTTGCGCCGCGCGCATCGGCGGCCATCGCCGAGGCCTGGCGACGGAACTGGGCGGAGAAGGCGTCGGCCGACTTCGCCATCGCACTGAACGCATCGGCATTCGAGGCGAGCGCCCGGAATGCCTGGGCATTGGCGGCCATCGCGCTGAACGCCTGGGCGCTGGCGGCAGCGTTGAACGCCGACGCATCGGCGGCGAGCGCCTGGAACGCCTGTGCGTTACGCCCCATTGCCGCAAACGCCTCCGCATCGCTGGCGAGCGCCGACATCGCGGCGGCATCGCGTCCGAGTGCCTGGAAGGCGGCGGCCTGGCGGCCCATCGCGGCAAAGCTGGCCGGGTTCAGCGCCGCGGCCTTGAACGCCTCGGCGTTGCTGGCGAACGAAGCGAAGGCGGCGGGCTGTGCGGCCATCGCCTGGAAGGCTGCGGCGTGACGCGCGAATGCGCCGAATGCCGCCGGGTGCTGGGCCATCGCTGCCATCGCCGCCGGCTGCGACGCCATTGCACTGAACGCGTCGGCGTTGGACGCCATCGCCGCGAACGCCTGGGCGTGCGCGGCGTTGGTGGCACTGGCGGCAGCAGACGTCGCTGCGGCAGCGCGGACCAGCGACTGGAACGCCTGCGGATTGCGGCCAAGCGCGGCAAACGCGCTCGGGTTGGCGGCGATCGCGGCCATTGCGGCGGGATTCTGCGCCAGCGCGGCAAAGCCCGGATCCGACGCGAGCGCGCGGAAATTCGGGTTCTTGACCATCACCTCATAGACGTCGGTCTGCATCAACTGCGGCACCGACGTATCGCCGAGCGCGACATCGTCGCCGGTAATCTGGCTCGATACATAGCGGTCGGCCGGGACGATGGTGCCCGCGGTCGGACCCAGCGGCGGATAAACGCGGCCCAGCGAATAGGCTGCCGCCGCGATGACAATGAGGCCACCCGCAGCAATGACGCCCTTGCGGCCGCCGGTCAAAACAGTGCTCATCAGAAAACCCCTGCCTGTTGGTGTAATTGCGAAAAGCGCGACGCAAACACAGTGCTAACCCGGCAGGGTTGCCCCCCTGTCCCGTGGACCTATACCCTATAATTTAACCGAAAGCTGCAAACTTTCGATGGGGGATGTCATTTTTCCTTAACGAACCTCCACCGGCAACCCCAGTTTTCGCAGCTGCGGCTCAACCTGAATGCGGTCGCCGACAACCACCCAGGTGATCGGCAATGCCACCAGCGGCGCGGCTGCCGAGTTGACCGTGGCGGGCGTCATCGCGCGGTAACGCGCCGACAAACCCGTGTAAAAATCGTCCGGCCGTGCGAGCAGCGCATTGCGCTCCAGCGCGGTCAGGACCGCGAAGCCGCTTTCGAAATCGCCCGGCAGTGAGCGGATCGAGTTGGCGGTCGACTTGGCCACTTCGGCGGCGTCGATCGGGGTGGTGCGCAGCCCCTGCACGCCGGCGGTAAGCGCCACGATCGAGTCGCCGGTGCGGTCGGTCTGCACCGGCGCGACGATCTGGAAGGCCAGCTGCTCGCGCTCGCCGCTGACCGCGGTGCCGACGCCATAGGCCCAGCCCTTGGTCTCGCGAATGTCCATGTTGAGCCGCGAGGTCGACAGCCCGCCGACGATATCGTCGGCGACGCGCAGCGCCAGCGGGTCGTCGGTGCCCTTCATTGGCAGCACGAAGCCGCCGCGGATCACCGATTGCGGCGCGCCGGGCCGGTCGATCAGCACGATGCGACTCGTTGTCGCAGGTGCCACGGGGGCAAAGATCTTGACCGCCTTCGCCGCCGCCGGAGCGCGCCAGTCACCGAAACGCGCCGCCAGCAGCGGCTTCAGCTCGGCCATCGTGATCGCGCCGACGACGAAGAACTCGACCGTATCCGGGCGGATGGTCCGGTCGTGCTGGGCCAGCAGGTCGGCGCGACTGACCGCCTTCAGCCCGGCCTCGGTCCCCGAACCTTGTGTCGCGTACGGGTGCGCCGGGCCATAGATCAGGCCCGGCAGCGTGCGGCGCGTGATCGAATTCGGGTCGCTCAACTCCTGCGCCAGCCCCGCCAGCGCCTGTCCGCGCACCCGATCCAGCTCGGCCACCGGGAACGTCGGCCGCCGGATGACGTCGGCGAACAGGTCGAGCGAGGCAGCGAGATTGGGCTTCAGCGCGTCGAGGGTGATGCGCGTCCGGTCAAGTCCGGCGGAGGCACCGACGCGCGCGCCGAGCCGCTGCTGCGCCTCCGACAATTCCGGGCCGCTGCGGGTGCCGGCCCCCTCGTCGAGCAGCGCCAGCATCAGCGAGGTCATGCCGGGCTTGGCGCGGTCGTCGGCGGCGAGGCCGGCATCGAACGACGCCATCACCCGCACCACGGGCAATGCCGGGCGCGTAACCAAGGACACGCGGACGCCGTTGGCCAGCGTCGCGTGTTCGATCGGGGGGAAAATCAGGTCGGGGAGCCCGGTGACGGGCGGCAGCACGGACCGGTCGATCCCGGGCTGGACGCTGGCGGCACGGACCGGCGGCGCGGTCGCACCCTTGGGGGCATCCTCGGTGCCGGCCACGGCCTTGGCGACATCGCGCGGTTCGCGCACGCCGGGCAGCACGGTGATGCGGTGGTCGCCCTTCGCCAGCCAGCGGCGGGCGGCAGCCGCGACGCTGGCCGGGGTCGCATCGGCATAGCGCTGCAGCTCGGCGCGGTAGAAACCGGCGTCGCCGGCATAGACCTTGCCTTCCGCCAGCGTCACCGCCTTGCCGCCGAAGCCGCCGACGGCTTCCAGCTGCCGGATCGTGCCTGCGACATTGCGGGTGGCGACGCGCGCGACCTCGTCGGCGGTCGGGCCGTCCTTCACGAACGTCGCGAACAATTCGTCGATGCGCTTGTCGACCAGCGCCGGGTCGACGCCGGGGGCAACGTCGATATCGAACTGCGCCATGCCGATCTTCTCGAACGCCTGGACGCTGCCGCTGACCCCGACCGCCAGCCGCTTGTCGCGGACGAGGTCCTGATACAGCCGCGAGGTGTCGCCGCCCGCCAGGATGGTCGCCGCAACATCGATCAGCGGTGTCACCGCCTCGGTCCGGCCCGGCACCGCGAAGACCCGGGTCAGGCGGGGGTTGGGGATCGTGTCGTGCATCGTCTCGCGCGTCGTCGCGGTTCGCTCCGGCACCGGTGCGGCAAAGCGCCGCGGCTCGGGTCCGCGCGGGATGTCGCCGAAGTATTTGTCGACCAGCGGCCGTGCGGTAGCGAGGTCGATGTCGCCGGCCAGCACCAGGACCGCATTGTTGGGGCCATAATTGGCACGGAACCAGTCCTTGACGTCCTCCAGGCTCGCCGCATCGAGGTCGGCCATGCTGCCGATCGTGTCGTGGCGATACGGGTGGCCGGGCGGGAACAGCCCCTCCAGCAGCGCATATTGCATCAGCCCGAACGGCTGGTTGTCGCCCTCGCGCTTCTCGTTCTTGACGACGGCGCGCTGGGCATCGAGCTTCTTCTGGTCGATCGCGCCGAGCAGGTGCCCCATTCGGTCGGACTCAAGGAACAGCGCCAGGTCGAGCGCCGGGGTCGGCACATTCTCGAAGTAATTGGTCCGGTCGAACCATGTCGTGCCGTTGGAATTGGTCGCACCGACTTCCTCCAGCTTGCGGAAGAAGACATCGTTGTTGTGCTCCGAGCCATAGAACATCAGGTGCTCGTACAGGTGGGCGAAGCCGGTCTTGCCGGCCGGCTCGTCCTTGGAGCCGATGTGATACCACACGCTGACCGCGACCACCGGCGTCTTGCGGTCGGTGTGGACGATGACGCGCAGCCCGTTCGCCAGCGTGAACTCGTCGTGCGGGATGACCACCTCCTTCACCAGCGCCGCGGTCGGCACGGGGGCGGCCCACAGCGGCGCTGCAACCAGCAGGGCGACAGCGGCAAGCGCGCGGACGGCGTTTCGCATGGGATGAGGTTTCCGGACCTTGGGGACGGCCACTTCTAGCTCCGCCGCGCCGCGCCTTGCAAACCCCTGGCGGTTGACGGCGGCAACGTCGCAGGAGAAACTCGGTTCTCGCGGCAGCGGAGTGCGGCCTTTGACCTCGACAACCTTCGTGATGCTCAGCTTCGCGATCAGCCACGGCATCCCGCTCGCCTTCGCCGTCCGCGAGCTGCTGACGCTCCGCCGGGGCCGCACCGGTGGCGGCGACGGACCGCCGCCCGAGCCTCACCTGCCGCTGGCGCCCAAGCCGCTGCCGGAGTGCCTGCTGCCGAAGCCGGTCACGACACCGCGGACGCCGCAGGTCAGGGTGCTGGAGGACGCCTGATCGCCGGCTGATCGTGACGGGCGCGCGCCGTTGACGCCGCCGGCGCTCCCGTGGCAAGCATTCCGCGCCGGTCGGCGGGTGTAGCTCAATGGCAGAGCAGAAGCTTCCCAAGCTTACGACGAGGGTTCGATTCCCTTCACCCGCTCCACTCCACTCGCCCCTCTGTTGACTGGCCGACACCGCCGCGGTGGTTGGCAACAAGATGCGTATTGCAGCCGGCTGCAGATCCCGTTGAGCTGTCCGACGCGGCCACCACCATTCGTAGGTGCGGCAATCTGGCGCGTTTTGATGTGACTGCGGTATTTTCGCAACATTGCCGTTATGGGCGGCTTGGCCGGCTCGCGCAAAAGTATGTCGGCTCGCACCGCCCGGTTACGCCAGTAATGGTATTGTGATGAGTCCCCGCGAATCTTGAACCGCAACATGTGGCGCTATGGAACACTTCAGCGAACGGCGCCCAATAGGCCGAGTTCATGCCGAAAGGTCGTTAACCTTTGTCACAACGCGGGTTCGTCGGCGGCCGTTCGCTGCCACAGAAACGAATAAACGGGTTTAATCGCCGCTAAACTCATTTGACAGATTCCGAGTAGATCATTAGCGGGCCGGTTACGGGTCCGTATCGGCAACGATGTTGGCCCGGGTTGTTAATCCAGCAAGGGGCCAAAACATGATCGATTTCGTCCGTACCATGACCTCGCGCAAGTCGCGCCGCGGTGCCATCGCGCTCGAGTACGCGCTGGTTCTCGCTTTCGTCGCCGTCGCCATCCTCGCCGCGCTGATCTCGCTCGGCGGCAAGCTGACCACGACGATCGACAAGGTCGGTGACAACACGCTCACCGCCGCCGACAGCACGTTCAAGTAAGCGACGACGGGGCGGCGGCTTGATGCCGTCGCCCCTGCGTCGGGCTATTACGGGGGAACGCCGATGGTAGCGGATCGCAAGTTTGCTGGCGTCAAGGGCCGTCGCGGTGCGATCGCGCTCGAATACGCGCTGGTGCTCGCATTCGTCTCCGTCGTCGTTCTCGCAGCGCTGATCCCGCTCGGTGGGAAGCTGACCAATTTGATCGGCAAATTGGGTGACAACACGACTGCGGCCGCCGACACTCAGTTCAAGTAATAGCCTTCAGGGGCAATCGCATGAACTGGGTGTTCTGGGCTGCGTTGCTTCCGCTGACGGTGGCTTGCCTGGCCGATTTGCGCTGGCGCCTGGTTCCGGACTGGACCTCGCTAGCAATGTTCGTCCTCGGAATTGCGGCGGTCGTTACCGCCGCCGATCCCCGGACGGCCCTGATCGGCGGGGGCATCGGTGCGGTGGTTGGCGTGGCGGCGGCGTGGTTCGGCCTGTGGGGCTGGGGCGACGCCAAGCTGTTCGCCGGCGCAGCGCTGATCGCGGGTCCCGCGGCCGGCTTAACGCTGGTTGCCGGGATGGCCGTAACGGGAGCCGTGCTGGCGCTTGTCAGCCTCTCGCTGCGACCGGTCGCCCGGCGGTACGCGACGGTTTCCGGGTCGACGCTGCCGCGTTGGGTCCGAAATGAGTTGAGGCGTTGCCGGCTCGCGCCGTCAATACCTTACGCAATCGCAATCGCAGGTGGCGTTGTAAGTAGCAGGTTGTTCTAAACTTTTTTTACGTGCGTGGGCCGGGGTATTGGGGCTCAAAGTGCTGGAGAGGGGCTGGAGTGCGTATTCTTCTGGCGGTAGTCATCGCTGGAGTTCTGGGCCTGGCGGCGTACCTGTTCTACGGGCGCGGCGAGACGCCAGCACCTGTGGCCGCGGCGGAGGCACCGCGCCGCCTGGCGGTGATGACCGTCGTCGCGGCGCTGCCGCCCGGTCACCTGATCCGCCCGGAAGACCTTGCCCGCCTCGAATGGCCCGCTGGCCAGCCGCCAGCCTCGGCGATCATCGATGGTACGCCCGCCGCGCAGGCCTTGCCCGGCTCGGTGACCCGCCGCGCCTTCGGAGCGGGGGAAATCCTCGCCGCCAACTCCGTCATCGCCGCCGGTGAGCGCGGCTTCCTCGCCGCCATCGTCTCGCCGGGCATGCGCGCCGTCGCCGTTTCGGTCGATGCCGCCACCGCAGCCGGCGGGCTGATCTGGCCAGGCGACCATGTCGATCTCATCCTCACCCAGGAAATCACCGTCGAGGGCACGCAGCCGTCGCGCAAGGCGGTCAGCGAGACCGTCCTGTTCAACACCCGCGTACTGTCGACCGATCAGCGACTGGGCGTCGCTGCGAAGACCGACGCGCCCGGCTCCACGGTCCCGGGTGCCGCCACCACGCCTGAAGTGCGGGTGCCGACCACGGTGACGCTGGAGGCGACGCAGCCCGAGGCCGAACGTGTCGCGGTCGCGGCCTCGCTCGGCAAGCTCAGCCTGGCGTTGCGCGCCACCGAGGCCGACCCGGACCAGCAACTTTCCGAAGGCCCGACCTGGGCCGGGGCGGTGTCGCCGGCGCTGCAGACCGTCCGCCTGAAGGCCAGCGCCCCGGCGGCGACCCCGGGCAAACCGGTCGAACCGCAGGGTGTCCGCATTCTGCGCGGCTCAGCAGCGGCGGGGACCTGATCATGTCACGCTTCCTGCCCACCCTCGTGCTCGGCCTGGCAACCACGACGATCGCGACCGCGGCCGGGCCGGTATCGTATCAGATGATCGAGCTCAGCGTCGGTCAGGGCAAGGCCGTCCACCTGCCCGGTGCCGCCGACACCGTCGCCGTCGCCAAGCCGGATGTCGCCGATGTGCAGGTGCCCGCACCGACCACGATGTTCGTGTTCGGCAAGGCACCGGGCCGCTCGACCGTATCGGCCTTCGCCAGGGATGGCCGTGTTCTCGCCAACGTCGACGTCAAGGTCAGCGCCGATGCGCGGACGGTCAAGGACCGCTTGCCGCAGCTACCGGGTGCCAACGCCGACGCGGAAGGGGTCGGCAACGTCATCCACCTCAGCGGCGATGTCGCAACCCCGATTCAGGCCGTCGAGGCGATCGCGCTGGCGCAGGCGGCCGCGACCAAGCCCGAGCTGGTCAGCGGCGACCTGCGCGTTACCCAGCCGACCCAGGTCAACCTGCGCGTCCGCGTCGCCGAGGTATCGCGGACGGTTTCGAAGGAGCTCGGCTTCAACTGGGAATCGCTGGTCGGCATCGGCGGCTCGCAGTTCCTTGTCGGCATCGGCCGCGACCTGGTCAGCGGCGGCGTGGACGGCATTTTCCGGCGCTCTCCGACCGGGGCCGACAGCTTCGGCATCCGTCGCGTCGGTACCAACACCGACTTCAACGCCGTCATCGACGCGCTGGCGCAGGACGGGCTGATCACCGTCCTCGCCGAGCCCAACCTGACGGCGCGTTCGGGCGAAACCGCGAGCTTCCTGTCGGGCGGCGAATTTCCGATCCCGGTCAACAACGGCGGCACCAACAATAACAACGTCATCACCGTCGAGTTCAAGCAGTTCGGCATCGCACTCGATTTCACCCCGACGGTGATGGACGACGGCCGGATCAGCCTGCACGTCCGGCCGGAGGTCAGCGAACTCGACCGCGATGCCGGCATCGACATCGGCGGGCTGCGGATCCCCGGCCTGCGCGTCCGCCGCGCCGACACGACCGTCGAGCTGGGCAGCGGCCAGAGTTTCGCGATCGCCGGCCTGGTCCAGTCGAACAGCACCAACAATGTCCAGAAGGTGCCGGGCCTGGGCAACCTGCCAATCCTCGGCGCCTTGTTCCGCTCGACGCGCTTCCAGCGCAACGAATCGGAGCTGGTGATCATGGTGACGCCGTATCTGGTGCGCCCGGTCGCGTCGCCGACGCTGATCGCGGTGCCGACCGACACGGTAGCACCATCGGTCGATTTCAAGAGCTTGCTGCTCGGCCGCATCGCCACCGTGAGCGATAACCGCCCGCTGCGCTCCCCGGTCCAGCTGCCCGGCAGCCCCTACGTGCCCGCGACGCCGGTGTCGCCCGGCGGCCCGGGGGCACCGGTCGCACCGCCGACACCGTCCGCCGCGGCCGGTGCGCCGCCGTCCAGTGGCAGCGAAAGCCTTAGTGCCGGCCTCGACGACCGCACGGCGCCCGTTGGTGCCGGCCCGCTGCCCGGCAAGGCCGGTCTCGCAAAGGCGCCGGGCGACCCTTCCCGAACCCCGGTGGTCATCCAGGATATCGGTTTCTTGTTGGAGTAAGCCTGTGCGCGCTACGCCCCTCATCGCTGCGATTTTCCTGGTGCTGGCAGTGCCGGCAGCGGCGCGCAAGCCGAAGCCGGCGGCGGTGCCGGCGGTGCCGCCATGTGCCGGCACAGTCGATAGCTCGCCGTATTTCGGCTGCGCGAACGCCGACAATCTGCGGGCGATGATCGCGGATCCGAACGACCTGGTCAGTGGCCGCGAGTCGAGGGGCAGCGATGCGGCGCTGGAAGCGGCGGCGATCATCCGGCTGCGCACCGACAAGGTGAAGCCGCTGCGCAGCAACAGCACCCTTGCGCGTCCCACCAGCGGCGGTAGCCAGTGAACGCGACGATGCCCGTGACGCTGCCCCAGGCCGATGAATCCCGGCTAACCGGGGTTCATGCCTATGTCCTCGATGCCGAGAGCGAACAGACGCTGCGACGCGCCGCCGCGAACCTCGGCTTGCGTAGTTTCGAGGTTCGCAAGGGCGACATCCGGACCGCCGAGAAGGACTTGAAGTCCAACCGCTCGCCGGCCGTGCTGTTCGTCGACGTTACCAAGACCGACATGATCGCCGATGCGATGCAGGAACTGTCGCAGGTCTGCGAGCCGCAGCTGCGCGTCATCGCGATCGGGCGCGAAAACGATGTCGGACTGTACCGCGAACTCATCGCGATGGGCGTCACCGACTATGTCTTCAAGCCGCTAACCACCGAACTTGTCGAAAAATTGCTGGCGCGTAACACCTCCGCCACGGGCGCGGTCGAAACCAAGCGGCAGGGCAAGCTTGTCGTCGTCAGCGGTGCGCGCGGCGGGGTCGGCGCGAGCTCGATCGCCTGCAACATCGCGAGCTATCTGGCCGAGAAGGCGGCGCGCCGGGTGGTGCTCGTCGATCTCGACACCGTCAACGGCGCGCAGGCGCTGATGCTTAACGTCAAGCCCAACGCGGGCCTGGCCGAGGCGCTGGAAAACCCCAGCCGTATCGACGACCTGCTGCTCGAGCGCGCGACGATCAGCGCCAGCGAGCGGCTCGACCTGCTGGCCAGCGAAATGCCGCTCGACAGTGCTCAGGTTGTCATCGCGGCGGCGGTCTCGACGCTCATCGAGCGGCTGCGCAAGAGCTATTACTATGTCATTGTCGACATGCCGCGGGTGCACGACGAGGCCGCCCGCTGGCTGCTAGGGGCCGCCAATCTGCGCTTGCTGGTGAGCGAGGCGACGCTGGTTGGCGCGCGCGACGTGGCGCGGGTACCGGCGAGCTCGGGCAACCAGCGCACCATCCTGGTCCACAACAAGGCGGGTCGCCCGGGCGACCTCAGCGATGCCGACTTCGCCACCGCGCTGCGCCGCGCGCCCGATGTCGTCGTACCGTACAACACGAAGGCCTTCGGCGGCGGTATCAACGTGGGCAAGCCGGCATGGCAGGGTGGCGGCGCGGTCGAGACCGCCATCGCGCGCCTGGTCACCGAGCTATCGGGCCAGGGCGGGACCAAGGCCAAGACCGGACTCATGCAGCGGCTGCTCGGCCGATGAGCTTCGGACGCCGTCAGACGCCGGACGATGAGGTCCCGCCGCCCGCCCCGGTCGCGGCCGGCGTTGCGGAGCCGGTCGTGGTGCTGATGCGCACGTCGGCCGAGCAGTTCGCGCAAATCCGCCGCGCCGCGCTGTCGCGGCTCGATCCGGTGCTGATCACCGACATGAGCGAGGGCGAGTTGCGCCTCGCCATCGGCACCGCGGTCGGTGCGGTCGCGACCGAGGACCGCATCCAGATCAACGCTCGCGAGCAGGCGGCGCTGGTCGGCGAGCTGCTCCATGACATGCTCGGGCTCGGCCCGCTGGAGCCACTGCTCGCCGACGAGCGGATTACCGACATCATGGTCAACGGGCCCAAGCACACGTTCATCGAAATCGGCGGCCAGCTGCGGCGCTCCGACGTAACCTTCCGCGACAACGCCCACGTGCTCGCGATCGCGCAGCGCATCGCGTCCGCGATCGGCCGCCGGGTCGACGAATCTTCGCCGCTGCTCGACGCCCGTCTCGAGGACGGCAGCCGCGTCAACGTCGTCATCCCGCCGCTGGCGCTCGACGGACCGACCCTGTCGATCCGCAAGTTCGCCAAGAAGAAGATCGACCTCGCCAAACTGGTCGAATACCGCGCGATGACCGCGCCGCTCGCCCGCGCGCTGGAGATCATGGCACGCAGCCGGCTCAACATGGTCATCGCCGGCGGTACCGGTTCGGGCAAGACGACGTTGCTCAACGCCGTCAGCCGCTTCATCGACGAACGCGAGCGCATCGTCACGATCGAGGACGCCGCAGAGCTTCAGCTGCAGCAGAGCCATGTCGTGCGTCTGGAGACGCGGCCCGCGAACCTCGAGGGCGGCGGGTTGATTACGCAGCGCGACTTGGTTAAGAACGCGTTAAGAATGCGGCCTGACCGCATCATCATCGGCGAAGTCCGGAGTGATGAGGCGTTCGACATGTTGCAGGCGATGAACACCGGTCACGACGGCTCGATGACCACGGTCCACTCGAACAACAGCCGCGATGCCATCGCGCGGATCGAGAACATGGTGCTGATGGGCGCGACCGGCCTGCCCTTGAACGCCATTCGCCACCAGATCGTCTCGGCGGTCGATGTCATCGTTCATATCTCGCGGATGCGCGACGGCGTTCGCCGTGTCACCCAGGTCACCGAGGTCGCCGGTCTGGAGGGCGATGTCGTGACGCTGCAGGACCTGTTCGCGTTCGAATACGAAGGCGAGAACCGGGACGGCACGCTGCGCGGCGCCCACCGCGCGACGGGCACGCGCCCGGGCTTCCTCGACAAGATTCGCTATTTCGGTCTCGACGATGCGTTCATGTCCGCGCTTGCGGCGAGTGAGCGCGAATGACCGAAATGGTCTGGATCATCGTTGCGGCGACGTCGCTGCTGCTCGGCGGGACGGTGCTGGCGTTCGCGGGCCGGTCGGGCCGTCGGCAGCTGGCCGGGCGTATCGCGGAGGTGCAGCCGGCGATGGCCGCCGTGCGCGAGGTTTCGACCGGTCAGCGCACCCTGCGCCTGCCGCGCTTCGTGCTCATTGATCGGTTGCTCGGCCTCAATCACGAGCTTGCCAGCGACACGATGATCCCGATCCTGCGCTGCGTCCTGATGGGGGCACTGGGCGGAGCCGCGGTCTATGCCGTCGCGCACCTGCTGCTCGGCGTCGATCAGCCCTATTCGATCGGGGCTGCCGCCGTTGCGGGATGCTATTACGCCCGCCTGTCGGTCAGCAAGAAGCGCGGCAAAATCGAAGACAAGATGGAAGACGAGCTGAGCCAGGCGCTCGGTGTCATCATCCGCTGCGTCCGCGTCGGCCTGCCGGTGGTCGAGGGGATGCGTGCCGTCGGTGGCGAGCTGCCAGCCCCGACCGGTCCCGAGTTTCGCCGCTGCGTCGATCAGATCGCGCTTGGTGAGAGTTTCGACACCGCGCTGCAGCAGATGGCCGCACGCTGCAGCCTGCCCGGCTACCGGTTTCTCGCGGTGACCATTTCGCTGCAGCGCCAGACCGGCGGCAACCTGTCGGAAACGCTGGACAACCTCGCCGAGACGCTGCGCAAGCGCAAGGCGCTGCGGTTGAAGGTCAAGGCGCTGATCTCGGAGCCGATGGCGACGGTCACGGTGCTGTCGGTGCTGCCGTTCGTCGTCGGGGCGATCCTGATGGCGGTTCGGCCGGACTATGTCATGACGCTGTTCACGACCGACTCCGGCCGGCTGATTCTCGGCATCGCCGTCGTCATCCAGAGCATCGGCCTGCTTGTCATCCGCACCATGATCAAGCAGACGCTGGCATGATCAACGGCCCCGAAATCGCGCTGCTGCTGCTCGTCATCGTCGCCATTGTGCTGGTCGCGTTGTTCGGTGTCATGGCGATGCGAACGCGCCGCGCGCTGCTGTCCCGGCTGGAACTCGGTCGGGCCGCCTTGGTCGCCGCCGACCCGGCGCACAGCCCACTGGCGAGCCTCGGCGATCTCCTGATCGAATCACCGCTGATCGGGTCCGGCGAAGGCCCGAAACTGCGCCAGACGTTGTATGCCGCGGGCTTCGTCAGTCCCAGCGCCGTGGGGCGGCTGATCGGCACCAAGATCGTCGGCGGTGGCCTGCTCGGCGCGCTCGCCGTCGTCTGGATCCAGACCCGCGTCGATCCCAGCCTGCTGACCTCGGCGGCGACGCTGCTCGGCGCCCTGCTGCTCGGCTTGCGCGCGCCCGATATGATCGTCGGCTATCTCGCCAAATCGCGGCGCGGTAGCATGGAGCGCGGCCTGCCCGACGTACTCGACCTGCTGGTGGTTTGCGGCGAAGCCGGCATCGGTCTCGACAATGCCATCGAGCGCGTCGCCATCGAATTGAAGCAGGCGCACGGCGAACTTGCGAAGGAGCTGAGCATCACGGTATCGGAGATGCGGGTGCTGCCTGACCGCCTGCTCGCCTTGCGGAACATGGGCGATCGCGTCGGTCTCGACTCGGTGCGTTCGATCGCCTCGACGCTGATCCAGACGATGCGCTACGGTACTCCGCTGGGCAGGGCGCTGCGCGTGCTAGCCGCCGATATCCGCCTCGAACGGCAAACCGCCATGGAGCAGAAGGCGGCGCGTCTGCCGGTGCTGATCACCATGCCGATCATCGTTTTCATTCTGCCCGCCACGACGCTGGTGGTGGCTGGTCCGGCGTTCCTCCAGCTGTTCAACGCGCTCGGCAAACTTGGGGGCAATGGATGATCGTCGCCGCACTTTTCCGCAACGCGTTGCTCGCCACCGCGGTCGTGGCGCTGCCCGCCGCGGCTGCCACCGCACCGCAGCCGCCGATCAGCAGCATGGCGTTTGCCGCCGCCGCCGCGCGCAGCGATCAGAGCAAGCTCGCCGCCAAGCTTTACCGCGAGGCGACCAAGGTCAATCCGCGCGACGCGGCGGCGTGGTTCGGCCTCGGCCAGGCGCTGGAGGCCGACAACCACCTTGGCGAGGCCGTCGCTGCGCTCGAACGCGCCACGGAACTCCAGCCCGGGATGCCCGGCCTGGCGCGCGCCCTCGGTCGCGCGGAACTGCGGGCCGGCAATCTTCCCGTCGCTGAGTCCGCCTACCGTGCCGCGACGGTCGAAGTGCCGGGCGATCCGCGCGCCTGGGTCGGCCTTGGCGTCGCGCTCGACCTGCAACGCCGGCACGGCGAGGCGCAGACGGCCTATGCCAGCGCGCTGCGGGCCGACCCGCTCGACCGCCCGGCGCGCAACAACATGGCGCTTTCGGTGGCCTTGCAGGGCGACAGTGCGCGCGCCGCACGACTGCTCGAACCCTGGGCGAACACCGATGACGCGCCGGCCCGGATGCGTGGCAACCTGCAGCTGCTGCAGGCCGCGGCGACGCCGTCGAAGACGGTCCCGGCCGGGGTCGATCCGCAGTTCGTCGCGGCGCTGCGTGCCTTCGGCAAAGACGTGAGGCCGTGATGCGTAGAAAGCGCGGCACCGCGACGCTGGAAATGGTGTTCGCCATCCCCGTGCTGCTGCTCCTGCTGGGGGCGGCAATCGATTTCGCGTTCTTCGGTCTGGTTAACCATCAGCTCGGCAATGCCGCCCGGGTCGCCTCGCGCTGGGGCATCACCGGGCAGAAGCCGGTGTCGATCGACGCGAGCATCGTGCCGGTCAAATGGTGCGGCACCGGCGCGTCACCGACCGACACGCGCATCACCTTCATGCGCCAGCTGATCGCCGGCTCGCTCGGCACCATCCTGCGCCGGGACGATGTCTGCATCGCGGTGCTGTCCTACACCGGCGGCTATTCGCAAATCGGCGATCCCGAGCCGTATATCGACGTCAACGGCAACACGGCCTACGACAACGGCGAGCCGTACACCGACATCAACGGCGACGGCAGCTGGAGCATGGACCAGGGCGGCGCGTCGCTCGGTGCGGGCGGCGACGTGACGGTCTATTCGCTGCGCTACACCACCAAGCCGTTCAGCGGACTGACCCCCGGCCTGCCCGAAAGACTGGCCTTCGAGGCACGCATTGTCGCGCGCAACGAACCGTATCTGACGAAATGAGCCGGCGGCACTCCCCTCGCAGCCGGCGCGGTGCCAGTGCGCTCGAACTGGCGCTGTCGCTCCCCATGCTGCTCGGCTTCATGCTGGCGATCATCGACCTTGGCCGCTTCATCTCCGACACCAATCGCGCCACCTCGGCCGCGGCGGCGGTCGCCGACCTGGTGTCGCAGACCGAGAGTTTCGTCGATAAGCCCAACCCGGACACCGTCGCGACCGGCAAGGAACTGGGTGTTGCCAACATCGCGGCGCGCGAAGTCGCAACACCGCTGAAGCTGTTCACCGACGGCGTCGTGATCATCACGGTCATCTCGAACGACGGTGCCGGTCCGGTCGTCAGCTGGGTCCGACGGTGGGGCCGCACCGATATCAACAGCAATGTCAGCACCAGCAAGATGCGCGGTATCGTGCTGGTCAAGGGCGAGGCGGCCGTGTTTGCCGAGGTGGGCTATAAATTTCACCCGTTCCTGCTGTCGGGCAAGTTGCTCGGCCTGGACGAGGACCAGATCTTCCAGACAACCGCGGTACGGCGACCACGGCTGACCGGCCCCAAATTGGTTCCCGCATGATGAAACACAGTCATCGCAGCCGCCGCGGGAACGCCGCGCTATTCGCCGCCTTCATGCTGCTGCCGCTATCGCTGCTGGCGGGCATCGGCGTTGATTTCGGCCGGGCCTATGTCGCCCAGTCGCGGCTGAGCCAGGCCGTCGACGCCGCCGCGCTGGCTGGCGGCCGCAAGCTCAGCGTCGAGGACCCGACCACCGACGCCAACACGTACTTCCAGGCCAATTTCGTTGCAGCCTCGGAGAAGGTGATATTGCCGACGTTTACGGTGACCCCCAGCGACGGTAACAACCTGCTCACCGTCAACGCGCGCGGCACGATCGAGACGACGTTCCTCAAGCTGGCGGGGTGGAACACCCTGCCGGTCGCCGCAACCGCGACGGCGCGCCGGACGACGCTTGGCATGGAACTGGCACTGGTGCTCGACGTCACCGGTTCGATGGACGGCGCTCCGATTACCCAGTTGCGAACCGCAGCAACCACCTTGGTCGATATCCTGTTCGGCACGAAATCGACGAGCGACACCCTTTATGTTTCCGTCGTGCCGTTCACGGCTTCGGTAAACTTCGGCACCAGCCGTCTGGACTGGATGGCGGGCGGCGCGGTGCCTGCCGCCAGCTTTGCGCCGCATACTTGGCGCGGCTGCACCGAAGCCCGGGCCGCGCCCGAGGATGAGAGCGACACGCCACCGGTCGCCGGACCGGGTTTCAGCGGCACGCCGAAGCCGTTCACGCCGTTCCTGTTCAGGTCGACGATCGGCAGCATTGCACCGGTGCTGAGCGACAACGACTGGGATACCGCGACAAAATTGCCGAGCGACACCAGCACGACGACTGCCGCGACTGCCTTTACCCCGTTCAACGACCGAACCGGGCCTAATCTGGGATGCGGTCAACCGATGGCTGGCCTCGACAACAACCGCGACCGGATCAAGGCAATCATTGCCGCGCTCCGCACGTCGCACCGGAACGGTACGATCATTCCGGTCGGCCTGCAGGCCGGCTGGATGTCGATCTCGCCGAAGTGGCGCGGGTTGTGGGGGACCAACGCTTGGGCCTCGACCACGCCGGACGGATTCCCGCTCGACTACAACACGCCCTATATGCAGAAGGTGCTGCTGCTGATCACCGATGGTCAGAACAACTGGTTCCAGTACAAGCCACCGCAGCCTGACTATACGGCCTATGGCCGACTTGCCGAGCGGCGCCTCGGCGCGTCGATCGCGACGAATGGCGCGGCGAAAGCCGAGCTGGATGTTCGCACCGCGCGGATGTGCACGAAAATCAAGCAACAGAACGTCATCATCTACACCATTACGACGGGGACTGGCGTTGATGCCGTGACCAAAACCCTCTTCAGCAACTGCGCGACGAACGCCAATTACTACTACGACGCGCCGAGCGCATCGCAGCTCAACGCCATCTTCACCCAGATCGGCTCGCAGTTGAGCAATCTGCGGCTGGAGAGATAGCGCCGCGATTGCCGAGCGGGCGGCGTTCGTTTAGTCGTCCCGCGATGTTGCGGAGCGTCCTTTGCGCGGCCCTCGCGCTGGCCGCCGCGCCCGCCGCCGCCGAACCGGCGCTGTGGCGGGTCGCGGACGCCGATACCGAGATCATCCTGTTCGGTTCGATCCACGAGCTGCCGCCCGGCGTCACGTGGCTGAGCCCGCGGATCGCGGCCCGGGTCGACGCCGCCGACACGCTGGTGCTGGAGGCCGTGCTGCCCGACGATCCGGGCGTCGTCGTGCAGCTGGTCGCGCGGCTGGGCTATTCGCCCGCGCCGCCGAAACTCGCGACGCGGGTCGCGCCGTCGAAGCGCGCCGCGCTTAAGGCCGCGATTGCCAAGGCCGGCCTGTCGCCCGACACGCTCGACCTGATGGAGACCTGGCTGGCGGCGATCGCGCTCGGCGACGGTGTGCTGTCGCGCCTCGGCTTCAACGCGGCGAACGGTGTCGAGGCGACGCTGACCGCCCGCGTCCGCGCCGCCGACAAGCCGGTGACGCCGCTCGAGACGCTGGAGCAGCAGTTCGGCTTTTTCGACACGCTGCCCGAAACCGATCAGCGCGCCCTGCTCGATTCGACCGTCGACGATGCCGCGACCATGCAGGCCGACGCCCGGCGCCTGATCGCGGCCTGGCTGGCCGGCGACACCGCCGCCATCGCCGCCGAATTCAAGGCCGATGCGCTGGGTGCGACGCCGACCCTGGAGCGGGTGCTGCTGCGCGACCGCAACGCCCGCTGGGCCGACTGGGTAAAGACGCGGCTGAGCCGGCCCGGCCGGGTTTTCGTCGCGGTCGGCGCGGCGCATCTGGCGGGCCCGGATGCGCTGCAGGCGATGCTGACGGCGCGCGGCGTCAAGGTCGAGCGGCTGCCGTGACACGAAGCAGCGGCGGCTAGCCATTCGGCAGAAACGACTTCGCCGCGGCCAGTTGCGCTTTGTCGCGCGGCGCGGTTGACCGCTAGACTGGCGCATCGGGGGACTGGAATGAGCGACACCACACTCCGCACGGTCGATGCGGACGCCATCGCCGGCCGGCATTTGCGCTACTACGACTTCCTGATGGCGGCGTTCGTCGCCATCCTGATCTGCTCCAACCTGATCGGCGCGGGCAAGCCGGCGCAGCTGGTGCTGCCGCTGGTCGGGCCGGTGACCTTCGGGGCCGGCATCCTGTTCTTTCCGCTCGGCTATGTGCTCGGCGACGTGCTGACCGAGGTTTACGGCTATGCCCGCGCCCGGCGCGTCGTCTGGGCGGGCTTCGCGGCCAGCCTGTTCATGGCGTTCATGGCGTGGGTGATCGTCACCCTGCCCCCGGCCCCGGGCTATACCGGCCAGGCCGCGCTGGCGGAGGTGTTCGGCCAGACGCCGCGCATCGTCGTCGCCAGCATCCTGGCGTTCTGGGCGGGCGAGTTCGCCAACGCCTTCGTGCTGGCGCGGATGAAAGTGTGGACGCAGGGCCGCATGCTGTGGACCCGCACCATCGGCTCGACGGTGGTCGGCCAGGGTTTCGACAGCCTGATCTTCTACCCGCTGGCGTTCCTCGGCGCGCCGACCTGGACGCCCGAGCTGGTGCTCAAGGTGATGGTCACCAACTATGTCCTGAAGGTCCTGTGGGAGGTCGTGCTGACCCCGGTCACCTACCGCATCGTCGCCTTCTTCAAGCGCGCGGAAGGTGTCGATGTGTTCGATAATGGCACCGATTTCACGCCGTTCAGGGCGAGGGTATAATTGTGACTTGGCAAGCTGCAGAATTTCGTGACTATTTAATCAGCTAAGTCGGAAAGGAGACCAGCGCGAATTCCTATGCTGCTACTTTACGAAAATTAGAACACTATACCGGTGGGCTTGACGAGAAAATTGCGGAATTAGGCTACGAACCAATGGTAGCTTGGGCGAAGGCCCAACAAGAGGGTCCATTTGAAGGCCCATATGCTTCAAAAATTAGGTCGGCACTAATCAGATATGTGAAGTTTTTGATTGATTCTGCTGACCCCGAAGCTGCCGCAGAAGATGAACAAGCTAAAAATACAGTAGAAGAGCCGGACCCAACCGTCTTTCAATACGAGCGCGAACTCCAGAGTGCCGTTAGGCGACAGTTGAGCATCCTGTTTCCTGGATTTGTAATTGCCGATGGTGGCAGAGAAAAAGCGGTTCTTAATGGTCGTATCGACATTTTTGGCCCGGGACTTAGACGATAATTTTGTGGCTATCGAGCTAAAAGCGGGCTTATGCCCGGCTGGTGCGCTCGAACAGGTTTTGGGCTATGCGGCAGATGTTCAGGTTGAAACCGATCTATCGTGCCGTGCTATTCTCGTTGCGGCTGACTTTCCCGAACGCATCCGTCAGGCCGCCCGACGAATTCCATCTCTCAATTTAAAGACCTATAGACTGCAGGTGGCAATCGAAGATTTTGGGTAGGTCTAGCCCAGCGCGGCGACCAGCCCCTCGAACAGGCGGCGGCCGTCGGTACCGCCGTGGGCGGCCTCGATCACGCGCTCGGGGTGGGGCATCAGGCCGAGCACGTTGCCCTGGGCGTTGACGATGCCGGCGATATCGCGGGCCGAGCCGTTGACGTCTTCGGCGTAGCGGAACACCACCCGGCCCTCGCCTTCCAGCCGGTCGAGCTCGTCCGCATCGGCGGTGAAATTGCCGTCGTGGTGGGCGACCGGCACGCGGATCTGCTCGTTCGCATCGAAGTGGCTGGTGAAGCTGGTCTGGCTGTTGGCGACGGTCAGCGCGACATCGCGGCAGACGAAATCGAGACCGGCATTGCGCATCAGCGCGCCGGGCAGCAGCCCCGCCTCGGTCAGCACCTGGAAGCCGTTGCAGACGCCCAGCACCGCGACGCCGCGCCCGGCCGCCTCGATTACGGCGCGCATCACCGGCGACCGCGCCGACATCGCGCCCGAACGCAGGTAATCGCCATAGGAGAAGCCGCCGGGCAGCGCGATCAGGTCGAGGCCATCGGGCAGCTCGGTGTCGCGGTGCCAGACCATCGCGGGGGCCTGGCCGGTGGTGTCGCGCAGCGCCACCGCGAGGTCCCGGTCGCAATTGGAGCCCGGGAACACGATGACGGCGGTTTTCACAGCGTCTCGACCCGGAACGTCTCGATGACGGTATTGGCGAGCAGCTTGCGGGCCATGTCCTCGATCGTCGCCACGCTGGTGCCGTCCGCAAGGTCGAGCTCGATGACCTTGCCCTGCCGGACGCCGGTGACGCCCGCGAACCCCAGCCCCTCGAGCGCGTGATGGATGGCGCGGCCCTGCGGGTCGAGGACACCGGGCTTGAGGGTGACTGTAACGCGGGCTTTCATGGCGCGAGCGTTTAGGATGGACGCGCGCTACGGGCAAGCGGTGCGGCATTCCGGGGCCGGCACCGTCCTGACAGGGATGCAGACGAGGAATGTACGGATGACCGACGACACGCGCGGCAGGCTGAGCAAGGTGCCGCAGGTCACATTGGTGTTCTGGCTGATCAAGATCGCCGCGACGACGCTGGGGGAGACCGGCGGCGATGCGGTCAGCATGTCGATGGGGCTGGGCTATGTCGTCGGCACGGCGATCTTCGGCGTCATCTTCGCGGTCGCGGTGGCGGCGCAGATCCGCGCGTCGCGCTACCATCCGCTGCTCTACTGGGCGACGATCGTGGCGACGACGACGGTCGGCACGACCATCGCCGACTATGTGACGCGCGACCTCGGGATCGGCTACGCCGGCGGCTCGGCGCTGCTGCTGGCGCTGCTCGCGGCGTCGCTGCTGGTGTGGTGGCGGACGCTGGGCACGGTCGCGGTCGAGAGCATCGCGACCCCGCGCGCCGAGGTCTTTTACTGGGTGACGATCATGTTCTCGCAGACGCTGGGGACCGCGCTCGGCGACTGGACGGCGGACACCAATGGGCTGGGTTACGGCGCCAGCGCGCTGATCTTCGGCGGGCTGCTCGCGGTCGTGGCGGCGCTGTATTACCTGACCGCGACGTCGCGCACGGCGCTGTTCTGGGCGGCGTTTGTGCTGACCCGGCCCTTGGGCGCGGTGCTGGGCGACCTGCTCGACAAGCCGGTCGCCAAAGGCGGGTTGGAGCTCAGCCGCTACGCGGCCTCGGCGGCGCTGCTGGCGGTGATGCTGGTGCTGATTCTCGCCATCCCGTCACGCGCGGCGGGCAAGGCGCACTGAGGCGCTACTTGCCCCGCGACTTGCGGTGCTCGTCGAGGTCGAGGATCGCGCCGTCGGCACCTTCGGGCAGCAGGCCGAGGCGGCGGGCGACCTCCTGATAGGCCTCGACCTCGCCGCCGAGGTCGTGGCGGAAGCGGTCCTTGTCCATCTTCTCGTTGGTCTTCATGTCCCACAGGCGGCAGCCGTCCGGGCTGATCTCGTCGGCAAGGATGATGCGGCTGTAGTCGCCCTCGAACAGGCGGCCGAACTCGAGCTTGAAATCGACCAGCCGGATGCCGACGCCGGCGAACATGCCAGCCATGAAGTCATTGATACGAACCGCTAAATCCGCAATGTCGTGCATCTCGTCCTGCGTCGCCCAGCCGAACGCCGAGATATGCTCCTCGGTGATCATCGGATCGCCGAGCGCATCGTCCTTATAGTAATACTCAAGGATCGTGCGCGGCAGCGGCGTCCCTTCCTCCATGCCCAGTCGCTTGGCCAGGCTGCCGGCGACGACATTGCGGACGACCACTTCGACTGGCACGATCTCGACCTGCTTCACCAGTTGCTCGCGCATATTGAGGCGGCGGACAAAGTGGGTCGGAATGCCGATCGTGCCGAGCATCGTGAAGATATGCTCGGAGATGCGGTTGTTAAGCACGCCCTTGCCGCTGATCGTGCCCTTCTTCTGGGCGTTGAAGGCGGTCGCGTCGTCCTTGAAATACTGGATGATCGTGCCGGGCTCCGGCCCTTCGTACAGGATCTTGGCCTTGCCCTCGTAGATCTGACGGCGGCGGGACATGGGCTTGGGCCTTCTCGAATCGACGACGCCCCGGCGCGGAAGCGAACCGGGGCGATACTCTTCTAACATAGCGGCGAGGGTGCAGGGTGACAATGTTGACGCCGCGCCGTTGAACCGCGCGCCGCCCCGCTCTATCTGCAGAGCATCACAGCCGCGAGGATGCCATGTCAAACCTGCCGAACCGCGAGAAAGCCTTCGAGGACATGTATGCCCGTGACGCCGATCTGCGCTTCAAGGTGCTGGCGCGTCGCGACAAGCTGACGGGTCTGTGGGCGGCGGGCCTGCTTGGGATGACCGGCGACGAAGCCGCCGAATACGCCAAGACCGTGATCCTCGCCGATCTCGAGAAGCCCGGCGACGAAGACGTCGTCGCGAAACTGGCTGCCGACCTCGCCGGCAAGGCCAGCGACGCGGACATTCGCGCACAGCTGCAAACCTGCTTTATTGAATCAGAGCGCCAGTTCCGGGAAGCACTCTGATGGCGTTGCGGAGCAACCGCTGATGGCGATGCTCGCCGCCGACATCGAGGCAGCGATCCGCGCGGCGCTGCCCGGCGCGACGGTGGAGATCACTGATCTGGCGGGGGACGGCGACCACTACGCGGCGCGCGTTGTCTCGGCGGCGTTTGCCGGCTTGCCGCGGGTGCGGCAGCACCAGATGATCTATAATGCGCTCGGCGGACGGATGGGCGGCGAACTGCATGCCCTGCAGCTGACGACGCTGGTTGAGGAGTGAGTGATATGGTTGACGATCAGGTCAAGGAGCGCATCGGCGGTATCCTCGGTGCCAACGACGTGGTGCTGTTCATGAAGGGCACGCCGATCTTCCCGCAATGCGGCTTCTCGTCGACCGCGGTGCAGATCCTCGAACACCTCGGCGTTGCCTTCGAAGGCATCGACGTGCTGCGCGACCCGGAGGTCCGGGCCGGCGTCAAGGAATACAGCGACTGGCCGACGGTGCCGCAGCTTTACGTCAAGGGCGAGTTCGTCGGCGGCAGCGACATCATGATGGAAATGTACCGCTCGGGTGAGCTCGAGACGTTGCTAAGCGACAAGGGCGTGGCGAAGGCGGCCTGACCTTGGGCGTCACCGCGGGCGGTATCTGGCACGACACCCGCGCCGTCGTGGCGCGCCACTGGCAGGTGTTCGCGACGCTCGCCGGGGCGACGGTGTTCCTGCCTAACGCCGCGATGCGCCTGCTGGCGCCGGCCGGGGCGAGCCCGCAGGCACCGGCAGACCTGCCGCCGGGTTTCTGGACTCTGCTGGCGCTGGTCCTGGCGCTCCAGTTCATCGGCGTGTTCGCCGTCGCCGCGATCGCTGCCGACCCGCGCGAAGGCGGCGGCCGGACGCTCGGCGCGACGCTCGCCGATGCCGCGCCGGCCTTCGGCAAGTTCGTGGTGGCCTTGCTGCTGTTCGTGATCGGATACGCCATCGCGACGGTGGCGGCCAGCCTGGTGCTGGCAATCGTCGCGGTCGCATCGCCGGGTGCGCTGGCGGGGGCCGGGAAAGGTACGGCCCCGATGGCACTGGCGAGCAGCCTGGTCGCGGTCGTCGTGCCGCTGCTGATGTGGCTATGGGCGCGGCTGTCGCCGTTGGTCGGCGTCTATCTGCGCGAGGATGTCGGCGTCGTCCCAGGAATCCGCCGCGCCTGGGCGCTGTCGAAGGGCGCGACCTGGCCGATCCTGGCGCTGCTGACCATGTTCGTGCTGGCGTCGGTGACGGTCGGCACGTTGCAGGTTTCGGCAGGCCAGGCGGCCGGCGCGGGCATCGCCGGGATGTTGTTGGGACTTGTCTTCGCGGGCATCGGCGCGCTGTTCTTCGTCTATGCCGCCGCCGGGACCGGCGTCATCTACCGCCAGCTCAGTGCCTAGTCCCACTTTGCCAGCGGCGGCAGGCTCATCAGGATCGCTTCGGTGTTGCCGCCGGTCTTCAGCCCGAAAGTGGTGCCACGGTCATAGACCAGGTTGAATTCGGCATAGAGGCCGCGGTAGCGCAATTGGGCATCGCGCTCCTCAGCGGTATAGGGCGTGTGCATGTGGTGCCGCACCAGCCCCGGGAACGTCGCCAGGAGCGTCCTGCCGACGGCTTGCGTGAAGGCGAAGTCCGCATCCCAGTCATCGCCGAGATAATCGTAGAATATCCCGCCGACGCCGCGATGACGTTGGCGGTGCGGCACCCAGAAATACTCGTCGCACCATTTCGAGAAGCGTGGCCAGTAATCGGCACCGTGGGCGTCGCAGGTCGCCTCGAACGCCGCCTTGAAGTCGGCGGTGTCCTGCTCGACCGGCAGCGCCGGGTTGAGGTCGGCGCCGCCGCCGAACCAGCGCTTGGTAGTGACCAGGAAGCGGGTGTTCATGTGCACCGCCGGCACGTGCGGGTTGGCCATGTGCGCGACCAGGCTGATGCCGGTCGCGAAAAACCGTGGGTCGGCGTCGGCACCGGGTATCTGCTTGGCGAACTCCGGCGAGAAGGTGCCGTGGACGGTCGAGGTGTTCACCCCGACTTTCTCGAACACGCGGCCTTTCATGACCGACATGATCCCGCCGCCGCCGGGCGCGCCGCTGGGGTCGGGCCGCTCCCAGGACGTCTGCTCGAATCGGCCGGCGGGCCCGTCGCCGCTGCCTTCGTCCTCCAGCGCCTCGAAGGCAATGCATAGATCGTCGCGCAGCGACTGGAACCACGCCTGGGCAGCAAACTGCTGATCATCGAAATCGGTCATGGCCTGCGTCATGCCGGGGGCGGTGGCCCGCGGCAAGCACCCCCGCGCCAAAATGCCCGTTGCACTGTGATACCCGGGGGCGCTAACAGCCCTGCAACAATTCGCGAGAGTTCGAAGCCGCATGGCCACGCAGCCGCATGACGACCTGACCGAAACCGGCGAACGCCGCCGCGATTTCATCTATATAGCCACCGGGGCGTTCGCCGCCGTCGGTGCGGCCGCGGTGGCGTGGCCGCTGGTCAACCAGATGAATCCCAGTGCCGACGTGCTGGCGCTGGCCTCGATCGATCTCGACCTATCGTCGATCCAGCCGGGTCAGGCGATCAAGGCGAGCTGGCGCGGCAAACCGGTGTTCGTGCGCAACCTGACGCCTGCCGAACAGGCCGCCGCCAACAAGGTCGATATCTCGACCCTGCGCGATCCGCAGACACTGGCGCAGCGCACCAAGGCCGGCCACGCCAACTGGTTGATCACGCTCGGCGTCTGCACTCACCTCGGCTGCGTGCCGCTGGGCGCCGGCGAGGGCGAGAACAAGGGAGATTTCGGCGGCTATTTCTGCCCCTGCCACGGCTCGAGCTACGATACGGCGGCGCGCATCCGCAAGGGTCCGGCCCCGACCAACCTCGAAGTTCCCGAGTACGCGTTCAAGTCGCCTACCCAAGTCACCATCGGTTAAGGCACTTACGATGAGCTTCCCATGGGCCAAACATTACACGCCGACGACAGCGTTCGGTAAGTATATCGACGAGAAGCTGCCGATCCCGCGGCTCGTCTACGACAGTGTCGGCGCGGGCTATCCGGTTCCGAAGAATCTCAACTATTTCTATAACTTCGGCGTGCTAGCCGGCGTCGCGCTGGTCGTGCAGATCATCACCGGCATCGTGCTCGCGATGCACTACGCTGCAAATACGCAGATCGCTTTCGACAGCGTCGAGCACATTATGCGCAATGTCAACGGCGGCTGGATGATGCGCTACATGCACGCCACCGGCGCGTCTTTCTTCTTCATTGCAGTCTATACGCATATCTTTCGCGGCCTCTACTACGGCTCCTACAAGCCGCCGCGCGAGGTGTTGTGGCTGCTCGGCCTCGTCATCTTCCTGCTGATGATGGCGACCGCATTCATGGGCTATGTGCTGGTGTGGGGACAGATGAGCTTCTGGGGCGCAACGGTGATCACCAACCTTTTCTCTGCGATCCCGCTGGTCGGCGATGTTATCCACACCTGGCTGCTGGGCGGCTTCGCGCCCGATAATGCGACGCTCAACCGCTTCTTCTCGCTGCACTATCTCCTGCCTTTCGTAACGCTGGGGGTCGTTATCCTGCACATTTGGGCGCTGCACATCCCGGGCTCGAACAATCCGACCGGCATTTCGGTCAAGGGGCCGCAGGATACGGTGCCGTTCCACCCCTATTACACCGCCAAGGACTTCTTCGGTCTGTGCATCTATCTGCTGTTGTTCGCGGCAGTGGTTTTCTTCGCGCCGAACGCGCTCGGTGAGGTTGATAATTATATTCCGGCCAACCCGCTCTCGACCCCGGCGCATATCGTGCCAGAATGGTACTTCTGGCCATTCTACGCGATCCTGCGCGCCTTCACCGTCGACTTCCTGTTCGTCCCGGCCAAGCTATGGGGTGTCATCGCGATGTTCGCGGCGATCCTGCTGTTATTCTTCCTGCCCTGGCTCGACACGTCACCGGTCAAGTCGAACAACTATCGGCCGATGGCGCGGATCGCCTTCTGGGTATTCGTCGTCGACGTGATTATCCTCGCGGTCTGCGGCGGCAAGCCGGCGGAGGAGCCGTGGGTGCGTCTCAGCCAGTTCGCCTCCGCCTATTACTTCGCGCACTTCCTCATCATCCTCCCGCTGATCTCGCGCTACGAGACGCCGCTGCCGCTGCCCAACTCGATCAGCGAGGCCGTCCTGAAGCGCCATACTAACCTGGGCGCGCCGGCGTCGCAGCAGCTGCCGGGTGCCGGAGTTGCGGAATTGCCGCCGACCGGCCACGCGCAGCCGGCCGAATAAGGGTCAAACGATAATGGTGAAGCTGATTGCCGCGATCGTCGGCGCCGTGTTCTGCGCAGCGCTGTTCCTCGCCGCGTTGACGCCGCGTGACGCGGCGACCCCCGATCTCGTCAAGAAATACCATCTCGAGGCCGAGCCGGTGGGCTTCAGCTTTGCTAACCCGGTGCTGGGCACCTTCGACCGGGCGCAGCTGCAGCGCGGCTTCCAGGTTTACAAGGAGGTCTGCGCGGGCTGCCATTCGTTGAACCGCGTGGCCTTCCGCAGTCTGACCGACATCGGCTTCAGCGCCGCCGAGGTGAAGGCGATCGCCAAGGACTACGACATTCCGAGCATCGACGACCAGGGCGAGCCGACGACGCGCAAGGGCCTGCCGTCCGATCATTTCTACGGCCCCTACGCCAACGATGCGGCAGCGCGCGCCGCCAACAACAATGCGCTCCCGCCCGATTTCTCGCTGCTCGCCAAGGCGCGCGAGGGTGGTGCCAACTATATCCATGCACTGGTCTCGGGCTATAAGGATCCGCCTGCCGGCTGGACGGTGCCCGACGGGCTCTACTACAACCCGTATTTCCGCAGCCTCAACATCGCCATGCCGCCGCCGCTGTCGGCAGACCAGGTGACCTATGCCGACGGGACGAAGGCGACGCTCGATCAGCAGTCGAAGGACGTCGCGGCCTTCATGATGTGGGCGGCGGAGCCGAAGCTAGAGGAGCGCCACCGTATCGGGCTGGGCGTGGTGATCTTCCTGATCATCCTGACCGGCCTGGCCTATATGACCTATCAGCGGGTGTGGGCGGGCTTGAAGAGCAAGAAGACCGCCGTCCCGGCCGAGTGACTTGCGCGAAGGCGCGGGAAGTATAGGCTCCGGAGCGGTTCAATGCCGGAGGGACGCCATGACCCGTACGCTCGCTTTCGCTGCCGCTTTCGCCGTTGCGCTGGGGGGCATGTCCGCCCCGGCGCTCGCGGCACCGTGCAAGGACGCCAAGGGCAAGTTCATCAAGTGCCCGACTGCACCCGCCGCTGGAGTTCGCTGCCGTAAGGACGGTAAGTTCGCGAAGTGCGGCACGCCGGGTGCCGTCGTGGTCAAGTGAACGAATGACCGCGGCGAATGCCGATCTCGCCGCGCTGATCCGCACCATCCCCGGCTATCCCAAACCGGGCATCCAGTTTCGCGACATCACGACATTGCTGCTCGATCCGGCGGGCTTTGCCGCGACCATTGAACGGTTAGCGGCTGCGGTTTGTGACACACGCCCGGACCTGATCGCCGGGATCGAGGCGCGCGGCTTCGTGTTTGGCGCAGCACTGGCGGTAAGGCTCAGCTGCGGGCTGGTGCTGGTCCGCAAGCGAAACAAGCTGCCCGGCGCGGTGCTGGGCATCAACTACACGCTCGAATACGGGGAGGACCGGGTCGAGGTGCACGCCGACGCCTGCCCACCCGGCGCGCGGGTGCTGGTGGTCGACGACCTGATCGCCACCGGCGGCACGGCACTGGCGACCGTCGCGCTGCTGCGCCAGGCCGGAGCGACGGTGGCGGGCGCGGCGTTCGTCATCGACCTCCCGGACCTGGGCGGGGCTTCCCGGCTTCGCGCCGACAGCGTGCGCGTCGACGCGCTGGTCAGCTTCGCCGGGGACTGACCGAACACACCGGGATGGCGGTGCAGTGCTCTCACGAGGTCGACTCGCCGTAGCGCTTCATCCAGCACGAGGCCGAGGCCGGCACATGATCGGCGACAGCTAGACGTTGAAGCGGAAGTTCAACACGTCGCCGTCCGCCACCACATACTCCTTGCCCTCGGAGCGGAAGCGCCCGTGGTCGCGGGCACCGGCCTCGCCGTTGAACGCGACATAATCATCATAGGCGATGGTCTCGGCGCGGATGAAGCCCTTTTCGAAGTCGGTGTGGATGACGCCTGCGGCTTGCGGCGCGCGGCTGCCCGCGGCGACGGTCCACGCCCGCGTCTCCTTCGGGCCGACGGTGAAGAAGGTCAGGAGCCCGAGCAGGTCGTAACCGGCGCGGACGACACGGGCGAGGCCGGTTTCGGTCAGCCCCAGCTCGGCGAGGAAGTCGGGCCGGTCGGCGGGGTCCATCTGCGCGATCTCGGACTCGATCGCGGCGGAGATGACGACCGCGCGCGCCCCTTCCGCCTTGGCCTTCGCGGCGACCTTGGCCGACAGCGCGTTGCCGTCCGCCGCGCTCGCCTCCTCGACGTTGCAGACATAAAGCACCGGCTTCGCGGTCAGCAGTTGCGCCTGCGCCAGCGCCGCTGCCTCCTCCTCGTCGGCGGGGACGGTCAGCCGCGCCGGCTTGCCGTCACGCAACAGGTCAAGCGCGCGGCCGAGCACGGCGGCGGCGGCCTTCGCCTCCTTGTCGCCCTGCATGCCCTTCTTGGCGAGCGCGGGAACGCGCTTCTCGAGGCTCTCGAGATCGCTCAGCATCAGCTCGGTCTCGACCGTCTCGGCGTCCGAGATCGGGTCGATCCTGCCCTCGACGTGGGTGACGTCGTCGTCGATGAAGCAGCGCAGCACGTGGACGATGGCGTCGGTCTCGCGGATGTTGCCGAGGAACTGGTTGCCCAGCCCCTCCCCCTTCGATGCGCCGCGCACCAGCCCGGCGATGTCGGTGAAACCGAGCTGCGTCTCGATGATCTTGGCCGAATGCGCGATGCCCGCCAGCACCGCGAGGCGCGGGTCGGGCACCGGCACGTTGCCGACGTTCGGCTCGATCGTGCAGAACGGATAATTCGCCGCCGCCGCCGCCGCCGTCTCGGTCAGCGCGTTGAACAGCGTTGACTTGCCGACGTTCGGCAAGCCCACGATCCCGCAGCGGAAGCCCATCTTATGTCCCTTCCGAGGTGCGCCGCGCGACCTCGTTCATGAAGCGCGCGTCGTCGCCCGCCACCAGCCACGGCAGTTCCGCCGCCACCGCACCCAGCACGTCGGGCAGCCACTCATGCTCGGCCTTCGTAAAATTGCCGAGCGCGTGGCCGAGCACCTTGTCGCGGTGCCCGGGGTGGCCGATGCCGATCCGCACCCGGCGATAGTCCGGCCCGACATGCGCGTCGATGGAGCGGATGCCGTTGTGCCCGGCCGCACCGCCGGCGGTCTTGACCCGCACCTTGCCCGGCGCAAGGTCGAGCTCGTCATAGATCACGGTCAAGGCATCCGGCTCCAGCTTGTAGAAGCGCAATGCCTCGCCGACCGACCGCCCACTGTCGTTCATGAAGGTCGCGGGCTTGAGCAGCAACAGCTTGTCGTTGCCGACCCGGCCCTCGGCGGCCCAGCCCTGGAAGCGCACCCGCCACGGTTCGAACCGGTGCATGTCGTGGATGACATCGGCCGCCATGAACCCGGCATTGTGCCGGTGCAGCGCGTAGCTCGCGCCCGGGTTGCCGAGGCCGGCGAAGATCTGCATCCGCGCGCGGCCCCGGCTATGCCCTTACTTCTCTTCGGTCTCGGCCTCGGCCGCCGACTCGGCCGCAGCCGCAGCCGCAACTGCCTCGTCCGCGGCGGCGTCGGCGCTCTGCAGGGCTGACGGCGCAACGACCGTCGCGATGGTGAAGTCGCGGTCGGTGATCACCGGCGTCACACCCTGCGGCAGCGTGATCGCCGAGATGTGGATGGAATCGCCGATATCGAGGCCGGCCAGCGAGAAGTCCAGCTGGTCGGGAATGGCATCGGACGGGCAGTTCAGCTCGACCTCGTGACGGACGATGTTGAGCGTGCCGCCGCGCTTCATGCCGGGCGACTTCTCCTCGTCGGTGAAGTGCACCGGCACCGCGACGTCGATCTTCGCACCCTTGGCGAGGCGCAGGAAGTCGACGTGCACCGGCCGGTCGCTGACCACGTCGAACTGGACATCGCGCGGCAGGGTGCGGTGGGTGGCACCGTCGAGATCGAGCTCGACGACCGAATTCATGAAGTGGCCGGTGTGGAGCAGCTTGGTCAGCTCCTTCTCGGGGACGTGGATCGAGATGGCGGCCTGTTTGTCGCCGTAGATCACGGCGGGGACACGACCGGTTCTGCGCACGGCACGGGAGGCTCCCTTGCCTGCCCGTTCGCGCACCGCGGCCGCGAGTTGCATCGCTTCGCTCATGGGTGCTTCCTTGTGTTACCCCGTGCGCCTCCAGGGATGCGGGCACGGGAAGCGCGCGGCTATAGGGGTGTGGCCGCCGGGACGCAACCCGGCGAATTTGCGAGGTTTAACCAAAACTGCGTTGCGGCTCCGCTCGTCCCGTTATAAAGACGATCCGTCAGCTGCCTGCCAACTGCGGCGACCGGGCGCGAACAGGTTTCTTGATCTCTGACAGGGGAGTTAATGTTATGACGATTTCAAAGACAGCGACGACGCGTGCCGGCCTCTTGGCGGCAGCAGGGCTTGCGGCATTGTTCGCGGCCAGCCCGGCGCTCGCCGGCGCTACCGCGACTTGCGAAGAGACGCCGGGCCTGGAGTGCGGCAGCGGCTCAAGCACCGCTCTCAACGGTGATACGGCGATTGGCAAGAATTCGACTTCCGGCGGATCGGCGGATGGCGACACCGCGGTTGGCTACAACAGCACCGCCTCCGGTATCGGATCCGATGCCGCTGTCGCGATCGGTTCGTTTGCCAATGCGAGCGGCGGCGGCGCGACGGCGGTCGGCAACGACGTCGATGCGATTGGCAACGGCGCGACCGCGTTCGGTGGCGACGATCCGGAGGGATCGTCGACCGTCGCGAACGGCGAGAACGCCACTGCCGTCGGTGCCGGCGCCAACGCGACAGCGATCGATGCGACCGCGCTCGGCAATGTCGCCTACGCCACCGGTATCCACAGCACCGCGGTCGGCGTCAATTCGCTGGCCGGTGCCGACTTCGCCACCGCCAGCGGCTATTTCGCGGTAGCGACCGCCGAGGGTGCCACTGCGACCGGTTCCAATTCCACCGCGAGCGGGATCAATGCCTCAGCGTACGGTAGGAACGCCAGCGCTGGCAATATCGCGACGACCGCGGTTGGTAGTTTCAGCGCTACGGCCGCAGTCGGTGACTCGGCGTTTGGTACCAGCGCGACGGCGGCGGGGACGAGTGACCTGTTCGGTTTCGGAGCCGCGACCGCGCTCGGCACGGCTTCAAATGCCAGTGGCTCCGGCGCTACTGCAGTTGGTAACTACTCCCAGGCGCTGGGTGCCGGCGCGAGCGCGTTCGGCGGGTACGATCCCGACGGCGGTTTTGCAAACGCCAACGGCGAGAACGCCACGGCTATCGGTGCGGGTGCGCAGGCAACGGCGGCTGACGCGACCGCGGTCGGCAATGTCGCCTTCGCCACCGGTATCGGCAGCACCGCGACCGGCGTGAACTCGTCGGCTGCGGGCGACACCTCGACGGCGATGGGCTATTTCGCCAACGCCAGCATGGAGGACGCGGTCGCAATCGGCGACAAGGCAAAGTCGACGGGCTTCCACTCGACCTCGGTCGGCGGCGAGTCGCAGGCGACCGCCAGCGGCGCGCAGGCGTTCGGCTGGCAGGCGGCGGCGACCGGCACGACCAGCCTCGCGGTTGGCCATCAGGCGCGTGCGGGTGCCACCTCGGCCACCGCGCTCGGCAAGAACTCGACCGCGAACTTCAGCCAGTCGACCGCGGTCGGCTTCGGGGCGACGACGACGCGGGCCAACCAGATCGTGCTCGGCAGCGCCGGGTCGTCGGTCACCGTCGGCGACATCGCCGCTTCGACCGCGGCGCAGTCCGGCGCGGTCGGCCTGGTCACCGTCGACGGTTCGGGTACGCTCGGCCGTGACACGGTGTCGCTTGGCAACATCGCCACGCTGCAGGGTCAGACGGCGACCCTGTTCAGCCTGCAGCGCGAGGATCGCCGCCAGATCCGCAAGGCCAACGAGGGCGTTGCCATGGCGCTGGCTCTCGACACCCCGGCCATCCCGGCGGGCGCGAAGTTCGCGGTCTCGGGCGGCGGCGGCTACTACAACAACCGCGGCGCCGTCGCGGCGGCGATCTCGGCCGCCATCGGGCCGATGTCAGCGCTTTCGGCCGGCGTCGGCGTCGGCGTCAACACCGGCGAAGTCGGCGCACGGGCGGGCTTCCAGTTCGCGTGGTAAGCCGGAAACTCCGCGGGCGGCACATCGCCGCCCGCTGCGTCCTGGGGGCGGTGCTGCTGGTCAGCACCGCTCCTGCGGCGTCGCAGGTACCGGGCGCGGCGCAGTCCGGCGCTCCCATCCCCGACCGCCTCGAATTGTCGCGGCTGATCTGGTCGACGATGGCGGCGGTCGATCATGCCAACCGCTCGGGCAATTACTCGGTGCTGCGCGACCTGAGCGCGCCCGGCTTTCAGCAGAACAACGACGCCGCCAAGCTGACCCAGGTGTTCGCCGGGCTGCGGTCCCAGAACATCGACCTGTCGACGACGCTGCTGCTGGCGCCGACTATCGCGCCCCCTCCCGCCATCGTCGGGCCGGGCCTGATCCGCCTGACCGGCCAGTTCGGGTTGCGGCCGGTGTCGATCAACTTCGACCTGATCTACCAGTACACCAGCGGTCGCTGGAAGCTGTACGGCGTGACGATCGTGCCCGTGGCCTTGGCCACCGCACAGCCGGGGCCCGCGGCACCGCCGCCGCGGAAGAAGCCCTAGCGTTCCACTGATGTTCCGCTTGTGCTAGGGTCGCGGCGATGGACGAGTCGCCGCCCCTCCGCTGGCTGTATTTCGATCTTAACTCGTATTTTGCGAGCGTCGAACAGCAGTTGCAGCCCGACTTGCGCGGCCGCCCGGTCGCCGTCGCTGCGGTGCACACCGATTCGACCGCCGCCATCGCTGCCAGCTATGAGGCCAAAGCCTACGGCATCAAGACCGGCACCCCGATCTGGCAGGCCCGCGCGATGTGCCGCGACCTCGTCGTCGTCCCCGCCCGGCACGAGGAATATGTCCGCTTCCACCACGCCGTCATCGCCGAGATCGAGACGCACGTGCCGGTCACCGCGGTCTGCTCGATCGACGAGGTCGCCTGCCGCCTGATGGACAACGAGAATGCGCCAGGTGAGGTCGCGGCACTGGCGGCGCGGATCAAGGCCGGCGTCGCGGCGAACGTCGGCGTCTGCCTGAAATCGTCGATCGGTGCGGCCCCGAACCGGCTGCTCGCCAAGATCGCCAGCGACATGCAGAAGCCCGACGGATTGACCATCCTCACCGCCGATACGCTGCACGACCGGCTGTGCGGGCTCACACCCGGCGACATCCCGGGGGTCGGGCGCAACATGGAGAAGCGGCTGGCGGCGAAGGGCATCGTCGACATGGCGCGCATCTTGGCGCTGACGCCGCGCGAGGCACACGACGTGTGGGGCAATGTCTGGGGCGAGCGGCTGCACTGGCTGCTGCGCGGCGCCGACCTGCCCGAACGCGCCGTGCAGCGCCGCACCATCGGCCACAGCAGCGTGCTCGCCCCCGACCGGCGCAGCCCGCAACGCGCGCGGCTGGTCACGCGCCGCCTGCTGATGAAGGCCGCGACGCGCCTGCGCCGGATGGAGTGCCGCACGTCGATGCTGGTTCTCACCGTCAAGGGCGATGAGCGGACGAAGTGGTCGCACGGCTGCCGGCTGGTGGCTGCACAGGACAGCTTCACCCTGCTCTACTGCCTCGATAACCTGTGGGCACGGATGTTGGGCGAAATGCCCGAGCAGCGCTACCGCCAGGTCTCGGTGACCTTCCTCGAGCTGACCCCCGCCAGCGAGGCGCAGCTGGCGCTGTTCGATGCCGGCACCAGCATCAGCGCGGCAACCGAGGCGCGCCGCCTGTCGCTCAGTCGCGCGCTCGACAAGGCCAACGCCCGCTGGGGTCGCGACGCGGTGACGGTCGGCCACGACGAGCGCGGCGCGACCCGCTCCGCGGGACCGAAGATCGCCTTCACCCGCATCCCCGAACTGGCGGAGTTCAGCGAGTAGCCATCGTCCGCACCGCGACGTCGAGCTGCCCATCGGCGACGGTCAGCAGGTTGAACGACGGCGGCGTGGCGCGCACCCGTTCGGACAGAGTGCCCGCGCCGATCAGCCGGACTGGGCGCACCCCGCCCTCCCAGACGCGGTCGAACGGATCGTGGGTATGGCCGGTGAGCACCGCGTCCGCGCCCGCCGCCGCCAGTGCCGCCAGCGCGCCGTCGCCGCCCCGCGTCCGCCCGCCCGCCAGCGGATGATGGCAGCCGACCAGCGCCAGCGTGCCCGGCGGCCTGGCCTGCAGCGCGGTGACGGTGGCGGCGAGCGCGCGGCGGTCGACGTTGCCCCGCGCCCAGTTGACGCGCAGCTGCGCCCGCGCCGTCGTCTTCAGCGAGACAAGCGTCACGTCGCCGAGGTCGAGCGGCCGGTGCACCAACTCGGCCAGTGCCCGCACCCGCCCATAGGGATCGACTAGCCGGAGCAGCGGGCGATAGACCGGCAGGTCGTGGTTGCCGGGTTCGATCCGCACCGGCGCGGCGAGCGCCGACAGCCACTCGGCGGCGGCGGCAAACTCGCTGCGCCGCGCGGTTGCGGTCAGGTCGCCGGTCAACAACACGAGGTCGGGCCGTTCGTCTGCCACGACGCGCGCAAACCAGTCCAGCGCGGCGCGGTCCTCGGTGCCGAAATGCACGTCGGAGACATGAAAGATGCGGGTCATTCGGTGGCGATGAAGGCGAGGCGGGTCCGACCGGCGCGGACGCGTGCCGGACTGTCGAGCTTGGCGGGTTCGCCGTCGAACAGCGCGCGCACGAAGCGGCGGCCGATCAGTGTCACCTCGTCGACGGTCGCGACCGTTACCCCCGGCCCGGCGCGCCAGTCGCCGCGCACCCAGTCCCAGCCGAGCCGCACCGCGTCGGCGATGCCCGCCGCGCTCACCGCCGAGACTTCGAGGCCGCCGGCCACCGGTTTGACGACGACGGCCCGGTGCCGCCCCGGCTGACCGGCAATGCGGACACTGCGGCTGAAGGTCCGCGACCAGGCCAGCCACGCGACCCGCACGGCGCGCGCCAACCGTCCCTTGCGGACATCCTCGCGGGCATGGACCCAGGCCGCCGCCGGCCCGAGGATGATGCCGACCATGGCGCGCCGCTCACCGACACTCGCAATTGAAGGGTGTACCAGCCGCGCCGCGCTTGCCGCCGCCAGGATCGCGTCGCGTTTGGTGTTGCCGTGCAGCGCCTTGGCAAGGCCGTTCATGGTGCCGCCGGGCAGCACCAGGCACTGCCCGGACCAATCGTCGGCGGCGGTCCAGGCGGCGTTGATGGTGCCGTCGCCGCCGCAGATCAGCAGCGTGTCGGCCCGCACGGCGTCGAGGTCCCCGGGTGTCGGCGCGGCATCGCCGGGGAAATCGGTTTCACCGGCGAGCGCGATGCCACTCTCGGTCAGCTTGGCCTTCAGCCCCGCCGCAACGGTGTCGTCGGTCGATCCCGAGCCGGCGTTGACGACCAGCCAGACACGGCGGAGGGGGGCGGCATTGTTCATCGGGCGGCATAACGCATGGTGCCGCGTTATGCCGCAAGCCCAGGCCGGTCGCGTTGCCGCTTCAAGCCTTATTCAGCGCGCCCGGCTTGTGCGCGGCAATGCCACCACTGTTGTCCGACTTGACGATATATTCGGGGTTGTCTTTCGACGCGGCGACCTTGTGGCCCTTGATGCGGGTCGGGCTGGTGACCTTCTTGACGACCTTGCCAACGGAGTGCCCGCCGCTCGAATCCCATTCGACCTTGTCGCCGGCCTTCAGTGTCTTGGTCGCCATCGCGCCTCTCCCTCGCTGGGGAAAACCGCGAGTGGCGCAAACCGGTTCCGCTACTCGACCACATTCTCGGGCTTGTAGCGGTTTTCCAGAAACTTGCCCTGAACCAGGAAGGCGTCGCGGTGCTCGGCCGCCAGGCTTTCGGAGGCGCGGGCGAGTTCGGCGTCGACGGTTTTCAGCCCCTCGACCAGCCGCGCCTCGATGCTCGGGCCGCCGTCGGCGTCGGGGGCGCTCCGCATCGCCGGCGGCACCTTGGCGTAGCGTTCGACCAGTTCCGGCAAATGGGTGTTGAGCAGGCGACTGACGTCCTGCGCCGTGGCGCTCATCTCGGGCACTGCGGCCAGCTGAGGCCCGAGCGTGTTGAGCTGCGCCGAGATCCGGTCGAGCGTCGGCGCGGCGAGCCGCGGCAGGCCGCGGCGCTGCTGGTCGAGCCATGCCCCGGTACGCGCTGGCAACATCGCGGGCAGCGCCTTCTTCAGCTCGGCCGGCACCACCCGGCCCTCGACCGGGAACGACGCGACGATCGTTGCGAGGATCGGGATCAGCAGCACCGTCAGCGCAAAGCCGACGACGCCGACCGGCCCGATAAACAGCGCGTAGCCGAGCACCGCGGCGATCAGGACACCGACCGCGATCAGCGCCCGGCGCAGACGCCGCCCGGCGTTGTTCACCGTCCGCTGTATGCGCCGCGTCGCCGCCGTACGGTTCAGCCCGCCGGGCAGCCGGTCGAGCACCTCGTCGAAACGGGCAATGGCGCGGTCGACATCGCGGGCCATGTCAGCCTTCCAGCGCCGTAAACGCCGGCGACGCGCCCGCCAGCGCCTTGTTCGACGCACCCTCGGCGCGGGCGATATAGCCGCGTGACTTCTCGACTTCGCTGGTCAGCGTGTTGACCGTGGTCTTCATCGACTCAAGCGCCTGGCCCTTGAACGTGTCGATCGCGTCCATGGTCTGGTAGATGTTCTGGAACGCCCGCTGCAGCGTCGCGATCGGGATCGTGCTGCTCGCTGCCTGCTGGTGGATGACCGCGGTCTGGGTCTTCAACAGTTCACCGGTCGAATCGATCATCCCCGCGGTGGTCGTGTTGAGCGCGGTGATCTGTTCGAGGACCAGCTTCTGCGCGGTCAGCGCCTGCGCCACCGTCACCGCCGTGCGCAGCGCCGCGACCGTAGTGGTAGACGCCCGGTCGACGCCCTTGACCAGCTCGACATTGTTCTTCTTGACGAGGTCGAGCGCCAGATAGCCCTGCACGCTGACCGCCATCTGGGTGAGCAGGTCGGTGGTGCGCTGGCGGATGTAGAACAGCGCCGACTCGCGGATCGCCTTGGCCTTGGCGGGGTCGCTGTATTCGATCTCGGCGGCCTTGGCCTCGAGTTGCTCGTCCAGCGTCTTGGAGACGTGGATCATCTGCTCCAGCTTGCCCATCGTCTTCCACAGGTTCGAGCGCTCGAGGTCGACCGCGGCGTTGTCGTGGAGCAGCTCGTCCTTCCCCGCAGCGAGGCGCGACAGGATTGCGCTGATGTTCGACTGCGCCGACTTGTAGCTGTCGAAATAGCCGCGCAGCTTGTTGCCGCCGAACGGGATCAGCCCGAACAGCTTCTTGCGGGTCATCAGATTGCCGCGCTTGCCAGGGTCGAGATCCTCGATGGTGGCGCGCAGCTCGGTCAGGTTCGCGCCGATGCCGGTGTCGCGGTCCATCGCCCGCACGGGCCGGTCGAGGAAGCGGTTGGACTGGCCCGCGGCTTCGGCGATTTCGCGCGCGCCGAGGTTGGTCAGCTGGTCGACCTTGGCCCCGAACGCCGGCGAGGCGGCATCCTCGGCGACGAGTTCCGCGATGAACTTCTCGACATTGGCGTCGAGCTTGGTCCGGGTCGCATCGTCGACGGGCACCAGGCCGGACGCCTTGTCCGGCGTGACCACCGCGACGGGGCCCGGCGGCGTCAGCGTGATGATGGGGTCGGCGGTGGTCGTCGGGGCCTGGGTGGCCATGGGGCGAAGCTCCGGTGGTTGCGAAGACAAGGGTTAGCAGATCGGGACGCAACGCTCTACTGTGTTGCCGGGCTATGTCGGTAGCCTTGCGCAGGATGCAAGATTAGGGTCGCGCGATGACCACCGCCGCCGACCGCCTCGCCCAGCCGTTCGGCACCCTGCCCGACCTGATCCGCGCCCATGCCGCCGACGAGCCGGCGCGCATCGCCTTCATTGTCGGCGAGGAGCGGCTGCCCTACGGCAACCTCGACCGCTGGATGGACAGCATTGCCGGGCGGCTGCAGGCGCTGGGCATCGGCCCGGGCGGCACCGTCGCGATCTGTGCCCATACCTCGATCGCTTATGCCGCGACCTTCCTCGGGTGCCTGCGGGCCGGGGTCGCGGTCGCACCGATCGCGCCGTCGTCGACGCCGGCGCAGATCGCCGCGATGGTCGCCGACAGCGGCGCGAGCGTCTATTTCACCGATGCCGCGGTCGCCGCCGAAACCGCGGGCGAGAGCATCGCGACGCCGACGGTGCGCCTCGACGACAGGGCGGCCTATGGTGCCTGGCTGGGCGGCGCGCCGTTTACCCCGGTGGAGATCGGCCCGCAAACGCCGTTCAACGTCATCTACTCGAGCGGCACCACCGGCACGCCCAAGGGTATCGTCCACAGCCATGCGATGCGCTGGGGGCACATTACCGGCGGCGTGCCACTCGGCTACGGCCCCGCCTCGGTCGTGCTCCTGTCGACCCCGCTCTATTCGAACACGACCATGGCGAGCTTCCTGCCGGGGCTCGGCGGCGGCGGCACAGTCGTGCTGATGCCCAAGTTCGATGCGCTCGGCTATCTGGAGCTGGCGCAGGCGCACCGCATGACCCACACGATGCTGGTGCCGGTCCAGTACCGCCGGCTGATGGCACTGCCGGAGTTCGACCGCTTCGACTTGACGAGCACGGTCTGCAAGTTCGCCACCTCCGCGCCCTTCCCGGCTGTGCTCAAGGCCGATGTGCTGGCGCGCTGGCCGGGCGGGCTGGTCGAGTATTTCGGAATGACCGAGGGCGGCGGGCTGTGCGTGCTGATCGCGCACGCGTTCCCCGACAAATTGCACACCGTCGGCCGCCCGGCGCCGGGCCACGACATGCGGGTGCTGGGCGAGGACGGGGCGGAGCTGCCCCAAGGTGAAGTCGGCGAAATCGTCGGCCATTCGGCGGGCACCATGCTCGGCTACCTAAACCAGCCCGGCAAGACCAGGGAGGCCCAGTGGGTCGCCGCCGATGGGCGGGTGTTCATGCGCACCGGCGATGTCGGGCGCTTCGACGCGGACGGCTTCCTGACGCTGATGGACCGCAAGAAGGACATGATCATCTCGGGCGGCTTCAACATCTACCCGAGCGACCTCGAGGCGGTGCTGGCCGCGCACCCCGACGTCGTCGAGGCGGCGGTCGTCGGCGTGCCCAGCGACCAATGGGGCGAGACGTCGGTGGCGTTCGTGGCACTCCGCGGCGGCGACCCCGAGCAGGTCCGCGAATGGACCAACGCCCAGCTCGGCAAGACCCAGCGGCTGAGCGCCATCGAGGTCGTCGACGCCCTGCCCCGCAGCGCCATCGGCAAGGTGCTGAAGCGGGAACTGCGGGACGGGTGGCGCGGCTAGAGCGCGACGACGCTGACCCGCATCGCGATCGGCTCGATCGCGCCGCTGGTGGTGAGGAAGGCGATGTCGGCGGCGTCGCGGCCATGGGCGATGCGGATCAGGCCCGCCACGGGTGCGAGGCCCGTCGGATCGACCAGCCACCAGCCGTCGCCGAGCCACACCTCGAACACCGCGTGGAAGTCGGGCGGATCGAGCGCCAGCGCATAGGCGGCGACCGCGCGCGCCGGGATGCCGCCGGCCCGGCACAGCGCGATGCCGAGGTGGGTGAAGTCGCGGCACACCCCGGCGCGGTCGACGAAGGTCTGCTCGGCGGTCGTCTGCGGCGTCGAAACGCCGTGGATATAGTCGAGATGGTCCTGGATCCAGGCGATGATCGCCAGCACCTTGGCACCGCCCGATAACTCGCCGAACTCGCGCGCCGTGAAGCGCAGGAACTGGTCGGCCGGGCAATAGCGGCTCGGCATAAGGTAGGACAGCACCTCGGCGGGCAGCTCGCTCCATTCGAGCTGGACCAGCTCGGCATGGATCTCGGCGCGCGGCTCGACCTCGACGACCGCGTAATAGGCGATCTCGACATCGCCCTCGACGACGCCGCGCAGCAGCCGGCCGTCGTCGAGCTCGTCGGCAGCAAGGTCGTGGTGCGGGGTGACGGTCAGGCCTTCCGAGATGATGGTCTGGCCGGGCGCGTGCGCGACCTGTATCTTGGCCATGATCTCGGTCGACGCGGCGTAACGGTTCGCGACGTGCGATTGGGCGAGCAGGCGCATGGGGTCTTTCTAGGCGGAGGTGTCGGGGCTGTCGGGCAGCAGCGCCAACAGAGCGAAGCTGGCGGCGGCGGGTTCCGTCGCGAGCTGCGGCATCGCCGCGGCAAGGTGGCGATCGGCGGCGGCGTGGACGACGTGGCTGAGCGGCAGGCGCTCGCCGAGCGCGCGCCAGCTCCATGCCCGGCTGAGGTTGAGCGCGGGCAGGCCGTCGGCCGGTTCGAACAACACCGCCGGCCCGGCGTCGTCGAGGCCGGGCAACAGCGCCGCCAGCCACGGCTCGAACTCGGCCCGCGGCAGCAGCCGGAGCATGCAGTGGGCCTCGGTAAGGCTTGGCGACAGCAGCGCGTCGGCGTCGGGTTCCCACACCTGCGCGGCGCGGTCACGGCCGAACCAGCGCCGCGCCAGGCCCGTCAGCGCCAATGCCAGCTCGGGATCGTGGCGCGTCGCCCAGGCATGGCCGTGGATCATCGCGAAGCCGCTGTTGGCGGCGCTGCCGGCGCGCACCGGATAGACCGCACTGCGCACCCAGAGGTGCGCCGCCCGCGCCGCGGCCCGCGCCTGTGCGTTGAGCGCGCCCGCCCACGACTGGCGGTGCCGCCGCATTTCGGCATCCAGCGTCAGCTGCCACGCCCAGCCGCCCGCGACCGGCTCGTCGACACCGAACCGCGCCATCGCGCGGTCACGCACCGCTTCGGCCTCGGGCAGCGCCGGCCACGCCCGCGCACAGGTCAGCAGCGTCCACCAGCCGGCGGCATCGACCGGCTCGTTCGCCAGCGTCATCGCCATCAGGCGCGCGGCGATCGCCGGCGTCAGCTGCATCTTGCCTCCCTGTTGCCGGGCGACCATAGCCGGGTGCGGTGCCGCCGCAACCATCGGCTGGTTAACGCAGCCGCCATCGTAGGAACCCCGATGCTCAGGTCGATTGCCCTCGTCGTCCTGCTCGCGACCCCGGGGCTCGCCGCCGAGCCGGCGGGGCGAATGACGACGACCACGGTGTTCGGCGACGATGCCTGTCCGACGCCGACCAACGGCGACATCGTTGTCTGCGGCCGCCTGCCCGAAAGCGAGCGCTTCCGGATCCCCAAGAAGCTGCGCGAGAACAAGCAGGCACGGACCGAGCAGAGCTGGGCGAGCCGCGTCGAGACGCTGGACGAACTGGCGCGGGTGCAGCGCCCGAACAGCTGCTCGGCGGTCGGCCTCGGCGGCCAGACCGGCTGCAGCGAGGCGATGCTCAGGCAATGGGCGGCCGAGCGGCGCGCCGAGGGCAAGCGGGCGGGAATCGAGTTCTAGCGCGGCGCGAACAGGCGGAAAGTCGCGCTCGCCTATTGCGTGAACACCCTGATCTTGCCGACGCGGGCCCGCGGGGCATCGACCGCGGGCTTTGCCGCACCGCCGCCTTCGGGCGTCCTGAGCACCAGCACGACCCGCAGGTTCTGCGCGTCGAAGCCCGGTGCCTTTGCCAGTTGCGCGACCTTGCGGGTGATGTCGAACACCCGGCGCGGTGCCATGTCGCCCATCGCCCCGGCATGGTTCATCGAGGCCTGGTCGGCCTTGGTCAGCCCGAACAGCACGAGGTTGCCGGCATAGCTCGGATCGGTGAACACCGGCGGCTTGCCGGGCGGCGGGTTGAGGTAGATTTCGTAGAAGCCGTCCGGATTAGCGACGTCGATGTCGTCGAAGGCAAGATAGGTTTTTTTGGCCACCGCGCCCGCCGCCGTGACCGGCAGCTTGACCGTAGCTTCGGCGGGCCGCCCACCGAGCGCCAGCGACGGCGCCGTCTCGGCGACGTTCCGCGGCCGGATACTCTGCGCCAGCACCGGGCTGATCTGCGAGGCGAGGATGGTGGCGTCCAAAAACAGCTTCCTCCGCTGGTAACTATAGCCCAGCGACTTGCAGCCGCCCAGCGCCCGGCTCATCTTGACCGTCCGCGCCGCCCCGGTTTCGTCGAAGAAGGTGAACTCCTGGTTGAGCCACGCCGCGTTGCTCGGGTTGGTGTGCCCGGCCCCCGCGTCCCAGACATCCCACAGCCGGTCGATGTTGCAGTGGTGGAGCCAGAAGATCGGGTCTTGTCCCGCGGTGTTGAAGGTCGACATCCAGCCGCCGACCGAGACGTGCACCGCGCCGTGCGGCGAGCCTTCGATGCTGCCGGTGAAGCCGTTGTAGCTGCTCTCGCTGAGGCATGAGGTCGTCGACACCGCGCTCGTCGGGATCAACGCGCCGCCGTTGATGCCGCTGGCACGCTGGGTGACGAACAGCGCGTTGCCGCTGGTCGGTGTGCGGAACGGTGCCGGCAGCGCGCGGTCGGCGGTCCAGTTCCAGAACGGCAGCACCAGCGCGGACGAACCGCTGGCGGCGCGCAGTATCCGCTCGAAATAATAGAGGTACAGCCGGTGCCAGCTGAGGAAGTGCAGCGTGCCGTGCTGGCAGGTGCCCCATTGCGGGCGCTGCGGGCTGAGATTGCTGCCGTGGATGCCGGCCTGGTACAGCCAGCTGGTCGGATCGCTGACCGGGCGCGACTGCATCACCTCGATGCCGTGGCGAAGCGCGGTCAGCTGCGCCGCGGTCAGGCTGTTGATATTCGGACGCGTCCGGCACACCGCGGTGAAGACGGGCCGGTCGATGTTCGCCAGCACCGGATTGAGCTGCGCCTTTTCCAGCGTCGCGGTGTTCGGGGCGGCCAGCGCCCGTTGTCCGAGCAGCGCCAGCGCGCCGCCGCCAAGCACGATTTCCCTGCGATCCATGGTCTCGCTCCCCAAGCGGGTGCAGCCTATGTCGTTGCATGGCCACGCCAACGCACCGGACCCCTGGCGCGCGTTGCCCGCGCTGCCTGGCCCACGACCGATGTCACGAACTTAACACAGCGCGGGGTAACAACAAGTTAACGTGGCGGCACCGGCGCTCGAGGGTCGGATCAGATCGCGCCCGCGGCTTTCAGCGCCGCCAGCTCGTCGTCGCCGAGCCCGAGCAGGCCGCCGTAAACCTCGTCGTTATGCTGCCCGACCGTGGCTGGCGCGGGGGTGCGCACCGACCCCGGCGTATCGCTGAGCTTGGGGAAGCTGTTCTGCATTTTGAGCTTGCCCCACTGCGCCGTCTCGACCTCGACCAGCGCCTCGCGCGCCGCGAAATGCGGGTCGGCGAGCATTTCGGGGGCGCGGTAGATGGTGCCGGCGGGCACGCTGTGCGCCAGCATCGCCGCCTCGACCTCGGCGATGGTGCGGGTCCGCGTCCAGTCGGCGATCAGCCCGTCGAGCTCGACCTGGGTCCGCCCGCGCGACACATGGTCGACATAGCGCGGGTCGGTCGCGAGCTCGGGCCGCCCGATCGCCGCGCACAGCCGCCCGAACACCGCGTCCTGGTTGGCGCCGATCAGATATTCGCCGTCGGCGCACGGATAGACGTTCGAGGGCGCGATGCCGGGCAGCACCGAGCCCGACCGCTCGCGGACGATGCCGGCGACCTGATATTCGGGCACCAGGCTCTCCATCACCTGCAGCACCGCCTCGTACAGCGCCGAGTCGACGACCTGGCCGCGGCCGGTGCGTGTCCGGGCGTGGAGCGCCGCCAGCGCGCCCATGCAGCCGTAGGTGGCGGCCAGGCTGTCGCCGATCGACACGCCCATCCGCGACGGCGCGCGGTCGGCATCGCCGACGATGGCGCGCCAGCCGCCCATCGCCTCGCCGATGCCGCCGAAGCCGGCGCGTCCCGAATAGGGCCCGGTCTGGCCGTACCCCGACACCCGCACGACGATCAGCCGGGGGTTGTCGGCGATCAGCACGTCGGGGCCGAGGCCCCATTTCTCCAGCGTCCCGGGCTTGAAGTTCTCGATCAAGATGTCCGCGGTCGCCGCCAGCCGCCGCACCAGCGCCTGACCCTCCGGCACCCGCAGATTGGCACTGACCGACTTCTTGTTGCGGCTGACGACCTCCCACCAGAGTTTGGCGTCGCCGCGGCCCCAGTCGCGCATCGGGTCGCCGCCGCGCTTGCCGTTCGCGCCGGGCGGCTCGACCTTGATCACCTCGGCGCCCATGTCGCCGAGCAGCTGCCCGCAGAACGGCCCGGCGATAAGCTGCCCAAGCTCGATGACGCGCAGGCCGTTCAGCGCCCCGTGATTGTCGACAGCCATCCGCTACGCCCCGCGATTGTATACAAACTCTAGGCCGCGGGCTTCGATCCGGTCAAGGCTCCGAGGCGAAAGGCGTCGTCATAGGCGTGGAAGGCGCGGCGAATGTGCGCCGCCATGACGGCGCGCGCCCATTCGGCGTCGCCACGGCGGAAGGCGGCAATCAGCTGGTCGTGCTCGGCGTGCGACTGCTCGACCGCCTGCCGGTCGTAGTGGAGCGCGGTACGCAGCACGATCGGCTGCTCGACGATGCCGCCAAGGATCGCCGCCAGCCGCTCCGATCCCGCCGCATCGACGATGACGGCGTGAAAGGCACGGTTGTGGGCGATGAACGCCGCGGTATCGACCGCCTCTGCAGCGATGGCAGCGGCGATCCCCCGGTTGTGCGCGTCGAGCGCGTCGATCTGCGCCGGCGTCGCGCGCTCCGCGGCCCGTGCCGCGGCGTGGCTCTCGAGCATGGCGCGGAGCGCGAACCCCTCGGCGATATCGTCGGCCGACAACGTCGCGACATAGGCGCGCTGGCTGTCGGAGCGCTGGATCAGGTGCTCGGCCTCGAGCCGCCGCAGCGCTTCCCGCACCGGCGTCCGCGACACGCCCGCCGCCGCCGCCAGCGCCTCCTCGCGCAGCGGCGCACCGGCGTCGAGCGCGCCCGACAGGATCTCGCCGCGGATGTGGCGGTAGGCGATTTCGGCAGCCTTCGACATGGCCCCTGTGTCGCCTGAACCACAGGCTCTGACAAGTCGCGGTCTGCCGCTTGACGGATGCGTAATGTATACAATAGCGTCGGCATCGGGAGTGGAGGGAACGTGGCGCAGGCGCACCGCATCAAGGTCATCGTGCCGATTCCGATGGACGCGGCGGGCGTCGCCAACCGGCGTTCGCAACTGGCCGATGCCCTGATCGCGCCGGGCTTCGTGCCCGAGTTCGAAGCGGTGAAATGGGGCGCGGCGCTGGGCGACAGCTACCACGACATGCTGCTGATGGACTGGACCGTGTTCCAGGCCGGGATCGACGCCGAGGCGCAGGGCTATGCGGCGGTGATCGTCGACACGGTCAGCGACAGCGGCGTGCGGGCGCTGCGCTCGCGCCTGACCATCCCGGTGGTCGGCCCCGGCGAGGCCGCGTTCCATACCGCAATGCTGCTCGGCAAGAAGTTCAGCGTGCTGACGATGTGGCCGCAGTGGTTCCCGCTCTATGAAAAGACGCTGGGCGAATACGGCCTGTGGGACCGGGTGGCGTCGCTGCGCTCGATCGAGACGCGCCCCGACGTCACGGAGCTGCTCGCCGGCAAGGAGGAGGTCATCTTCGACAAGCTGCGCGCCGAGGCGATGCTGGCGATCGAGGACGGGGCCGACGTCATCGTGCTCGGCTCGACGACGATGCACCAGTCGGCGGGCTACCTCGCCAGCGTCCTGCCGGTGCCGGTCGTCAACCCCGGTGTCGCGGCGTGGAAGACCGCCGAGATGCTGGTGTCGCTCGGCCTCAGTCACAGCAAGACCGCGTTCCCGTCGCCGGAGGTGGGCAAGGACGCCGACATTCGCCGGGGGTGGGCATGACCGATTATCCGTACCTGATCGACATCGTCACCAAGCGCTACTTCGACGGCGTCGACAACCAGCAGCTGGCCCAGGTGCTCGACTGTTTCACCGAGGATGCGGTGCTGACCGAGGTCACCTCGAACACCGTCCACACCGGTCGCGATGCCGGCATCGCGGCGATGTTCCGCAAGCTGTTCGCCGACTACGAAGGCATCTGGCACGGCAACTTCGTCCACACCGCCGACCCGGAGGCGCAGGCGATCGGCTCGCAGTTCACCGTGCTGATCACGCCGAACGGCGGCAGCGAGCTGCGCTACGAGAACTGCAACCGCTTCTACCTGCACGACGGGCGGTTCAACCGCGTGTTCGTCTACATGAGCGGCGACAATCTGCTGCGGACGGGGGACGCCTGATGCAGTACGCGCCCAGCCTCGACCGCGCCGGCCTGATCGACCTCGCCGTGCACCGCTATTTCGCCGCGGTCGACCGCAAGGACATCGCGGCCGCGCTCGCGTGCTTCCACGACGAGGCGCTGTTCACCGTGCAAACGTCCTTCACCCGCCACGCCGGCAAGGCCGCGATCCGGCGGATGTTCGAGGATTTCATGGGGGCCTATGCCACCATCGTCCACCGGGACTTCACCTGCACCGTCGACGCCGCGAACGGGCGCATCATGGCGTCGTTCGAAGCCCTGCTGACCGGCGACGATGGCCAGGTAACCAGTTTGCACAACACCAATTTCTGGCGGGTCCGCGACGGCCGCTTCCAGGAAGTCTACGTCTACATGAGCGGCGCGAACGTCCTCGTCTGAGGGCTAACAGGGGGGTCACGACCATGCGACACAGGTTTTTGATCGGGGTTGCCGCGGCGGCGCTGAGCGCCCTGCCCGCTGCCGCGCAGTCGGTGGTCGCCGACCCCGTCGCCGGCCCGGCCGCCGCCGCGGCGACCGACGACGGCGATATCATCATCACCGCGCGCCGGGTCAACGAGAGCCTGATCGACGTGCCGGCCTCGATCACGGCGTTCTCGGCGGCGACCATCGCGACCAAGAATATCCAGAAGGCCGAGGACTTCATCAAGCTGACGCCCGGCGTCACCATCGTCACCTCGACCGCCGAGGCGGGCGACACCCAGATCAACATCCGCGGCATCAACGGCGCGCGCGATGCCGAAAGCTCGGTGGCGCTGGTCGTCGACGGCATCCTCAAGACCAACACCGCGCAGCTGAACCAGAACCAGGGCACGCTGCGCCAGATCGAGATCCTCAAAGGCCCGCAGGGCGCGATCTACGGCCGCAACGCCGCCGCCGGCGCGATCGTGCTGCAGACCGTCAAGCCGGGCGACAGCTTCGAAGGCGAGGGCCGCGCCACCTTCGGCAACGTCGGCACCTACACCGCCAACGCCTATGTCGCGGGGCCGCTGAGCCAGGGTATCGGCTTCGTGCTGTCAGGCGATTATTCGACCACCGATGGCTTCTACCGCAACCGCCTGCTCAACCGAAAAGTCGTCGACGACCAGGAGAGCTGGAACATCGACGGGCGCATCGTTGCCAAGCTCGGCGAGAACACGACGCTCGATGCCAAGGCGCGCTACGGCGAGCTGCACGGCGCATCGATCAACTTCAACGCCTCGTTCCTGCTGCCCAATTTCGGCGGCGCGTTCTATGAGGACGTCAACAAGCACCCGTTCAATTATTACAGCAACATCCGCCCGACCAACGACCAGCAGACGTTCGAGGCGTCGCTGAAACTCGACCACGAGTTCGACTTCGCGACGCTGACCGTCTGGGGCCTGTACAGCGACATCAAGAACGATCTCGTCGCTGACGGCACCTCGGCCGACTTCGCCCGCTACATCGCAGCCGCGCAGCCGGCGGGTGCCGCCGCGGTCAACGCCTGCTTCGCCTCGACCGCCGCGCTGACCGGCTTCCCGGTCAATCCGCCCGGCTTCATCGGTGCGATCCCGGTGCCGTTCATCTTCGCGCCCGCGAACGGCTCGACCTTCGGGCCCTATTCGCCGACGACCTGCGACGGGACGCAGTACCAGAAGCGCGACCAGAAGGATTATTCGACCGAAATCCGCCTTGCCTCGAACGGCGACGGGCCGTGGAACTGGCTGGTCGGCGCCTATTACCTCCATATCGACCGCCGCGTCGGGGTCAGCCTTGGCGGCGACACCGGCGCCGGCACGATAAAGCAGCTTTACAACGCGCCCGGCTCGTCGAACCCGACGTCACAGCTGTTCGACGACAAGTTCACGACCGACGTTTATGCCGGCTTCGGCTCCGTCGACTGGAAGCCGTCGAGCCGCTTCGACCTCAACGTCGCGCTGCGCTACGACATCGAGAAGCGCCGCGACGACAACCAGGTGCCGGTCGCGCTCGACCCTTTCACCGGCGGTTTCATCAACCCCGGGATCGTCGGCGGCGTGCCCATCCCGGACCAGAAGAAGACCTTCAAGCAGTTCGAGCCCAAGGTCTCGGCGCGCTACGAGATCTTCGACCGCACCAACCTCTACGCCAACTACGGCGTCGGCTTTAAGTCGGGCGGCTTCAACAACGCCGGTGCGGCGGCCATCGTCCAGCAGAACTTCGTCGACTTCATCGGCGCCGATGTCCGCATCGAGGACCAGTACCGCAAGGAGAAATCCGACGCCTTCGAGGCCGGCATCAAGGGCCGCGTCGGGCCGGTGAACTACAACCTCGCGGGCTATTATACGCGCATTAAGGACATGCAATTCTTCGAGTTTTTCGTCGGCAGCTTCGGTCTGCTGCGGGTCGTCTCCAACATCGACCGCGTCGACATCGCCGGCGTCGAGGCCAACATCGACGCGACCATCCTGAAGGGCTGGACCGTCTATGCCGCGGGCAACTACACCGACAGCGAGATCAAGAAGAACCGCTCCCGCCCCGACACCGTCGGCAACGAGTCGCCTTATACTGCCAAATACACAATCAACCTCGGCAGCCAGCTCGACCTGCCGGTCACCGACGGCATCGGCTTCATCGGCCGCGTCGACTGGCGACTGACCGGGCCGACCTGGTTCCACACGGTCCAGGACCAGGTCAAGCCGACGCTGTTCAGCGGCCTGCTGCCGATCTCGGCGCTCATGGCACCGGCGTTCGTCGGCGACGCCAATTTCGACCGCTCGCGCCGTGACAGTTTCTCGGTGGTCGACCTGCGCGCCGGCATCCAGGGCAAGCGGTGGAAGATCGTCGGGTTCGCCGACAACGTGCTGAACAAGAAATACCTGTCCGAGGTGATCCCGGCGATCGAGTTCGGCGGGGCGTTCATCTCGCCCGGTGCTCGGCGGCGCTACGGCGTCGAGATCGGCTACAAGTTCTAGACAAGCCGCGCCGTCCCCCGCACAATCGTCGACCACGGGGGGGGGCATGGACTGGAAGACCGAGACGCGCGGCGATCGGCTTGTCGGCCAGCCCAAGGGCCGGGTCGACGAGAGCAACTGGCTGGCGTTTTCGCAGGCGCTGGTCGCGTCGATCGCGACCGCGCAGGCGGAGGCCCTGACCTTCGTCGTCGACCTGTCGGGGGTCGATTACATGTCATCGCGTGGCCTGCGTGCGCTGAGTACCGCCCTTGCTGCGGCCAAGGAGTCCGGGGTCGACATGTCGCTGGCGGCTCCGGGCAGCGCGATGCGGCAGATCCTGGCGATCAGCCGCTACGACAAGTTGTTCACCGTCCACGACACGCTGCCGGGCTGAGGCGATGCTGGTCCGCTTCTGGGGCACGCGCGGCTCTCTGCCGGTGGCGACGCGCGCCGATCAGGTCCGCGCCAAGCTGGTCGCGGTACTGACCGCCGCCTCGGGGCTGAGCTTCGCCGATGCAGGCGCTGCAGACGCGTTCCTCGACGGCCTCGACGATTTCGCGCTGACCGGGGGCTATGGCGGGGCCACGTCCTGCGTCGAGATCGAGGCCGGCGACGGGGCCTTCACCGTCTGCGACATGGGGTCGGGGCTGCGCGAGTTCGGCCTGTCGGCGCTGGGGCGGGTCGCGGCCGGGCATCCCAAGCGCTTCCACATGTTCCTGTCGCACCTGCACTGGGATCATATCATGGGGTTCCCGTTCTTCGCCCCTGCCTTCGACCCGGCGGCGACCATCGTCATCCATGCCGGCCACGCCGACGCCGAGAGGGCGCTGCGGCGGCAGCAGGAAGAGATCAGCTTTCCGGTCGCCTTCGACTGGCTGCGCGCCAAAATCGAGTTCGTCCACATGACGCCCGGCGAGCCGCGCCAGGTCGGCGGGCTGACGGTGTCGCTGATCGAGCAGTTCCATTCGCACAGCAGCTATGGCTGGCGCTTCGAGCAGGACGGCAAGGCGGTCGTCTATTCGACTGACAGCGAGCACAAGTCGGAGGCGATGGCGGCCGAGGACCGGTTCAGCGACTTTTTCGGCAACGCCGACCTGGTCATCTGCGATACCATGTACTCGCTGGGCGATACGGTCAGCCTGAAGCAAGATTGGGGCCATTCTTCCAGCCTCGTCGCCGTCGACCTCTGCCGCATGGCCGCCGCCAAACGCCTGATGCTTTTCCATCACGAACCGACCTATAGCGACGCGCAGATCCAGGGCATGCACCGCGACGCTATCGCCTATGAGGACCTGACCCGCGGCGATGGGCAGGCGGTCGAGGTGCTGTGCGCCTATGACGGACTCGAACTCACCGTCTGACCACCGGGTCCGCGTCGCGGCCCGCCAGGCGCGCATCCGCATGGCGGGTGCAGTCGGCGCGGCGCTGATCGCGCTGCTCCTCGCCTGGAGCGCGGGGCCGCTTTTTCCCGAGCCACTGTTCGACCGTTATCAGCGCCTGCACCCGCGGCCGATCCCCGCCACCCGCGTGCTGATCGTCCGCATCGATGCCGAAAGCCTCCGAACGCTAGGGCCGTGGCCGTGGCCACGGTCCTATCTCGCGGCACTGACCGACCGGCTTCGCGAGGGCGGCGCGGCGGCGGTCGGCTATGACATCCTGTTCGCCGAAGCCGACCCGAGCCAGCCGCAGCGCTTCGCCGACGCCTTCCCCGACCTGAGTGCTGCGGCCCGTGCCGAGGTGGCCCGGTTGCGCCCGCTCGACGAAACCTTTGCACAGGCGGCTGCCCGGGTGCCCGCCGTCGTCGCCCGCACCGGCATCGCCGACACCGCCGTCGAGGCGTTCGGCCCCGCCGCTGCCTTGTCGGTCGAGGCGCGCTTCGTGCCCGCCCCGCCTTCGACGATCGAGGCATTCCCGCGTGCCGCGGGCAATGTCGAGGCGATCGAGTTCGCTGCTGCCGGTGCGGGCATCATCAACGGCGAGCCCGACCGCGACGGAGTGACGCGCGGACCGCCGATGGTGGCGCGGCTGGCGGGCCAGCCGACACCGGGGTTTGCGCTGGAACTCGCCCGCGTTGCGCTGGGGCGCGAGACCATCGAGACCGGCGGCGGAGCGGTCGCGGTGGGTGGCCACCGCATACCGGTCGCGCCCGACGGCCGGGCGCGGCTGTGGTTCGGAACACTGCCCGACGGGGCCGAGGTGTCGGCGGTCAACGTGCTGCGCCAGCCGCGCACGGCACAGGCCTACAAGGACCGCATCGTACTGATCGGCCCCGCCAGCGTCGGACTTGGCGATGTCCGCACGACACCGCTCGGGCGGCCGCAGTTCGGCGTCCGCATTCACGCGCAGGCGGTCGACGCGGTGCTGACCGGCGGCTGGCTGGCGCGCCCGGCGTGGGCGCTGCCGGCCGAATGGGGGCTCGGCATCGGGCTCGCGCTGATCGCCATTGCCGGCTTTCCGCGCTGGGGGGCCGCCCGGTCGTCGTTGGTCTCTTTCGGAGTTTCGGCGGCGATCTTCGCAGGCAGTTGGGCGGCGTTTGTGGGCTGGCAGCTGCTGCTCGATCCGGTGCGGCCGGTGTTGATCGGCTTCGTCACCGGCGTCGCCATCACCATCGCGGACTTTGTCGAGACCGGTCGTGCCGCCCGCCACCTGCGCGAAAGTGCGCTCGCCAGCCAGGGCGAGATGAAAGCTGCGCGTGACATCCAGCAGGCGATGCTGCCCGACCGCGCGCATCTGGCCGGGCTCGACCCGCGGCTCGACCTCGATGCCTGGCTGGAGCCGGCGCAGCTGATCGGCGGCGACCTTTACGACGCTTTCCGCATGACCGATGGCCGCGTCGCCTTCCTGATCGGCGACGTCACCGGCAAAGGCGCGTCGGCGGCGCTGTTCATGGCAGTGTCGAAGGCGCTGGCGCACAGCTGGCTGAGGCGCGGCGGCCTGCCGCTCGACCTCGCGATGTTCGCGCTGAACGCGGAGCTGGCGATCGACAGCCTGGTCGAGGTGACGATGCTGTGCGGCATCATCGATCCCGCCACCGGGGCGGTGGACCTGGTCAACGCCGGCCACGAGAACCCGTGGGTGGTGCGCGCCGACGGCCGCGTCGAGGCGCTGGCGATGGAGGGGGGGCTGCCGCTGTGCACCCTGCCCGGCGTCACCTATCCGCTGGAGCATGCTCAGCTGGCGCCCGGCGAGGGGCTGGTGTTCATCACCGACGGAGTGCGCGAGGCCCAGAACGGTTCGGGCGGCTTCTTCGGCAGCGAGCGGACGCACGACGTGCTCGCCGGCTGGCGGCCGGACGAGTCGGCGCACGACATCACCGGGCGGCTGGTCGAAGCGGTCCGCGCCTTCGAGGCCGGCACGCCGCCGAGCGATGACCTGACGGTGGTCGTGCTGCGCTACCGGGGTTAGCGCACCACGACCTCGACCCGCCGGTTGACTGGATCCTCGACCCCGTCGGCCGTGGCGTGGCCGGCGACCGGCGCGCGCTCGCCGCGCCCCACGACGCGCGTGATATTGTCCCGCAACCCGAGCGGCGCCAGCATGGCCAGCGCCGCCTCTGCCCGCTGCCGCGACAGCCGGTCATTGTCGGCGGCGTCGCCGACCCGGTCGGTATGCCCCTCGATCTGGACATCGACCCCGGCCCCACGGCGCGCCACCTCGGCGAGCAGCGCATTTCGTGCTTGGATCGACTCGAGGGCCAGTGCCGTACTGGCTTCGGGGAAATACAGCACGAACGTCTTCGGCGGCTCGGGCAAGTCGGCGAGCAGTGCACCGTATTTCTTCTCCGCCTCGGTCGCGTCCATCGTGCGCAGCGACTGGCGCCCTTCCGCGACGATCAGCCGCCCGCCGGCCCGGTCGATCAGCTGCATGTCCTCGCCGGTCCTGGGGTCGATTACCGCCACCGCCCCGACGGGATTGCTGCCCTCTCCGTTGAGCAGCACGACGCTCGACGAGGCGCAGCCACCCGCCAGCAGCGCCAACCCGAACGCCGCCGCCCTCACCGGACGGCGACCACGAAGCGGGTGCCGCGGATGCCGAGCACCGATGTCGGCGTCTGCAGCGTCATGCCCTTGGGGTTCTCGTGCGCGATCTGGCCCGAGATCACCGCCAGCTGGCCCTTCAGCACCTTGGCGTCGAAATGGCCCTGGTGGGTGGCGTCGTCGAAATCGAAGCGGTTGACGACGACCCGGCTGTTTGGGCCGAGCGCGAAGCGCGTATTGTCGATGAAGGTGACCGCAATGCGCCCATCCTTGCCGGTGACGAGCGTGTCGCCGACATCGAGCCGGGTGCCCGGTTGTGCCGGCAGCACCGCCTTGCCGCGCAGCACGGTCGCGGCACCGACGGCCTTCTTGACGGTGCCGATTTCGGCTGCCGCGGGCGCGGCGAGCAGCGCGGTGACGATCAACGCGACGACGGTTCGGCCCATGATTTACCCCTCTGGCGCGTTCGGATAGACTAAACCGCGTGACCGGGGTGTGCAACCGCGCGGCGACACTCGCCGTCGAGGCTTCGGCGGTCGGTGCCGCGTGCGAACTGGCGCGCGCCTTCGCCGCCGACGCCGGTCTCGGCGACGCCACCGGCGCACGGCTGTGCATCATCGTCGAGGAACTGGTCACCAATCTGGTCGAGCACACCGGGCTGACCGCCACGGACGGACTGACGCTCGTACTCGGGTCGGACGGCCGCGAGGTGACGCTGACGCTGACCGACACCGGCCCGCCGTTCGATCCGCGCGTCTCGCCGCCGCCCGGCAAGCTGCCCCCTGAACGCGGTGGCGGCGCGGGCCTGGCGATGGTCCAGGCCTGGGCCCATGTCGAAAGCTACGTCCGGGCCGGCGGCATCAACCGCCTGGCGCTGCGGCTGACGCCCGGGAGCTAAGTCCCCCGGACGGTGGGGGTGAGACTGAGACCTGGAGCTTGTGCTGCGAGAAGTTCCAGCCGCCGCGATTGTTCGGCGGATTCCGCAATCTGCGCCGCCGTCCTGCGTTAAAAGTTGACGCGACTTCAAAGACCCCGGCGGAAAACAACGGCCTGAAACGGTTCGCAGCGCGTTAGCGACCCAATTGCGACATTCATCCTGGCAGGGTGGCGGTCTCGATGTCCATCGCTAGCCTCGAACCGGCTGGGCAGGTGTAGGGTATCAGAACCGCAGTCCGCCGGGCCACACGGTTGCGGGTGAGTGCCGCGCTGTGTGCGCGGCCTGTATCGGGTTGGGTATGACCATCCGAAATTCGTGGCGACGCTTGGCGTCATTGCGCTGCTCGGTAGCACTCGCGTTGCTGTGGTGGCCCTAGAGCGCCGCGGCGGCGGCGTGGACGATCAGGTCGGGGCGCGGATCGACGCCCAGGCCAAGGTCCGGCACCCGCACGTCGGCGGCAAGCGTCGCCGCCGTGCCCGGCGTCGGCGCTCCCTCCCATGGGTGGCTCGGCACGATGCGCCCGTCGTTACCGACGATGCGGTGCGTGCGGTGGACCAGCGCGGTGACGCCGTGGCCGGCCTCGGCGAAGCGGCGCACCACCTCGCCGCCGATCAGCCCGGCGGCACCGGTAACGAGGATCTGCATAAGGCGAACGGCACGGCGAGCGCGCGGCCAAGCGCGATGTCGGCTTCGGCGTCCGCGTCGTCGACCCCGATAGGAATCTTCGCTTGCTCGACCCCGGTAACGAGGGTGCCGTGCAGCCGGTCCCAAAGGCTGAGGCCGCTCGACCAGTTGCTCTCCCGCTCGGCGAGGCGCTGGGAATGGTGGATGCCGTGCATGCGCGGCGTCGTTAGCACCAGCGAAGCCCACGCATCCCAGCGCCCCGGCAGACGCAGGTTGGCATGGTGGAACAGGATTGACAGGAAGAAGAAGCGCTTCCACGCCGCCAACGTGCGCGGACCGATGCCGGTCAGCCTTACCTGCGCCGCTTGCAACGGCAGCGACACCGCCATGTCGGCGAAGTGAAAACGCAGCGCCGTCGACATGTCCATGTCGGGATCGACATGGTGGACCCGGTGCAGCCGCCACAGCAGCGGCACCCGGTGGGTCGCGACGTGCCAGCGGTAGAATCCGTAGTCCATCGCCAGAAACGCCGCGACCGGCCCGAGGGCACCGGGCAGCAGCCCGGCGAGCCCGCGCCGGTCGCGCACGTTGACGCGGGCGATGGCCTGCGTCACCGGCGCTTCGGTCAGCGCGACGACGCCCGCGCACATCGCGCCCATAGCGAGGTTGTGGGCGATGCGCTGGCCGGGCGGTCGCGTGGCGGGGCGCAACGGTCGGCGTCGTTCGGCCAGCGCGATGGCGGCGATTGCCGCGACGAGTATTGCGGTCCCGGTCCTGCTCATCGATTGCCCAGCTTTCGTTGCGCCGAACGCACCGCGCTCCATGCGCCATAACCGACGAGCAAGGCCAGCAGTGCCCAGACCCAGACCGGAATTCCGCGCCCGGCGACCGCGAGGTAAAGATACGCCGAGACGAAGCACAGGCCCGCCGCGACGATCCACAGCGCGGCCGGCCGCTTGGTCCGTAGCCGCCGGACCGCGAGGCCGGAGAACAGAATGAAAAACGGAATCGCGCCGATATAGATCGCGGCGAAGACAAAGGGGTCGACGCCGTAGCGTGCGCCGAGCGCCAGCACCTGGTCGACCGCCGCGCGCACCGTGTCGATCATGCGGCGCAACTCGCGCCGCCGAGCACGCAGAAGCGCGCGCAATGGGGATGGTTGAGCGCCACCGGCACCGCCGCCTCGGCCAGCGTCGCGCCCATGTCGAAGCGCGGGTCGTAAGGCAGCAGCGTGCACGCCGCGACGCGCGGCGACGGCTCGCCCCGGCGCTTCACCACCATCCGGCTCGACGCGCACATCATGCTCGCCGGCGCGACGTTCAGGATCGTCCAGCAGGCGTCGCTGATTTCCGGCACGTCGCGGCTGACGTCCATCTCGGGAAATAGCACCAGCGCGGAACTGTCCTGGGCGTCGATGGCGACCCCCAGCGTATCGAACAGCGCCGCATATCCGGCGCGCGCGACACTGTCGGTCTCGCCCGGCAACAGGCGCCCGGCGACTGCCACGGCGAAGCCGTATCTCGCCAGCCACCCCAGGCCGTCCACCGCCGGGGCCCAGCTGTGCGGCCCGCGTTCGGCTTCGTGGATCGCGGCGGTGTGGTGGTCGAGGCTGACCCGGAAGGTCAGGCGGTCGCGGTGCGGCAGCGCCAGCAGCGCGGCTTCGGAGCGCCGCAGCGGACGCATCGCATTGGTCACACCAGCACTTCGAAACCGCGGTCGAGGCAGAGCTCGAGCATCGCCGGCATCGCGCGGTTCATGAACGGCTCGCCGCCGGTAACGCCGATCTGCCGCGTCGGCAGCCCGTAGCGCGCGATCTCGTCGAGATAGGCGCGGACCTCGGCGAGGCCGAGGTACACGAGCGCATCGTTGCGCGGCGAGCTTTCGATATAGCAGGTCCGGCACGCGAGATTGCACAGCGTGCCGGTGTTGAACCACAACATGGCTAGCCCGGTCGGTGCGACGGCGGCGCGCGGCTGGCCCTGCGCCGTGCGCGCGGGATCGCGAAACTTCGCCGGGTCGAGCCCGGGGCCGGACGCGACGAACGGCGACATCATCGGCGCAGTCTCGCCAGCAGGCCCGCCCAGCCGCGGGTCCAGCGGTTGAAGACCAGCGCGTCCTGGCTGGCGAACACCGCCTTCTTCAGGTGCTCGGCGCGGTTGGGATAGGGAACGATCAGGCTGGCGACGCCGAACCGGCTGGCCTTCCCCGCGACCATCATCGCCGCGGGCAGGATCAGGTCCCCGGCATGGGCACCGACAATGGTCGCCCCGACAAGCCGCCGACCGTGAGCGATCAATTTGACAAAACCGGCGGTGTCGCCTTCGGTGATCGCACGGTCGTTGTCGGCGAAATCCTCGCGCCAGACGGTGATCCCGTCGCCGTGCCGTTTACGAGCATCCGCCTCGGTCAGCCCGACCTGCGCGACTTCGGGGTCGGTGTAGGTGACCCAGGGCAAGGCGCGGTAGTCGGCCTTGGAGGGCAGCCCAAACCCGATCTCCAGCACCATGTTCCCACCCTCGTACCCCGACACATGGGTGAAGTGCGGCCCCGGCCGGCAATCGCCGATCGCGTAGATGCGGCGGTTGGAGGTGCGCCGCCGCGCGTCGACGGCGATGCCGTGCTCGTCGTGATCGACGCCGGCCGCTGCCAGCCCGAGCCCGGCGAAGTCGAAACTACGCCCGGTCACCAGCAGCAGATGGCTGCCTGAGACGCTGGACCCGTCCTTGAGGCGAACCGTCACCCCGGCCGCGGCGCTTGCCACCTCGCCGTCGACGAAGGTCACGCCGTCGGCTTTCAGCGACGCGACCGCAACCGCCGCCGCGTCGGGATCATCCTTCGCCATCGCCGGACCCGGCGCGATGACCGTGACACGGCTGCCCAGTCGCCGGAACGCCTGTGCCAGCTCAACTCCGATCGGGCCGTTGCCGACGACAATTAGGTGCGCGGGCAATTCGGTCAGGTCGAAGATCGTCTCGTTGGTGAGATAGGGGATCGCCTCGATCCCCTCGATTGGCGGCACCCGCGGCCGCGAGCCGACCGCCAGCACGATCCGCGGTGCCGACAGGGTCCGGCCCCCGACCGTGACGCTCGATCGCCCGGTCAGCACCGCGTCGCCCGCGATTACCTCGCAGCCCAGCTCGGTCATGTGCTCGACGCTGTCCACCGGCGCGATGGTGGCGATGGCGCGGTGCACATGGGCATGGACCGCGGCGAAGTCGACGACGGGTTCGACCGCGCCGATGCCGAGCGTGCCGGTGCGCAGGGCGTGCGCACGACCCGCGGCGGCAATCAAAGCCTTCGAGGGGACGCATCCGGTATTCAGGCAGTCCCCGCCCATCGCGCCACGCTCGATCAGGGCGACGCGAAGTCCCAGCCGTGCACAGCCACCGGCAGCCGTCAGCCCGCCAGCGCCCGCGCCGATGACGATGAGGTCGTGGGTGTGCAGGGCCTAGCCTCTCGAGTGCGTCCACCGGTTCGAGCCGAACGCGCCGCCGGGTTACAGCAAATGGCCGATGCCGCGCCATCGCCCAACCATCGGCGCTGCTTATAGTCGCGCCGCAGCGCAGGGGGGTTCATCGTGAAGACCATATGGGGCATCGTCGGCGGCTCGGGTCTGTACGATCTCGAGGGCCTGACGAGCGTCGAGTGGCGGACGGCCACCAGCCCCTGGGGGCCACCCTCGGATGCGGTGCTGTTCGCCGAATACGAAGGGTTGCCGATCCGCTTCCTGCCGCGCCACGGTCGCGGCCACCGCCTGTCCCCCGATGCCATCAACTACCGCGCCAACATCGATGCGCTGAATCGCGCCGGGGTCACCGACCTGGTGTCGGTGTCGGCCTGCGGATCGCTGCAGGAGGCGCTGCCGCCGAGCACCCTCGTCCTCGTCGACCAGTTCATCGACCGTACCCGCGGCCGCGCCTCGAGCTTCTTTGGCGAGGGTCTCGTCGCGCATGTCTCAATGGCGGACCCGGTCAGCCCGCCGCTCGTCGACGCGCTGGCCGCCGCCGGGGCCGCCGCCGGAGTCGCCTGCGTGCGCGGCGGCACCTATGTCGCAATGGAGGGGCCGCAGTTCTCGACCCGCGCCGAAAGCCGCCTGTACCAAAGCTGGGGTGCCGATGTCATCGGCATGACCAACATGCCCGAGGCCAAGCTCGCCCGGGAGGCCGAGCTCTGCTACGCCTCGGTCGCGATGGTCACCGACTATGACTGCTGGCGCGCGGCCAGCGTCACCGTCCAGGAAATGCTGGCCGTGATGGCCGCTAACATCGGCAGGGTGCAGCGCCTGCTGGTCCAGCTCATGCGGTCGCTGCCACGGGACCATCCGGCCTGCCCGATCGGATCCGACCGGGCAATGGATTTCGCGCTGATCACGGCACCCGCTCAGCGCGATGCCGGCAGGCTAGCCATGCTGGATGCGGTCGCCGGCCGGGTCCTCGAAATCTAGCGAGCATCCAGTCGACGCGCTGGCGACCCGACTGGACCGGCTGAGTCCAGCCACCCTACGTGTCGAGCCGTTTGCCGGCGTCGACCGGCACCGCGATCGGCTCGGACGAATCGACGATGACGAAAGGGCGTTCGGCGGCGCTCACACTGGTAGCTTCAGCGCTTGTTTCGCTACCGCCGGAACATCCCGGAAGAGAAGCGCCCGAATTCGACGCGGAGTCTGTATTTGAACTGCATTAGCAGCAAAATACTGCTCTGTTTCAACGGCTCAAAGGCAACCATAAACGCCCTGAAACAGGGCGTTGGCGGAGTCGGAGGGATTCGAACCCTCGGATCCGGTTACCCAGATCGGCAGTTTAGCAAACTACTGGTTTCAGCCACTCACCCACGACTCCCGGCGCGGACGGCGGCTATACGAACGACGCTGCCGCCGGTCAACGCCCCACGCTGTCGTAGGTGAAGCCGCGCGCCCGCACCTCGTCGGGGCGGTAGACGTTGCGCAGGTCGACGATCGCCGCCGCCGCCATCACCGCCTTCAGCCGGTCGAGGTCGAGCGCCCGGAAGGCGTCCCATTCGGTAACCAGTACCGCCACCTCGGCACCGATCGCTGCATCGTAGGGGCTGGTGGCATAGTGAACGTCGTTCAGCACCAGCTTGGCCTGCTCGACGCCCTCCGGATCATAGGCGCGGATCGTCGCGCCGGCATCCTGCAGCGCCTGGATGATGGCGATCGCGGGGCTGTCGCGCATGTCGTCGGTGTTCGGCTTGAAGGTCAGGCCGAGGATGGCGACCGTCTTGCCGCGCACGTCGCCGCCGGCGGCTGCAATTACCTTCTTCGCCATTGCGCGCTTGCGGTTGTCATTGACGCTGGCCACCGCCTCGACGATCCGCACCGGGGTGCCGAAGTCCTGCGCCGTCTTGATCAGCGCCAGCGTGTCCTTGGGGAAGCAACTCCCGCCATAGCCCGGCCCGGCGTGCAGAAACTTGGACCCGATCCGGTTGTCGAGACCAATGCCGCGCGACACGTCCTGCACGTCCGCGCCGACCGCCTCGCACAGGTCGGCGATCTCGTTGATGAAGGTGATCTTGGTCGCGAGGAAGGCGTTGGCGGCGTATTTGATAAGCTCCGCGGTCCGCCGCGCCGTGAACAGCAGCGGCGACTGGTTGAGGAACAGCGGGCGGTACAGCTCGGTCATCACGGCCCGGGCGCGGGCGTCCTCGGTGCCGATGACGATACGGTCGGGTCGCTTGAAGTCCTGGATTGCGGCACCCTCTCGCAGGAACTCTGGGTTCGAGACGACGGCGAACTGGGCGTCCGGATTGGCCTCGCGGATGATGCGCTCGACCTCGTCACCGGTACCGACCGGCACCGTCGATTTGGTGACGATGACGGTGTAGCGGTTGACCGCAGCGGCGATTTCCTTGGCCGCGGCATAGACATAGCTGAGGTCGGCGTGGCCGTCGCCGCGGCGCGACGGGGTGCCGACCGCGATGAACACCGCGTCGGCCTTGGCGATGCCCTCAGCGAGGCTGGTGGTGAACGTGAGCCGCCCGGCGCTGGCATTGCCCGTCACCAGCGCAGCCAGCCCGGGTTCGTAGATCGGCATGACGCCCTGGTGCAGCCGGTCGATCTTGCCCTGGTCGAGATCGACGCAGCACACGTCGTGGCCGAAATCGGCGAAGCACGCGCCCGACACCAGACCGACGTAACCTGCACCGATCATCGCGACTTGCATGCTTGAACTCCACGAGGGGGCGACGCGCCGGTTACAGGGTGCGCCGCAACATGGGAAGGCTGGACATGGAGCGTTCATGCCCGGTGAAGGATTGACCCTGGCCCCAGCCCCGGAGACCGAACGATGCGTTTCGCCCCCATCCTGCTCGCCGCCGCCGTCCTGCTGGCCGGGTGCAGCGACCCCGAGCGCGCGGCGCGGCCGACGAGTGTCGCCGCCGCACCGGCGAGTGCGCCCGCCGGCTCGGCCCCGACCTATGCCCAGAAGGACGTGCTGAGCGCTGCCGAGGACGTCTTCGGGCGCGGTGCCAAGGGGCTGGCGGAGATCATCGAGCGCAGCTTCAAGGAGCGCGGCGAGCCCAACGGCTATATCGTCGGGCGCGAGGCGGGCGGGGCGTTCGTCGTCGGCGTCCGCTACGGCTCGGGCACGCTGTTCCACAGCGTCGAGGGACAGATGCCGGTGTTCTGGACCGGGCCGTCGGTGGGCTTCGACGCTGGTGCCGACGCCAGCCGGACGTTCATCCTCGTCTACAACCTCAACGACACCAACGACCTGTTCAAGCGCTACCCGGCGGCCGAAGGGAAGGCCTATTTCGTCGGCGGCTTCGGGGCCAATTACCTGCAGCGCGACGATGTCGTGCTGGTGCCGATCAAGCTGGGCGTCGGCGTCCGGCTGGGCATCAACGCCGGTTACCTGAACTTCACCCGCGAGCTGAAGAAATTGCCGCTCTAGGCCGGGGTCAGCACGTCAAGCCCGCCCATATAGGGCCGCAGCACCTCGGGCACGCGCACCGATCCATCGGCCTGCTGGTAGTTCTCGAGGCAGGCGACCAGCGCGCGCCCCACCGCCAGCCCCGAGCCGTTCAGGGTGTGGACGAACCTCGTGCCCTTCTCACCGCGCACCTTCCAGCGAGCGTCCATGCGCCGCGCCTGGAAGTCGCCGCAGTCCGAGACGCTGGAAATTTCGCGGTACTGGCCCTGCCCCGGCAGCCAGACCTCGAGGTCGTAGGTCTTGCGCGCCGCGAACCCCATGTCGCCCGCGCACAGCAGCATCCGGCGATAGGCGAGGCCGAGCCCGTCGAGGATCGCCTCAGCATGGCCGACCAGACGCTCGTGCTCCTGCGTCGCCGCGGCCTGGTCGGCGACGATGCTGACCAGTTCGACCTTCTCGAACTGGTGCTGGCGGATCAGCCCGCGGGTGTCGCGCCCCGCCGACCCGGCCTCCGACCGGAAGCAGGGGGTCAGGGCGGTGAAGCGCAATGGCAGGTCGTCGGCGTCGAGGATGCGTTCGCGGACGAGGTTGGTCAGCGATACTTCCGAGGTCGAGATCAGGTAGCGGCCATCGGTGGTCTTGAAGAGGTCGTCCTCGAACTTCGGCAGTTGGCCGACACCGAACACCGCCTCTTGGCGGACCAGCAGCGGCGGAATGACCTCGGTGTAACCAGCCGCAACCTGCGTATCGAGCATCCACTGGCCGAGCGCGCGGTGCAGGCGCGCGAGCGGGCCCTTGAGCACGGCAAAGCGCGCGCCGGCGATGGCGGCGGCGGCATCGGGATCGTAGCCGAGGCGGAGGGCAAGGGCGTCGTGCTCGACGGGCGCGAAGTCGAACGTCGGTTTGGTGCCGCGTTCGTGGACGAGGGTGTTGCCGGTTTCATCGAGCCCGTCGGGGACTTCGGGGGCGGGGACATTGGGGAGAGGCGCAATTAAACTCGCGAGTCTGCCTGCTTCCTGAGCCTCGAACGCATCCAACTTCGGTAATGTGTCGGTGTAATTTGCCAGCTCCTTGCGTAACCTGGTTGCAAGCGCGTGGTCATTCTGGCCAATAGCAGCACCAATCTTTTTCGAGGCAGCGTTCCTCTCGGCTAAAACTGCTTGCTGAGCTGCTTGGGTCTTCCTGACCTGATCATCTGCCTCGAGCACAAAATCTGAAATCGCCGCTACCCCCCTCCGCAAAAGCGCAGCGTCGAAAGCGGGGCCGTCGGCGCGGATGGCTTTGATATCGTGCATGGCGGTGCGGGCTATGCCGCCGGAGCGGAAGCGGTGCAATCCTCCCCGGCACGGGGAGGGGAACCGCGCGCCGCTTCAGGCGCGTGGTGGAGGGGCAGCACCCCGAGGTATTGAGCCCGTTCGACGGCCTCTCCACCACGCCAGAAGTGGCGCGGTCCCCCTCCCCGTGCCGGGGAGGATTGTTGCGGCGCAGACGACCTCCTAACACTAGCTGCTGATGATCGTTTCCTGCCCTGAATGCGGCGCGCGCTACCGGCTCGCCGACGATGCGATTCCCCCGGACGGGCGCGCGATGCGCTGCGCGTCGTGCAAGCATCGCTGGTTCGAACTCGGGCCGGAGCCGGAGCCGATCATCCCCGCGGAACCGGCGGTAAGTGCGGAGCGACTGGTCGCGACCGCCGACCCGCTCGGGGAAACGGAGCCATTGCCCGAACCGGTCGCTGCGGACGAGCCGGGCGAGGCGGGCGAGGCGGGCGAGGCGGACGAACCCGGCCGCGGCGGCGCGGTGCTCAAGTCGATCCTGGCAGTCGTGCTCGGGCTCGGCTTCACCGCCGGGGCGGCGGCGATGTGGGTGCCGGCGGGCACCATAGACCTGAGCCAGGTGCCGTGGCTGGCAGCCATCGTCGACCCGCCAAAGGCGCCGCCCAGCCCGCTGACGATCCGGTTCTCGACCGATCCGCAGGCCGTCGCCGGCGGGCGGGTGCTGTATGGCGTGACCGGCGTGCTGACCAACCCGACGGACGAGCCGCAGGCCGTGCCGCCGCTGGAGGGCCGGCTCGTCGACCCGTCGGGGGCGGTCGCCTATCGCTGGATAATACGGGACGGCGGCGCGATGCTGCTGCCCGGCCAGAGTGTGGCGTTCGACGCCTCGGCGCTGGGTGCGTTCGGCGAGCGGGTCATCATCGCGCACTAGCCCAGCGCGCCCAAAGCTCTATACCCGGCCTCCCGGACAAACCCGTTATCAGGAGAGCGCCGTGATTTTCGACTATAGCGACAAGAGCAAGGCTCTGATCGAGCGCCTGCGGACATTCATGGGCCAGCATATCTATCCCAACGAAGCCCGCTACGAGCAGGAGGTTGCGGAGGGTGAGCGCTGGAAGGTGCTGCCGCTGATCGAGGAACTGAAGCCCGTGGCGCGCGAAGCCGGGCTGTGGAACATGTTCCTCAACATTTCCGCCCACGACACGGACGAGTGGAAAGGCCCCGGCCTGACCAACCTCGAATACGCGCCGCTGGCCGAGGAAATGGGCCGCGCGATGTGGTCGAGCGAGGTGTTCAACTGCTCCGCGCCCGACACCGGCAACATGGAAGTGCTGCGCACCTACGGCACCCAGGCGCAGAAGGAGACGTGGCTGCGCCCCCTGATGGCGGGCGAGATCCGCTCCGCCTTCCTGATGACCGAGCCTGCCGTCGCCTCGTCGGACGCGACCAACATCGAGACATCGATCCGCAAGGACGGCGACGACTATGTCATCAACGGCCGCAAATGGTGGTCGAGCGGAGTCGGCGATCCGCGCTGCAAGATCGCCATCGTGATGGGCAAGACCGACACGTCGCTCGCCCGCCACGAGCAGCAGAGCCAGGTCCTGGTGCCGCTCGACGCCCCCGGCATCACCAAGGTCCGCGCGCTCAAGGTGTTCGGCTATGACGACGCGCCGCACGGCCATTACGAGGTCATCCTCGACAACGTCCGGGTACCGCAGTCGAACGTCGTGCTCCGTGAGGGGGCGGGCTTCGAGATCGCGCAGGGACGGCTCGGGCCGGGCCGCATCCACCATTGCATGCGCAGTATCGGCGCGGCCGAGCGCGCGCTGGAGAAGATGTGCAAGCGGCTGAAGTCCCGCACCGCCTTCGGCAAGCCGCTCAGCGAGCAGGGCGTCTGGCACGAGCGCATCGCCGACGCGCGCATCGCCATCGAGCAATCGCGGCTGCTGACCCTGAAGGCCGCGTACATGATGGACACCGTCGGCAACAAGGCGGCGCGGAACGAGATCGCGATGATCAAGGTCGTCGCGCCCAACATGAGCTGCATGATCCACGACATGGCGATCCAGGCGCACGGCGGCGGCGGCGTCTGCCAGGACTACGGGTTGGCGTCGGGCTATGCGGGCCAGCGCACGCTCAGGCTGGCGGACGGGCCGGACGAGGTGCACCGCCAGGCCATCGCGAAGGACGAGCTGCGGCGGTACAACTGAGCCGCGGCGCGGCGTTGCCGCGACGCCCATAAACGGAACGGTTCCGCATGACAGACCCCCGCACCCCCGTCCTGGTCGGCGTCGCGCAGTACGTCGACCGGGACTCGGGGCCTGCTGCGGCGCTGTCGCCGCTCGACATGCTCGCGCGCGTTGGTGCGGCGGCGCTGGCCGACAGCGGCGGGACAGGTATCGCCATCGACACGCTGGCGGTGATCCGCCTGTTCGCCGATTCATCGCCGGCGTTCCGCAGCCCGTTCGGCCGCTACACCAACCTGCCGAAGTCGCTGGCCATCCGGCTCGGTCAGTCGCCTGCCACGCTGATCTACGGGCCGGTCGGGGGCAACACGCCGCAGCTGTTCGTCAACCTGTTCGCCGAGCGGATTCGCACGGGCGAGGCGGACGTCGCGCTGATCGCCGGCTGCGAGGCGCTGCGGACCCAGGCCAAGGCGCAGAAGGCGGGGCTGAACCTCGACTGGTCCGACGACCCCGGCGGCGCTCCCGAGACGCTGGGCAAGGAGATCGCGATGATCTCCCGCCACGAAATGGCGCACGGCGTCGCGATGCCGGTCAGCGTCTATCCGCTGTTCGAGAACGCGCTCGCCGCTCACTACGGCGACGAACCGGTCGCGCACCGCCGTCGCATCGGCGACCTGATGAGCGGCTTCACCAGGGTCGCCGCTGCCAACCCGTATGCCGCCCTGCCCCTCGAACGCAGCGCCGAGGAACTGATCGAGCCAACCGTCGACAACCGCTACATCGGCTATCCCTATACCAAGTATCTGAACTCCAACATGTTCGTCGATCAGGCCGCCGCGGTGCTGCTGATGTCGACCGCCGCCGCCGACGCGGCCGGGGTGCCGGAGGGCAAGCGCGTGTACCTGCACGGCAGCGCCGACACGCACGAGCATATCCTGGTGTCGAACCGCGTCGACTATCACTCGTCGCCCGCCGTTCGCATCGGCGCGGCGCACGCACTGGCGGAGGCGGGCACAACCCCCGCCGGCCTCGACCATATCGAGCTGTACAGCTGCTTCCCGGTCGCGGTGGAGATCGCCGCGGACATGATCGGTCTGGCGCACGACGACCCGCGCGGCCTGACGCTGACCGGCGGCCTCCCCTATTTCGGCGGACCGGGCAACAATTACTCGATGCACGGCATCGCCGAGATGGTGGCGCGCTGCCGCGCCGCGCCCGGCACCACGGGTCTGGTGTTCGCCAACGGCGGCTACCTGACCAAGCACAGCTTCGGTGTCTATTCGACGACGCCCGCGCCCGGCTGGCGGCGCGCCGACCCCGCCATCTACCAGGCGACCATCGACGCCCTGCCCGCGCCCGCCTTCACCGAGACGCCGTCGGGCGCGGGTGTGATCGAGACCTTTACCGTCATCCACGACAAAGGCGTGCCGGTGTTCGCGATCCTCTACCTGCGGCTGGACAGCGGCGAGCGCGCGCTGGCGCAGATGCACGACAATCCGGGCGCGCTGATCGACCTGCCCGTGGTCGGGCTGCGGGTGGCGGTGACCGCGGGTGATCCGGTCAACATGGCGCGCTTCATCTAGGCGTTGCCCCCCGCGAAACCCTCTGCTATCCGCCGGCCTCTACCGGACGGGGCCAGCCCCTGGACATGATGGTCGTGCGGCCATGGCGGAACTGGTAGACGCGCAACGTTGAGGTCGTTGTGGCCGAAAGGCCGTGGAAGTTCGAGTCTTCTTGGCCGCACCAACCAGGTACGCGAGGGTGAGTGTTCCGCCCCGCCAGCCTCAGTAGATCAGCCTGATCGAGACGCGCAGGTCGCGGCCCGGCAACGGCGCAAAGTCCTTCAGGAACGAGGCATGGCGGCGCGCGTCGACGTCGAAGATGTTGTTCGCCGACAGCACGACGCTGATGTCGGGCCGCTCGGTGAACGGCTTGGCGGTCAGGCTGGCGTTGACTAGCGTGTAGCTGCCGGTCGGCGTCTCGAAGGCGGCGACCTTGTTCTGCCTGGCCGAGTATTCGCTCTCGAGCCGCAGTTCGCCGCGGTCGCTGGCCAGCGACACGCCGCCGAGCACGCGGAACGGCGGAATGCGCGGCACCGGGCCTAGCCCATCGAGCAGCTTCGCGTTGACATAGTCGGCCAATGCATCGACCTCGAGCTTATACTCCCCAAAACGCGCCAGCGTCAGCGCGCCCTGCACCTCCGCACCGTAATACCGCGCCTTGCCAGAGCGGTACTGGAACACGGGCAGATCGTCCTCGATCGCGCCGGTCTGGTCCTCGTAGATATAGTTGCGGAACCTGTTGTAATAAGCGGCCGCCTCGAAGCTGTAGTTGCGGCCCTTGCCGCGCAGCACCAGCTCGACCCCGTTGCCGGTCTCCTTGCGGAAGGTCCGGTCGCCGATCTCGAAGGCCTGGGTGCCGGCGTGCGGCCCATTGGCGAGCAGTTCCTCAGGCGACGGCGCGCGTTCGGTGTGCGACAGGTTAAGGCCGGCGCGCCAGGTGCCGAACAGACCGACACTGGCCCCGACTGAACCGGAATACAGATCGAAGCCGCGCCCGAAGCCGTTCGGCTGGCCGCGGAACTCGGCCAGCGTGGTGTCGATGCGACTGTGCTCATAGCGGCCCGCCGCCTCGGCTTTGACCTGCCCGAAGTCAAAGATCTGCTGGGTGAACACACCAAACTGCGAGCTGAGGTTGCGCGGCACGAAGGCCTCGTCGCCGATAATGTCGAAGTTGCGCTCGAAATACTGGACGCCGCTCGCACCCGACCAGACACCGCGTTTGTTCTGGGCCAGCTCGAGGCGGCCCTCGAAGCTCTTGTTCAGGAAGGTCGTGCCAACATTGCCTTCCAGGTCGATCTCCTGGTGCTGGTAATCGGCATAGCCGAACCGTCCGCTGAGCTTTTGAAACAGTCCGCCGTCGCCGAAGTTCAGCCCGGCGCGGGCGTCGACGCGGGTCTGACGGACGTCGAGCCGGACGCTCTCGAAATCGCCGGTGGTCAGGTCGTAACGCGCCGGGACGCCGTAGAGGCTGTCGTAGTGGCTGACCGCGACGCCCAGCGTGCCGCCGTCGTCGATGAAGGCCGCGCCGCCCGCGTACTGGTAGGTCCGCGCCGCCGAATTGGGCAGCGTGCCACGCAGGTTCGCAAGGCTGCGCACCGCCGGATCCGCGCTCGCCAGCGCCTGCGCGCGCAGCGGCCTGGCCAGCACGTTGCCGCCGATATCGAGGTCGCCGGACTTCAGATAGCTGCCGTCGGCGTGGATGACGAAATGCTCGCCGATCGGCACGTCGACGACCGCGCCGCCCTCGCGCTCGTTCGCCGCCGAGCCGTAGGTGCCGAGCAGGTCGAGATGGACGACCTCGTCGGGCACTTGGCGCGGGATGCGCGCGTCGAGGACGTTGACGACGCCGCCGACTGCGCTCGACCCGTAGAGGAGCGACGCCGGACCGTGCAGCACTTCGATGCGCTCGGCGAGCTGAGGGTTGATGACGACGGCGTGGTCGACACTGGTGTTCGACACGTCGAAACTGCCAATGCCGTCCGACAGCACGCGGACACGCTCGCCCTGGAAACCGCGCAGCACCGGCCGCGAGGCGTTGGGACCAAAGGCCGTCGAGCTGACGCCGGGTTGGCGCTGTAGCGTCTCGCCGATGGTGCTGCGGATGCTGCGGGTCAGTTCCGCGCCCTGCAGCACCGAGACGCCCGACAGCACGTCGGATCGGTCGCGGCGCACGGCCGCGGTGACGATAATATCGGCAGAATCGACCTCGTGGACCGGCCCATCGGCGGCGGCCGACCCGCTCGCGGCCAACAGGCTGGCCCCGGCCAACCACCAGTGATGTTGCATCTGCTAACTCCCAAGCTGACGCGGATGACCTAAATGTGACTTTATATCATGTCAACGCCGTTTGCTGTTCAGCCCCGCTCCGCCTCGCTATGACCCAGCGATGGACGCCGACGCCCGCCCCGAACTTCACCTGATCGCCACTCTCGACACGCTCGACGCGCGCCTGCGCTGGCTCAGCGCCTGGACGATCCACAATGCCAATCACCTGCGTGAGCATCGCGACGGGCTGAAGGTCGGCGGGCATCAGGCCTCGTGCGCGTCGATCTCGACGATCATGACCGCGCTGTATTTCGCCGCACTCGGCCCCAACGACCGGGTCGCGGTCAAGCCGCACGCCGGCCCGGTGCTGCACGCCATCGAGTATCTGCTCGGGCGGCAGACGGCGGAGCAACTGCAGGCCTTCCGCGGCTTTGGCGGGATGCAGAGCTACCCGAGCCGCACCAAGGACCATATCCCGGTCGATTTCTCGACCGGCTCGGTGGGCCTGGGGGTCGCCGTCACGGCGTTCGCGTCGCTCGTGCAGGACTACTTGATCGCTCACGGTCGCCTCGCCGACGCCGACAGGGGCCGGATGATCGCGCTGATGGGCGACGCCGAGCTGGACGAGGGCAACATCTACGAATGTCTGATCGAGGCCTACAAGCACGACGTTCGCAACTGCTGGTGGATCGTCGACTACAACCGCCAAAGCCTCGACCACACCACCGCCGACCGCATGTTCGACCGGTTCGACGACATCTTCGCGACCTGCGGCTGGCGGGTCCTGACGCTGAAGTCGGGCAAGCTGCAGCAGGCGGCGTTCAAGCAACCCGGCGGCACGGCGCTGGAGGCGTGGATCGACGCCTGCGCGAACGCCGAATACGCAGCACTCACCTATCAGGGCGGCGCGGCGTGGCGCGACCGGCTGGCGAAGGACCTGGGCGCGACGGTCGCCGAACTGCTCGCAGGCCACGACGATGCCGCGCTGGCCCGGCTGATGACCAACCTGGGCGGGCACTGCATCGAGACACTGCTGGAGGCGTTCGCCGCGGCTCAGGACGACACGCCGACCTGCTTCATCGCCTATACGATCAAGGGCTGCGGGCTCCCATTTGCGGGCCACAAGGACAATCACGCCGGGCTGATGAACCCCGGCCAGATCGAGGCGCTGCGGACCTCAATGGGCATTGCGGCGGGCGACGAGTGGCAGCCCTATGCGGGCCTCGGTGGCAATGCCGAAGCGTCGGTGCGGGCGTTCGTCGAAGCCTCGCCGCTCCACATCAAGGTCGCCGACCGGTCGTTTCCGCGCATCGAGGTGCCCGCCCGCCTGCCGGTGCCGGAGGGGGCGGAGCAATCGACGCAGGCCGCGTTCGGCCGCATCCTGCTCGACATCTCCAAGGCGGGCGAGGAACTGGCCGACCATATCGTCACGACCTCGCCCGACGTGACCGTCAGCACCAACCTCGGCGCCTGGGTCAACCAGCGCGGCCTGTTCCGGCGGCAGGACATGGCGGACGTGTTCAACCTGGCCAAGATCCCCAGCGCCCAGAAATGGGCGGGGCGGCCGGCGGGCCAGCACATCGAGCTGGGCATTGCCGAGAACAATCTGTTCCTGGTGCTGGCGGCGGCCGGGCTGAGCGCACCGTTGTTCGGCACGCGGCTGCTGCCGGTCGGCACCGTCTACGACCCGTTCATCGCGCGCGGCCTCGATGCGCTTAACTACGGCTGCTACCAGAACGCGCGCTTCCTGCTGGTCGCGACGCCGAGCGGCGTGACGCTGGGGCCGGAGGGCGGCGCGCACCAGTCGATCAACTCGCCGCTGATCGGCATGGGCCAGCCCGGCCTGACCTATTTCGAGCCCGCCTACGCCGACGAACTGGCGCTGCTGATGCGCTGGAGCTTCGACCATATGCAGGCCGACGACGGCGGCGCGGTCTATCTCCGCCTGACGACGCGCAGCATCGCGCAGCCCGAGCGCACCGACGATCGCTGGGAGGCGGGCGCGCTGGCCGGCGGCTACTGGCTGCGGCCGCCCTCCCCGGGGGCGGAGGCGGCGATCGTCGCGATGGGCGCGCTGCTGCCCGAGGCTTTGCAGGCATGGGAGCAGTTGAAGGACGACCTCCCCGGCATCGGGCTGCTGGCCGTCACCTCCCCCGACCTCCTCCACCGCGGCTGGAGCGCCGCCCGCGCCGCCCGCTGGACCGGCGAGCGTGCCGACAGCCACGCGGCGAAGCTGCTCGCCGCGCTGTCCCCGACCGCCGGGCTGGTGACGGTCGTCGACGGCTCGCCGGGCACGCTGTCGTGGCTCGGCGGTGTCCGCGGCCAGCGCGTCAGCCCGCTCGGCGTCGACCGCTTCGGACAGACGGGGGACTTGCCCGATTTATACCGCGAGTACCGGCTGGACGCCGGGGCGATCGTGGATGCGGCGGCTGAGCTGTTCTTATAGTAATGCAACTCGCCGAGTTCGACCCTGCGGCGTTCCTCCGCGACCACTGGCAGAAGCAGCCGCTGCTGATCCGCAACCCGTGGGCGGCGTGGTCCAACCCGCTCGACCCCGATGAACTGGCGGGCCTCGCCTGCGAGGACGGCATCGAATCGCGGCTGGTGCGGCGGACGCGGAAGGACTGGAAGCTCGAACACGGGCCGTTCGCGGCGAAGCGCTTCGCCAAGCTCGGCAAGCATCCGTGGACTCTGCTGGTGCAGGCGGTCGACCATGTCGTGCCCGCGGTCGCGGCGCTGGTCGCGCCGTTCCGCTTCGTGCCGAACTGGCGGATCGACGACGTGATGGTCAGCTATGCCTCCGACGGCGGCGGTGTCGGGCCGCATTTCGACCGGTATGACGTGTTCCTGATCCAGGGGCTGGGCCGCCGCCGCTGGCGGGTCGGCGGGCGCTGCGATGCCGCGACGCCGCTGCTGCCGCACGACGACCTCAAGCTGCTGGCCGACTTCGAGGCAACCGACGAGTGGGTGTTGGAACCCGGCGACATCCTCTACGTGCCGCCCGGCTTCGCGCATGAGGGCGTCGCGGTCGGTGACGACTGCATGACCTATTCGGTAGGCTTCCGAGCACCGTCGCGCGCCGAGCTGATCGCGGGCTGGTGCGACGATGTGTTGAGCCGGCTGGGCGACGACGACCGCTACGCCGACCCGGACCTGATGATGCAGGCCAACCCGGGCGAGATCGCGCCCGCGGCGCTGGCCCGGCTGCACGCGCTGGTGACTGAGGCGCTGGCCGATGCGCCCGCCTTCGCGCGCTGGTTCGGGGAGCACGGCACCGCGCCGAAATATGACATCGAGCCACACGCCGAGGACGCGACTCCCGCCGACGACGTGCGCGACCGGATCGACGCCGGGGCCGCGCTGGTCCGCAACCCGGCGAGCCGTTTCGCGTTCGTGGCGGGCGAGCCGCTGCTGCTGTTCGTCGACGGCGAATGCCGTGCGTGCGGCGGCGCCACGGCGCCGTTTGCCGAAGCCCTGTGCGCGGCGGACCGCCTGATTCCCGAGCCGGGGCTGGCCGCGTCCGCTCCCGCACTCGCGCTGATCGCCGCACTCATCGACCGCGGCAGCATCGCCTTCGACTGATGAGCACGCGGCTTAGCATCTGCCTCCGCAAGCGGCAACTCGGGTCCGAAGGCGACGCCCGCGCCGGCGGGCCGGCGCTCAGGCCCTATCGCTGCGACCGCTGCCGGCAATTCCACCTGACCAGCCGCACCAAGGGCAAGCGCGTGCCTAGGCCTCCCGCCACGCCCCCGGCCTGATCCCGTCCAGCTTCCAGTCGCCGATCCGCCAGCGGACCAGCCGCAGCGTCGGCAGGCCGACCGCCGCCGTCATCCGCCGCACCTGCCGGTTCCGCCCCTCGCGGATGGTCAGTCGGAGCCAGCAATCCGGCACGGTCTTGCGGACCCGCACCGGCGGGTCGCGCCGCCAGAGCACGGGCGAGTCGATGCGCACAACCTCAGCCGGCAGCGTCGGGCCGTCGTTCAGGCGGATTCCGCAGCGCAGTGCGTCGAGCGCGGCGTCGTCCGGATCACCCTCGACCTGCACCAGGTAAGTTTTAGGCAGCTTGAAGCGCGGGTCGGCGATGCGCGCCTGCAGCCGGCCGTCGTCGGTCAGCACCAGCAGCCCCTCGCTGTCGCGGTCGAGCCGCCCGGCCGGATAGACGTGCGGCACATCGACGAACTGCGCCAGCGTCGGTCCGCTACCGGCGTCGGTGAACTGCGTCAGCACCCCGTACGGTTTGTTGAACAGGATCGTCCGCGACACCGCCCGCCTTGCTCCCTTCGCTTGCCAAGCCCCATATCATGCGCGTAGGGGCCGCCCCGCCTGTTGGGCCTTCCCCGGAGACTGGAATGCAAGTCGTCATCGTGGAATCGCCGGCCAAGGCGAAGACCATCAACAAGTATCTCGGCTCCGACTATACGGTGCTGGCCAGCTATGGCCATGTCCGCGACCTGCCGGCCAAGGACGGCTCGGTCGATCCCGAGCACGATTTTGCCATGCAGTGGGAGCTGTACGGCGACAAGGCCAAGCAGCTGAAGGCCATTGCCGACGCCAGCAAGGGTGCCGAGCGCATCATCTTGGCAACCGACCCCGACCGCGAGGGCGAGGCGATCGCATGGCACCTGCTGGAGTGGCTAAAGGGTCGCAAGGCGGTGCCCAAGGGCGGCACACAGCGCGTCACCTTCAACGCCATCACCAAGTCCGCCGTGCTGACCGCGATGGCCAACCCGCGCGAACTCGATGACGCGCTGATCGACGCGTACAAGGCGCGCCGCGCGCTCGACTATCTGGTCGGCTTCACGCTGTCGCCGGTGCTGTGGCGCAAGCTGCCCGGCGCCAAGTCGGCGGGCCGTGTGCAATCGGTCGCGTTGCGGCTGGTCGTCGACCGGGAGCGCGAGATCGAGGCGTTCCGGGCCCGCGAATACTGGACGGTCGAGGCGGTGATGGCCGCGGCGACCGGCACCGTGTTCACCGCGCGCCTGTCGCTGCTGGGCGGCAAGAAGGTCGACAAGTTTGACCTCACCAATGAGGCGGACGCCCACAAGGCCAGGGCGCAGGTCGAGGCCGGCAAGTTCACCGTGTCGGCGGTCGAGACCAAGCCGGTCACCCGCAACCCCTATCCGCCGTTCACGACCTCGACGCTGCAGCAGGAGGCGTCACGCAAGCTGGGCTTCACCGCCAGCCACACGATGCGGGTGGCGCAGGGCCTCTATGAAGAGGGTCACATCACCTACATGCGGACCGACGGCGTGCAGATCGGGGCGGAGAGCATCGCCGTAATCCGCGATGTCATCGCCAGGGAGTTCGGCGGCGACGCGCTGCCGGCGCAGGCTCGCCACTATGCCACCAAGGCCAAGAACGCGCAGGAAGCGCACGAGGCGATTCGCCCGACCGAGCCATCGAAGCGGCAGGCTGGCACCGCCGATGCGGCGCGCCTTTACGAGCTGATCTGGAAGCGCACCATCGCCAGCCAGATGGCGAGTGCGCGCATGGAGCGGACCTCGGTCGATCTGCTGAGCGACGACGGCCGCACCGGGTTGCGCGCTACCGGACAGGTCGTGCTCTTCCCGGGCTTCCTCGCGGTCTACACCGAGACCAAGGACGACGCGGACGAGGACGACGACGGCAAGCGCCTGCCGAAGCTGACCCAGGGCGAAACGCCGGTGGTCAACGACGTCACCGCCGACCAGCACTTCACCGAGCCACCCGCCCGCTTCTCGGAAGCGACGCTGGTCAAGAAGCTGGAGGAGCTCGGCATCGGCCGGCCTTCGACCTATGCCAGCATCCTGCAGACACTGCGCGACCGCAGCTATGTCCGGATGGAGAAGAACCGCTTCTTCGCCGAGGAGAAGGGGCGGCTGGTCACAGCGTTTCTTGAGCGGTTCTTCGAGAAATATGTAGGTTATGACTTTACTGCTGAACTGGAGACCGAGCTTGATGAGGTGTCGGCAGGCAATCTCGATTACCTGAAGGTTCTCCGCGACTTCTGGACGGATTTTGAGGCACGGACGAAGGAGATTCTGGACCTGCGACCCTCCGACGTAACGGTCGCGCTCGACGAGTTCCTGGCCCCGCTGCTGTTCCCGCCCAATGACGACGGCAGCGACCCGCGGGTCTGCCGGACCTGCGGCACCGGGCGGCTCAGCCTCAAGACCGGCAAGTTCGGCGCGTTCGTCGCCTGCTCCAACTATCCCGAGTGCCGCTACACCAGGCAGTTCGCCAGCGAGGGCGGCGAGCCGGCGGCGGGGAACGGCCAGCCGATCCTGCTCGGCATCGACGAGCCGACCGGCGAGCCGGTGACGCTGCGCTCCGGCCGCTTCGGAGCCTATGTCCAGCGCGGCGACGCCGACAAGCCGCCGCGCGCCTCCATCCCCAAGGATGTCTCGGTTACCGGCCCCGACGATTTCGAGCTGGCGCAGCAGCTGCTGGCCCTGCCGCGCACCGTCGGCACCCACCCCGAGAGCGGCGAGCCGATCACCGCCAGCATCGGCCGCTACGGCCCCTATCTTGCCCACAACGGCAAATATGCGCGCCTGACCTCGACGGCGGAGGTGTTCGAGACCGGCATGAACGCCGCGGTCGTCAAGCTCGCCGAAGCCGCCTCTGCCGGGCCGCGCCGCGGGGCCGCTGCGCCGCCGCTCCGCGAAGTCGGCGCGCACCCGGCCAGCGGCGCGACGATCCGCCTGGTCGAGGGCAAGTACGGGCAGTATCTGGCCGACGGCACCACCAACGCCACCGTGCCCAAGGGCCAGGACGGCATGACCATGAGCCTCGACGAGGCGGTGGCGCTGCTCGATGCGCGCGCCGCAATGCCGGCCAAGGGCAAGAAAAAGGCCGCGCCGAAGGCCAAGCCCAGGAAGCCTGCCGCCAAGGCCGCGGGGCGGACAAAAACCGTAGCGATGGCCAAAGGTTGAGGCCGGACTGTCGGCCAGCTTTACAGTTTCGTATTTTACTATACGCTAAGATATTGTAAGATTTGGGTACTGATTCTGGCATGCGTCTTGCATTAAATCGGTTAGGCAGCCTTTGCCTTCGTCTTTCCAGGGGTTTCGAATCGTGATCAAATTTTTCGCTGGCGCGGCTGCGGTCGCACTCATGGCCGGCGCGGCGCAGGCCGCGACCTTCGTGACCGTCGAAGCCGCCGGCGTCCAGAACACCACGGTCGCGTTTCTGACGGCCGTCGAGACCTTCGACGCGCTGACGCCGGGCATTCAGGTGCCGACCAGCACCGCCTTCGCCAGCTTTGGCGCACCGGCGACCTTCACCTCGACGTCGATCCTTGTCGCCGACGAGTATGGCGGCGCGGGCGGCATCGGCAACCAGGTCGCGGTTCGCGAGACCGGCGACCTCGATATCAATTTCACCGGCACTCCGCTCAACTTTTTCGGTGTGTGGGCATCAGCACTCGATGCGAACAACACGGTCAGCTTCTATCAGGGCAATACACTCCTGAGCAGCATCAACCTGACCGCTTTTTCGCTCGGCGGAAGCTACAACGGCAATCCGACCGCGCCATTCCTTGGTCAGAACAGCAGTGAGAAGTACGCCTTCTTCAACTTCCGTATCACCGAGGGTTACGATCGGGTCGTGTTGTCGCAGAATGGCGGCGGCGGCTTCGAACTCGACAACGTCACAATCGGCGTGGTGCCGGAACCCGCGACCTGGGGCCTGATGATCGTCGGGTTCGGTCTGGTCGGCTTCGCCGCCCGCCGTCGCAAGATTGTCGCTGCCTGAACCTTTCGGTTTGGCATTCGGGAAAGGGCCGTCCTGCGGGGCGGCTCTTTTTCGTTGCGCGACCGCGGTGCCATTGTCACAATCGACACGTTAGGTGACGACGGCAAATCAAGGAGCAAGAGCGATGAGCGTCTTCGGCAACATCATGGACAAGATCTTCCACCACAAGGCGGCCGCCGCGCCGGCCCCTGCAGCCCCTGCTCCCGCCGCCGCCGCTGCGGCTCCGGCCGCTGCCGCGCCTGCTGCCAAGCCGCAGGTCGACGTCGAGATGGTGCTTGACATGATGGCCGGCCAGACGCCCGGCGGCGGCGGCAACTACAAGACCTCGATCGTCGACCTGCTGAAGCTGCTCGGCCTCGATTCGAGCATGACGGCGCGCAAGGAACTGGCCGAGGAACTGAATGTCCATGCCGGCGACCACGGCACCGCCGAGCAGAACATCGCGCTGCAGAAGGCGGTGATGCGCAAGCTGGAAGAGAATGGCGGGCGCGTGCCGGCGAGCCTGCGCGATTAGGCCCTAGGCCTTGTCGCGGACATAGACGCCGCCGCCTTCCGACCGGCGCACTTCGAAGCTGCCCGACCGGGTGACCAGGTCGACCAGCTTGGCATGACCATAAGTGCGCGGGTCAAAGTCGGAGGCGAGTTCGAGCACCCGCTTGCCGAGGACGCCGAGGGAGACCCATTCATCGGCGTCCTCGAGCTGCGCCAGTGCGGTCCGCAGCAACCGCACCGCCTCGCTGACCGGCTGCTTGGGCGGGGCAGCGGCAGCGGGCTGCTTCGCACCGGCGGCCTTCTCGACCGCTGCCGGGCGCAGGTTCTCGGTGTAGATGAAGCGGCGGCAGGCCTGGCGGAAACTCTCCGGCGTCTTCTGCTCGCCGAAGCCGTAGACATCGATGCCCTGCTCGCGGATGCGTGCCGCCAGCCGCGTGAAGTCGCTGTCCGACGACACCAGGCAAAACCCGTCGAAGCGGCCGGTGTGGAGCAGGTCCATCGCCTCGATGACCAGCGCGATGTCGCTGGCGTTCTTGCCCGGCACCGAGGCGACGGTGTGAACCTGCATGATCGCGTGCGGCGCGCAGACCTTGGCCCAGCCCGACAATTGCTGGCCGGAGAAATCGCCGTAGATGCGGCGCACGCTGGCCTCGCCGATCTTGGCGATCTCCTCGAACAGGCCGGTGGCGATCCGTGCGGAGGCATTGTCGGCGTCGATCAGGACGGCCAGCCGGGGTGCGCGAGCTTCTGCCATTCCCGTAGCGTCGCGCGGAACGGGCCGGCGGGCAAGCCTTGCCGCCGCGCCGCGCGCCGCGCATGAACGCAGGCGTGCCCCGCCGTCCCCCCGCTCCCCCGCCCGGCCTGCCGACCCGCGAGGCGGTGCTGAAGTTCGTGGCCGAGGCGACGAGCCCGGTCGGCAAGCGCGAGATCGCCAAGGCCTTTGGGCTGCACGCGCAGGACAAGATCGCGCTGAAGGCGTTGCTGCGCCAGATGGCCGATGACGGCGCGCTCGACGCCGGGCCGGGCCGCAGCGTCCACAAGGGCGGCGGCCTGCCCCCGGTGACGGTGCTGCGCGTCATCGAATACGGCGACGGCGGCGCGGTCGCGGTGCCCGACGGCTGGGACCGCGGCACGCCGCCGCCGCGCATCCGCATCATTGAGGGCAAGCGGCGCGCCGCGCTCGGCGTCAACGACCGCGTGCTGGCGCGGATCGAGGAAAAAGGCGGCGGTTATCAGGCCTTCCCGATGAAGGTGCTGGCCAAGACCGAGGAGTTCGTCCTCGGCATCCTGCGCAAGGAGGCGCTGGGCTACCGGCTGGTGCCCGTCGACAAGCGCGCGCGGACCGACCTTGCCGTGCTCGACCGCGGCGAGGCCGAGCCGGGCGACCTGGTGCTCGCCGAGCCGTCGGGCCGCCCGCCTCGCCAGCATGCGCGCATCGTCGAGGTACTCGGCGACCCGTTCGCGCCGCGCTCGTTCTCGCTGATCGCCATCCACGCCAAGGGCATTCCGCACGCCTTCAACGCCGAGACTCTGACCGAGGCGGAAACGTCGGCGCACCGCGATCCGGGGGAGCGCGAGGATTTGCGCGCGCTGCCGATCCTGACCATCGATCCGGCCGATGCCCGCGACCACGATGACGCGGTATTCGCCGCGGCGCGCGAGGACGGCGGCTGGGACGCGGTGGTCGCCATCGCCGACGTGTCCTTCTACGTCCGCGAAGGGTCGGCGCTGGACCGGAGCGCGCGGGAGCGGGGCAATTCCGTCTATTTCCCCGACCGGGTCGTGCCGATGCTGCCCGAGGTGCTGTCGGCGGACGCCTGCTCGCTGGTCGAGGGTGTCGACCGGGCGGTGCTGGCCTGCCACCTGCACATCGGGTCCGACGGCAAGCTGCTGAAGCACCGCTTCACCCGCGCGGTGATCCGCTGCGCCGCGAACATCGCCTACGAGGAAGCGCAGGCGACCATCGTCGCCGATGCCGGCGAGTGGCTGGCGGTGCTGAAGCCGCTGTGGGGTGCGTGGAAGTCGCTGTCGGTCGCGCGCGACGCCCGCGCGCCGCTCGACATCGACCTGCCGGAGCGGCGGGTCCGGCTCGACGAGGCCGGGCGCATCGCCGCCATCGAGGTGCGCGAGCGGCTCGACGCGCACCGGGTCATCGAGGACTTCATGATCGCCGCCAACGTCGCGGCGGCGCAGGCGCTGGAGGCCAAGCGGACGAGCTGCATGTACCGCGTCCACGAGGCGCCGGGCCGCGAGAAGCTGGTGGCGCTCAAGGACTATCTGGAGACGTTCGGCGTGCCGTTCGCGCTCGGCCAGGTGATCCAGCCGCGGACGTTCAACAAGATCCTGCACGACGCCAAGACGCAGGAGCATAGCCAGCAGGTTTCGGAGCAGGTGCTGCGGACCCAGACCCAGGCCTACTACTCGCCCGACAACAAGGGGCATTTCGGGCTGGCGCTGGCGAGTTACGGACACTTCACTTCGCCGATCCGGCGCTATGCCGACCTGATCGTCCACCGGGCGCTGGTGCGGGCCTACAAGCTCGGCGACGGCGGACTGTCGGACGCCGAGGACGCCCGCCTGCCCCGCACCGCCGAGCATATCTCGATGACCGAACGCCGGGCTATGGAGGCGGAGCGCGACACCGTCGATCGCTATGTCGCGGCGTTCCTCGCGACCAGAGTGGGCGAGACGCTGGCGACACGGATCACCGGGGTCGCGAAGTTCGGCTTCTTCGCCACCGTCGAGGGCGTCGGCGGCGACGGGCTGGTGCCGGTGTCGACGCTGGGCGATGAGCGCTTCGTCTTCGACGAGGGCACCAAGGTGCTGGAGGGCATCGAGACCGGCACGCGCTATGTACCCGGCCAGCGCCTCGACCTGCGGCTGGTCGAATCCAACCCGGTCACCGGCGCGCTGCGCTTCGAGCTGCCGTTCGGCGAGGCGACCGGCATGACGAGGCCGCGGAACGACCGGGTCCACAAGGGCCGGCGGATGGGCCAGAGCCGGGTGCCGCGGGGCGTACGACGGGGGCGCTAGCGGTTGACTTTTCGCGAGTCCGCCGCCATTGACCCGCTTCGTTCGCGCACGGCCCCGCCTGTGACGCTCATCAGGACTGTGACATGGCCAAGCCGACGACCCTCAAGATCAAGCTCGTTTCGACCGCCGACACGGGCTATTACTACGTCACCAAGAAGAACCCGCGCAGCCCGAACACCACGGAAAAGCTGACCTTCCGCAAGTACGATCCCGTCGTGCGCAAGCATGTCGAGTTCAAGGAAGCCAAGATCAAGTAAGCCCAAGCTGGCGGACTTGCAGCCCAGGCGTTAGAGCCTGCGGCGTGATCACCAAATCCCTCAATCACGACGACGCGGCGCTGCTGGCGCTGCGCGCGCTGGCCCATGTCGCGGGCGACGACGAGCTTGGCCCGCGCCTGCTGGCGGTCACCGGGCTCGACCCGGCCGAGCTGCGGGCCCGCGCCGGCGATCCGGTTGTCCTGGCGGCGGTGCTCGAGTTCCTGACCAGCCACGAACCCAGCCTGATCAAGGTCGCCGATGCGCTCGACGTGAAGCCGCAGCGGCTGGCGGCGGCGCAGGGCGTGCTCGAGGCATGAAGCCGCTGCTGATCTGCGACTGCGACGAGGTGCTGCTGCATTTCGTGACGCCGTTCTCGGGCTATCTCAACGATATCCACGACCTGACGCTCCACCTCGACAGCTTCGCGCTGACCGGCAATGTCCGCCGGCCCGACGGCAGCGCGGTCGAGCCGTGGGAGTTCAAGCCGCTGCTGGACGGCTTCTTCGACAGCCACATGCCGACGCAGACGGAGACGCCGGGCGCGGCGCAAGCACTCGCCGAGATCGCCAAGGTCGCCGACATCGTCATCCTGACCAACATCGCCGAGCATCATGCGCTGGTCCGCACCCACGAGCTCGAGAAGCTCGGCATGCCCTACCGCGTGCTCGGCAACAACGGCCCGAAGGGCGTGCCGGTGGCCGCGCTGATCGCGCAATACGGCCCGACCCGCACGGTTTTCGTCGACGACCTGCCGCCGCACCACAGCTCGGTCCGCAAGGCCGCGCCGGAGACGCATCGGCTGCACATGATCGCCGAGCCGAAGCTGCGCGGCCTGATCCCGGCCGCGCCCGACGCCGACATCCGCCTCGACGATTGGTCGCAGGCCGGGCCGCACATCCTGCGCTATATGGAAGGTCAGCTATGAGCGTCCACGACCGCCTCGAACATCTCGGTATCGTCCTGCCGCACGCCGCTGCCCCGGCGGCGAACTACGTGCCCGGCGTCGTCGTCCACGGCATGTTGTATATCTCCGGCCAGATCCCGTTCGACGAGGCGGGTTCGCTGATCCGCGGCCGGGTCGGCGACGACATGACCCTGAAGGAAGGTGCCGAAGCCGCGCGCCGCTGCGGCATCGGCCTGCTGGCGCAGATCAACGCCGTGCTCGGCACGCTCAACCGGGTCAACCGGATCGTCAAGCTGGGGGTGTTCGTCAATTCGACCGCCGATTTCACCGATCAGCCCAAGGTGGCGAACGGGGCGTCGGACCTGATGGTCGAGGTGTTCGGGGAGAAGGGCCGTCATGCGCGCTCTGCGGTCGGCGTGGCGGCGCTGCCGCTCGGCGTGGCGGTCGAGGTCGACGCCATCATCGCTGTTGATGCCTGACATCCCGGCGCGCATCGTCAAGCGCGCCGCCGACCTGTCGCAGGCCGAATGGAACGCCTGCGCCGGCCCTGGCAACCCGTTCCTGCAGCACCAGTTCTTCGTTGCGCTGGAGGAATCGGGCAGCGCGACCGCCCGCACCGGCTGGCAGCCGGTCCACCTCGTCATCGACGGTGACGACGGTGCCGCAGCAGCGATTCTGCCGGCGTATCTGAAGTCACACAGCCAGGGCGAATATGTCTTCGACCACGGCTGGGCGGATGCCTGGGCGCGGGCCGGCGGCGAATACTACCCAAAGCTCCAGTCGTGCGTGCCGTTCACCCCCGCCACCGGGCCAAGGTTGCTGCTGCGCGATGCCGCGCTCGCCCCGGCGCTGCTCGCGGCGGCGGAGGCGCTGACCGTCCAGAACGGCCTGTCGTCGGCGCATGCGACCTTCATCGAACCGGAACAGGTGGGGGCGTTCGAGGCGGCGGACTGGCTGATCCGCATCGACCAGCAGTTTCACTGGCAGAACGACGGCTATGCCAGCTTCGACGACTTCCTCGCCGCGCTGAGCAGTCGCAAGCGCAAGCAGCTACGCAAGGAGCGGGTCATCGACCCCGGCGTCGACATCGTCATGCTGACCGGTGCCGAGATCGGCAAGGCCGAGTGGGATGCGTTCTGGCAATTCTACCAGGATACGGGAATGCGCAAATGGGGGCACCCCTACCTGACCCGCAGCTTCTTCTCGATGCTGGGCGAGACCATGGGCGACCGCGTCGTGCTGGCAATGGCGAAGCGCGGCGGGCGTTATGTCGCCGGTGCGCTGAACATGGCGGGCGACGACTGCCTGTACGGCCGCTACTGGGGCTGTAGCGAGGACGTGCCGTTCCTGCACTTCGAGCTCTGCTATTACCGTGCCATCGACTGGGCGATCGCGCACGGCCTGGAGCGTGTCGAAGCAGGGGCGCAGGGCAGCCACAAGCTGGCCCGCGGCTACCGCCCGACCCCGACCTACAGCGCCCACTATATCCCGAACGACGGGTTCCGCGACGCTGTCGCCCGCTACCTCGTGGCCGAGCGCGAGGCGGTCGTGGCGCAAATCGACGAACTGGGTGACGACACGCCGTTCCGGAAAGAGTAGGAATCGACGATGATCAGGTTCGTCCTCACCGCCGCCTTGTTCGGCACCTCCGCCGCCGCCGCTGAGCCCGCGGTATACCGCCTCAGCCCCGACGAGATCGCGGCGATCAATCCGAAGCCGCCGGCCACCGACCCGGCGCTGAAATACGATCCGCTGTTCGACAGGTCGTTGTTCGATGCGCGCGAGGCCCGCGACCGCCGCCCGCATGGCGAGGTCGGCGCCTTCGTCGGCTCGGGCGGTGCGAGCGGCGTCTATGGCTCGACGGTGGTGCCGCTCGGCGACAACGGCAGCGCCACCTTCTCGTTCGAGAACAGCAACTACGGCAACCGCCGCTACCGTCGCCGTTAGGGCGCGCCGCCTTGGAGAGGGTGGTCGGCTCAGCTTGAATTTGCGGAGGACGGACGGCCTTGCGTCTCTGAAAGATGACCGGATTATCGTCCGCTCGGCTGGCGAGCTTCAGTTGCCGGACCCCACCCCGATCAGATCGGCGGCGATGGCATCGATCTGCGTGGTGAAGGCATCGGTATTGCGAAAGGCTCGTACCAGAATGAGCGCCCCTTCGATGCGGCTCAGCGCGGCCGTCGCCGCCAGATGTGCTCCTGACGGTTCAGCGCCGGTCTCGATCAGCGCTGTCGCAAGCGCGGCGATCCAATCGGCGAGGGTTCGTGCCAGTTCGTCGCGCACCGGTACCCGCGTGCCTGGCATCGTCAGGCTGGCGATCAGGCAGGACGATCGGCCGTCGTCGAACAACTCCCGGACAGCGCGTGTCGACGCTGCAATCCGCTCGGCACGAGGCCGGTCGGCAAGCAGCGGCGCGATCACGTTCGCGCGCAGCCACGCGCACGCGAATGCAACAACCGAGATTGCCATGTCGTCCTTGCCGCCGGGAAAGTGGTAATAAAGGCTCGACTTGCCGAGGCCCGTCCGCATCGAAACGCCAATCGACAGCCCATCGAAACCGAGGGTGCGAAACATCTCGTAAAGTTCGGCGATCAGCGCTTCGCGTGACGGGGAGACGGGTTTCAATGCCATGACATATCTTCTGCGGTTGACGGCAACTCCGGAGGATCGCGGTATCGATCCTCCGGGAAGCGATGTTCACTCACTTCAGCCGATCAGCCGGGTGAGAACAAGGCCGACAACCGCGCCGTACAAAGCGTGGAGCAAAAACGCCATCCACACCGGGTTGAGTCCGGCAAGCTTGCGTGAGCCGGAATGGACCGCGCCAATGACGTAGTAATTGATGATCCACATCACCAGGCCGACCAGCGTGCCGGTTGCGATAAAGCCGATCCCGAGCTCGGGCGCGAGGATTACGGTGGCGATCCCGTACAGTGCCGACAGCACCATGTGGAGCCCCACGCCAGTGAGCGTGGCGAGGCCGAACTGGCGGGTATCGCCAGCCTCTGGTCCCGACGCGATGCCGCCGATGCCGTTGGGCAGCGTCCAGAAGCCGTTGCCCCTGGCAGCGCCATAAACCATGCCGACACCGGCAATGGTGACGCCGCCGGCGACGCCCGCAAGGACGGGAACGATAAGATCAAATCATGTCGAATATCCTTGCTTTCGCCACTGCCGGGCGGACTAGGCGGCGATTGCGATGGGGGTGGTGGCGAGCGCGACGACCGGGAAATCGACGTCGGTCTTGAAGACCTCGTTGACGTAGTTGGTCAGCGTGTTGAGCGCGACGTGGGCGACGATCTCGACAAGTTCGGCATCGCTGTAGCCGGCGGCGCGAACGGCTTCGACGTCGGCGGCGTCAACGGCACCGCGCTGGGCGGCGACCTTGCTGGCAAAAGCGACCGCGATATCGGCTTTGGCGTCGGTCGAACGACCCTGGCGGTTGGCGGCGAGTTCCTCGTTGCTCAGCTTGGCGACGTTCTTGCCGAGATAGCTGTGCGCCGAGTTGCAATACAGGCAGCTGTTGATGTTGGCGACGGCAAGCGCAATCCGCTCGCGCGTTGCGGCATCGAGCGCGCCTTTGCCAAGCGCGCCGTTGAGGCCGAGATAGCCCTCGAGCGCGGCAGGGCTGTTGGCGATCAGGCGGAACATGTTGGGGACGGAACCGAGCTGCGCCTTTACGGCGGTCAGCAGGGGCTGAGCGGCTGCCGGTGCCTGGTCGGTCGTCGCGGGGGTTGGGATGCGGGTCATTGTCGGGGTCCTTTTCTGGCGCCCGGCAATCCCGAGGCGCACGACGTGAATGAATCGTACCGACCGTTCGGTACGGTTGGTTTGTCTTTATAGGCCTGAAAATTAGCTACTAGCTGAGGTGGCCTGACGGTCTAGTCGCAGCCGATAGTGGGCGGCGGCGTTCCCGTACGCTGGCTTCGTCCAGGGTCGGAGGGGCCTAGGGCACCGGCACGTTGTCGATCAGGCGCGTACGGCCAATCCACGCCGCGCCAAGCAGCCGCGCCGGGCGGTCGAAGCGTTCGAGCATTCGCAGGCTTGCGGCGTCGGTTAGCGTCACATAGTCGACTTGCCCGAACCCCGCCTCTGCGATGGCCGCGCGCGCCGCGATCAGTACGCCGTCGAGCGCCACGCCCTTTACCAACGCGCGCGCCGCAGCATGCAGTGCGACCGGCAGCGCCACCGCATCGGCCCGCTCATCCGCGGTCAGATAGGCGTTGCGCGACGACAGCGCGAGACCGTCGGCGGCGCGGACGACGGGGCAGCCGACGATGGCGGTGGCGATGTCGAGGTCGGCCGCCAGCCGGCGGATGATCGCCAGCTGCTGCCAGTCCTTCTCGCCGAAGAAGGCCGCATCGGCGCCGACCATGTTGAGCAGCTTGGTGACCACAGTCGCGACGCCGTCGAAATGACCGGGCCGCGCGACGCCGTCGAGGACATCGGACAGGCCCGGCACCCGCACCTGGGTGGCGAAGCCGGCCGGGTAGACCGCCGTGACCGATGGTGCGAACAGCAGGTCGCAACCTGCCGCCGCCAGCGCCGCCGCGTCGCCGGCTTCGTCGCGCGGATAACAGTCGAGGTCCTCGCCGGCCGCGAACTGCTTGGGATTGACGAAGATCGTCGCGACGACCCGCGTCGCCTGGGTCCGCGCCGCCGACACCAGCGACAGATGCCCGTCGTGGAGCGCGCCCATGGTGGGCACCAGCCCGATGATTTCGCCCGCCATGCGCCAGGCAGCAACCGTGGCGCGCAGGTCGGACACGGTGCGGACGATGTCGAGGTTCATGCGGGCTTTCGTTGACTTGGACTGCCCCCTGTCCGAAACACCGGCCCGTCAATCAAGCAGGAATTGCGATGCAGGCGGGGGCCGCGGAAAAACGGGCGCATATCATCGTCCTCGGCAACGAGAAGGGTGGCTCCGGCAAGTCGACGACCGCCGTCCATATCGCGGTCGCACTGGCCCACGCCGGCTTCGACGTCGGCGCGATCGACCTCGACGCGCGGCAGCGGACGGTGGCGCGCTATCTTGAGAACCGCACCGCGTTTGCAAAGGCGAAGGGCGTCACCCTGCCCGCGCCCGCCATTGCGGTGATTCCGGACGGTGAGGGCGATGTCGACATCCTCGCGGACCAGCTGCTCGAATGGCGCGGCCGCGACTTCATCGTCATCGACACGCCGGGCCGCGATTCGGCGCTCGCTCGCGCCGCGCTGGCGAAGTCGGACACGCTGGTGACGCCGATGAACGACAGCTTCGTCGACTTCGACCTGATCGGCCAGGTCGATCCGGACAGTTTCAAGGTCAAGCGGCCGAGCTTCTATTCGGAGCTGGTCTGGGACGCGCGCAAGGTCCGCGGCCGGGTCGACGGGGGCACGGTCGACTGGGTGGTACTCAGGAACCGCCTCGCCAACCTCGACGCGCGCAACATGCGGCGGATGGCGGCGGCGCTCGCGGAACTGTCGAAGCGCGTCGGCTTTCGGGTTGGTGCGGGGCTGTCGGAGCGCGTCATTTTCCGCGAGCTTTTCCCGCGCGGCCTGACGCTGCTCGACATCCCGCACCTCGAGGATTTCAGCCTCAGCCATGTCGCGGCGCGTGCCGAACTGCGCGCATTGATCGGTGGCCTCGCCCTGCCCGGCTGGGAAACCGTGGCGGCGGCGGCGTGATCCTGGCGGCCATCGCGGTCCTCGGCCTGGCGTACTGGCTGCACACCCGCGGCGAACTCCTGCCCGCCTTGAAGCGCTGGGGCGCGGTGGCGGCCCTGGCGCTGCTGGCAGTCAAGTTTCTGAGCAGCGGCGCGGTGGTGCCTGGGCTGCTCGCGGCGGCCGGTGCCGGCTTCTGGTATTACGCGACGCGCCAGCGGGTCGGCAGCGCGCGCGAGGAGGCGCAGGCCCGCATCCTGCTCGGCGTCCCGCCGGACGCCGATGCCGACGCCGTCCACGCCGCCTGGCGCCGCGCGCTCGCGGTGGCGCACCCCGACGCGGGCGGGTCGAGCGAGGCAACCGCGCGGATGACTGCGGCGCGCGACCTGCTGCTCGCCCGGCTGGCGCAGCGCTCGCCCGCGCGCTAAACCGCCGCAGCATCCGAGGACATCATGGCCGGCCATTCCAAGTTCAAGAACATCATGCACCGCAAGGGCGCGCAGGATAAAAAGCGCGCCGCCGCCTTCTCCAAGCTGAGCCGCGAAATCACCGTCGCGGCGAAGTCCGGCCTGCCCGACCCGGCGATGAATGCCCGGCTGCGCGCCGCCGTCATCGCGGCGCGCGCCGGCGGCATGCCCAAGGACAATATCGAGCGGTCGATCAACAAGGCGGCGGGCAGCGACGCCGAGATCTACGAGGAAATCCGCTACGAGGGCTTCGGCCCTGGCGGCGTCAGCCTGATCATCGAGACACTGACCGACAACCGCAACCGCACCGCGACCAACGTGCGGACCATCGTCAGCAAGAACGGCGGCAACCTGGGGGCGTCGGGCTCGGTCAGCCACGGCTTCGACCGCATGGGCCTGATCTCCTACCCCGCCAAGGCGGGCGGCACCGACAAGGTGTTCGACGCGGCGCTGGAAGCCGGGGCCGAAGATGTCCAATCGAGCGAGGACGGCCACGAGATCTGGACCGCGCAGGGCGATCTGCACGAGGTCGCCAAGGCGCTCGAAGCGGTGCTGGGTGAGGCCGAGGGCACGAAACTCGCCTGGCGGCCGCAGCTCGAAGTGACCGTCAACGAGGGCGATGCGGGCACTTTGCTCAAGCTGATCGACGCGCTGGAGGAAGACGACGACGTCCAGACCGTGTGGGGCAATTACGACGTGCCCGAGGACGTGCTGGCGAAGCTGGGCGAGTGATCCTGATCGGCCTCGATCCGGGGCTGCAGAAGACTGGCTGGGGGGTCATCGTGGCGGACGGCAACCGGCTGCGCCACATTGCCAACGGTTGCGTCCACAGCCGCTCCGCCGACCCGCTGAGCACCCGGCTGGTGCAGCTGCACGATGCGCTTGCTGGAGTAATCGCAGCGCACAATCCCGAGAGTGCGGCGGTCGAGGAAACGTTCGTCAACACCAACCCGCAGTCGACGCTGAAGCTCGGCCAGGCGCGTGGTGTCGTGCTGCTGGTCGCGGCGCGCGCCGGGCTGCCGGTCGCCGAGTATGCGACGCGCTTCGTCAAGAAGGCGATCGTCGGCACGGGCGCAGCCGACAAGCGCCAAGTGCGGGCGATGGTCGAGCGGCTGCTGCCGGGTTGCGGGGTGTCGGGCGAGGATGCAGCGGACGCGCTCGCGGTCGCGATCTGTCACGCGCACATGGCCGGCAGCGCGCAGGCCCGGTTGGCGCAGCCAGAGAAGCCGAAAGTGCTGGCATGATCGCGCGGCTGAGGGGCCTGCTGGACTCGGTGAGCGCCGACACATGCGTCGTCGACGTCAACGGCGTCGGCTATCTCGTCGCCGCATCATCGCGCACCCTTGGCAGCCTCGGCCCGGCGGGCGGCGCGGTGGTGCTGCACATCGAGACGCAGGTGCGCGAGGACGCCATCCAGCTGTTCGGCTTCACCGCGGCCGAGGAGCGCGACTGGTTCCGGCTGCTGCTGTCGGTACAGGGGGTCGGCGGCCGCGTCGCCCTCGCCATCCTGTCGGTGCTGACCCCGGCCGAGCTGCAGCATGCCGTCGCCGCCAAGGACACTGCATCCGTCGCGCGCGCCAACGGCGTCGGGCCGAAGCTGGCGGCACGCATCGTCAATGAGTTGAAGGACCGGGCCGGCGCCCTGCCTTCCGGGCCACTCGCCATCGCCCCCGTCTCGTCCGCGAAATCGCAGGTCGCCGACGCGCTGTCGGCGCTCGCCAATCTCGGCTTCCGCCCGATGGACGCCAGCCGCGCGGTCGCTGAAGCGGTGGCGGACCTCGGCGACAGTGCGGACGCCGGCGACCTGATCCGCGTTGCGCTGAAGAAGAGCGCGCGTTGACGGCCGCGGTGTGGCGTCCCCCGGTCGGCGCGGCGGTGCCCCGCGACCTGTGCACCGATTGCGGCATCTCGCGCACCGCGACGCCGAAGGACTGCGGCACCGCCTGCCAGTTCATCAAACCCGACTATGCGGCCCTCGAAACCCGCGTCCATGGCCGCGCGCGCGCGGACGCCGGCGACGAACTGTTCTTCGGCCCCTTCCGCGCCATGCACCGCGCCCGTCTGAAGGCCGCGATCCCGGGGGCGCAGTGGACCGGCATTACCACCCGCATCGCCGAGAAACTGCTCGCCGCCGGCGCGGTCGACGCGGTCCTGACCATGGCCCCCGACCCCGACGACCGCTGGAAGCCGGTGCCGGTACTGGTCACGAAACCCGAGGGCATGGCCGAGGCCCGCGGCATGCGGATGGGGTACGCGCCGTTGCTGGCGCTGCTCGAACCAGCGCGAGCGGCAGGCTACAAGCGCCTCGCCGTCATCGGCATCCCGTGCCAGGTCCATGCGCTGCGGGCGCTGGAGGCGAGCCTCGGCTTCGAGCGGCTGTACGTCATCGGCACGCCCTGCTCCGACAACACCACCACCAAACGCCTCCACGAGTTCCTGGCGCTGCTCAGCGACGATCCGGACAGCATCACCTATCTCGAGTTCCGCGCCGATTATCATGTCGAGCTGCGTTTCACCGACGGGCGGACGAAGGCGATCCCATTCCTGATGCTGCCGCTCAGCGACCTGCGCCCCGACTTCTTCCCGCTGACCTGCCGGACCTGCGTCGACTATACCAACGCGCTCGCCGACCTGACCGTCGGCTACATGGCGGGCGAAGGCGACCAGTGGCTGATCGTCCGCAATGAACGCGGCCAGGAACTGGTCGACCTGCTCGGCGACGAGATCGCGCTCGCCCCGGTCGGCAACGCCGGCAAGCGCGAGGGCGCGGTCAAGGGTTTCATTGCCAATGTCGAGCGCGCGGCAGGCGGGCTGCCCCTGCGCCGGATGCCGAAGTGGGTGAGGCCCATCGTCGGCTGGCTGATGCCCCGCGTCGGGCCGCGCGGCCTCGAGTTCGCCCGCACCCGCGTCGAGATGAAGGGCGCCGAGACGATCATCCACCTGCGCCGCGAGCGGCCGCGGCGGCTGCGCGCGATGGTGCCGCCGCACGTCTGGGCGATCGTCGAGCGCTACGGACTGACGCCCCGCGACGACGAGCTGCCGCGGTAGCGCATCGCCACGTCGCAGCGCTGATAGCGCGCGCCGAAGTCGCGCATCGTCGCGGCATCGTGCTCGAAACCGAGCTTCTCGTAGAAGTGGATCGCCGGCGCACAGATCGCGTTGGTCAACAGGTAGAGGTTGTCGGCACCAAGCTCCTGCGCCCGGCGGATCGTCGCCGCGAGCAGGAATTCGCCCGCCTTGCGGCCGCGCGCACTGTCCAGCACACCCATCTTGGTCAGCTCCAACTGCCGCTCCCCGATCTTCTGCAGCGCGCAGGTGCCGACGATACCCAGCCCCACCGCCTCGACGAACAGGATATCGCCGCCGGGATCGCTAATCCGCGTGCGCGGGTTCTCCAGCACTTCGCGGTCGGTCGCCTCCAGCCGGAACATCGCCTCGATCCATTCGGCATTGATGTCGTGAAAGGCGGGCGCGAGATCGTCGGCGAACGGGCGGATAGTGAGGCCCAAAATCACAGCCGCCGTATCATAGTTCAACTTCGGCCTCTCCGACCACGTCACACAACAGGCATATTCTGCCGTTCTTCAGGGCAATGCACAAACCCTTGCGTTGCTTGGGCCACCTCGACTGAACGACCGACTCGGGTGGTGACTTGCCCATCAGCACGCTTGGCTGTTACAGATATCGAAACTCACCTATTGAGAATGGCCAACAAGGTTCGGGACTCGAAATGCGCGGTACCATGAGAGCATTTTATAGTGACCGCGAATGCGGTTATATTCGTTGCGAAGTTCTCGTGAATGAAAAAGATATCACAGCCTCGTATATCGGAGAGCAAGAACAGGAAACAGTCTACACTGGTACAAAAATCGGCGATGGTCGTTTCCAGTTACAGTGCCAACAGCGACCGGGCCGTGCCACATTTCACCGTTGGCCAGACGATTCCGCGGTCTTAGAAGGTCGCTGGTATGAAGGTCACGAGGAGGGAATGTGGCTGATTGAGCTTGAAGATGATTGAACTTTGACGGGGTGGCCGGGATGACCGATGACCGCCTGCAGACGTCCATCAGCCGCCCCGAGGATATCGACGCGGCGCTCAGGCCCAAGACGCTCGATGAGTTTGTCGGGCAGGAGCAGCTGCGCGCCAATCTCGGCGTGTTCATCGCCGCCGCCCGGGGGCGCGGCGAGGCGCTCGACCATGTCCTGCTGTCGGGACCGCCGGGGCTGGGCAAGACGACGCTGGCGCAGATCGTCGCGCGCGAGCTTGGGGTCGGGTTCCGCGCCACCTCCGGCCCGGTGATCGCCAAAGCCGGCGACCTCGCCGCGCTGCTGACCAACCTCGAAGCGCACGACGTGCTGTTCATCGACGAGATCCACCGCCTGTCGCCCGCGGTCGAGGAGATTCTCTACCCGGCAATGGAGGACCGGGCGCTCGACCTGATGATCGGTGAGGGGCCAAGCGCGCGGTCGGTCCGCATCGACCTGCCGGCCTTCACGCTGATCGGTGCCACCACCCGCTCCGGGCTGGTGACGACACCGCTGCGCGACCGCTTCGGCATCCCGCTCAGGCTGCAGTTCTACACCGTCGCCGAGCTGGAGCGAGTGGTGCGGCGCGCCGCCGGGCTGCTCGACCTCGACCTCGACGAGGACGGCGCACGCGAGATCGCGGGCCGAGCGCGGGGGACGCCGCGGATCGCCGGGCGGTTGCTCCGGCGGGTCCGCGACTTTGCGCGCGTCGCGGGCGACGGCCGGGTGACGTCGAGGATCGCCGACGCGGCGCTGAACCGGCTGGAGGTCGACGGGCTGGGTCTCGATGCGATGGACCGCCGCTATCTGATGATGATCGCCGACATCTACCGCGGCGGGCCGGTCGGGATCGAGACGCTGGCCGCCGGGCTGAGCGAGGCACGCGATACGGTCGAGGAAGTGATCGAGCCGTACCTGATCCAGTCGGGCCTCGTGGCGCGCACGGCGCGGGGCCGGACGCTGAATCCGGCAGCGTGGAAGCACCTGGGGCTGGTGCCGCCGGCGAGCGCGGCGCAGCTGCCACTGCTCGACGGGCTGGAGGAATGAGCGGCAACGCCGTCATTCCGGCGAAGGCCGGAACCCAGTTATCTCACAAGCTCGAAAGTCAGAGCTTGTAGCGCAACTGGGTTCCGGCCTTCGCCGGAATGACGATGCTGGCTTCGCTACGCCCCGAAGGTCCGCGACCACCAGCCCTTGCGTGGGCCTTCGCCGGCACCGGTGGTGTCGTTCGCGGGTTCGGCGGCGACCGGCTCGGCCTTGGCGGGCGGGGCCTTCTTGGGCGCGGCGGCGACCGGCGCGGCCGCGGGCGGTGCCTCGGGAGCCTCGGTGTCGCCGGCGACGCCGGCCTTCTTGCGCGGGCTGCGCTTGCGCGGCGCCTTGGCGGGCTCTTCGGCGACAGCCTCGACCTGGGCCGCGGGCGGGGCCGCCGGCGGCTCGTCGCCCGGCGCTTCGGCCTCGACCGGAGCCTCGGCCTCGACGGCCTTGCGCGACCGCGATCGACGCGGCTTCTTCGCCGGCTCCTCCGCGACTGCCTCGATCGGGGCCTCAACCTCGGCCTCGGCCTCGACCTGAGCTTGATCGTCGCCGGTCTCGGTCGACGGGCCACCCTCGCGGCGGCGGCCACCGCCCCGGCGGCCACGGCGGCGGCGGCTGCGCGGTGCCTCGGCATCGTCGGCAACGGCAATCGGCGCGGCCTCTTCGCCCTCGGCAACCGGTTCGAGAACCTCGGCCTCGCTGTCAGCATCGGCGGGGGCGACATCGCCTTCGGCGCGGTCACGTCCGCCGCGGCGACGGCCCCGGCTGCGGCCGCGGCCGCGTTCACCGCCCCGCTCGGCGCGCTCGCGGCGTTCACCGCCCTCCTCGCCATCGACCGCGTCGTCCTCGTCGTCCTCGTCGCTATGGCTGGCGTCGTATTCGTCCTCGTCCTCGACGATGGCGACGGGAGCCGGGATCGGCGACATCGTCACCTGGTGCGCGGGTGGCCCGCCCGCGGTATCGATGGCGTAGTTCGGCCCGGTCAGGCTCTCATCGGGGACGCATTCGATGCTGACGCCGTAGCGCTCCTCCAGCTCCTCGAGCTGCCCGCGCTTGCGGTTGAGAATGTAGACCGCGACATCGTGCTCGGCACGCAGGCGGAACTCGCTCGACTTCCCCTTGATCGCTTCAGCCTCGAGATCACGCAGCCCGGCCAGCGCGGCGGACGAGATGGTGCGGACATAGCCGGTGCCGTCGCACATCGGGCAGACGTGGGTCGACGCTTCCAGGATGCCGGTGCGCAACCGCTGGCGGCTCATCTCCATCAGCCCGAACGAGCTGATGCGGCCGAGCTGGATGCGGGCGCGGTCGTGGCGCAGCGCGTCTTTCATCGCCTTCTCGACGCGACGGTTGTTGCCGTTCACCTCCATATCGATGAAGTCGATCACGACCAGCCCGGCCATGTCGCGCAGCCGCAGCTGCCGCCCAATCTCGTCGGCCGCCTCCATGTTGGTCTTGTAAGCAGTTTCCTCGATGCCGTGTTCGCGGGTCGAGCGGCCCGAGTTGATGTCGATCGACACCAGCGCCTCGGTCGGGTTGATGACCAGATAGCCGCCCGATTTGAGCTGCACGACCGGGTTGTACATCGCGGCCAGCTGCGCCTCGACCCCGAAGCGCTGGAACAGCGGCACAGCATCGGTGTATTCGACGACCCGCGGCGCATGCGTCGGCATCAGCATCTGCATGAACTTGCTGGCCGCCTCATAGCCATGCGGTCCATCGACAAGGATCTGCTCGATGTCCTTGTTGTAGATGTCGCGCACCGCGCGTTTGATCAGGCTCGAATCCTCATGGACCAGCGACGGGGCGGATGACGCGAGCGTCGTCTCGCGGATCTCGTCCCACAGCCGGGTGAGATAGTCGAAGTCGCGCTTGATCTCGGCGCGCCCGCGCTTGAGGCCGGCGGTGCGGACGATGGCACCCATGCCCGACGGCAGTTTGAGATCGGCCATGATCGACTTCAGGCGCTTGCGGTCGCCCATGTTCGAGATCTTGCGGCTGATGCCGCCGCCGTTCGCGGTGTTGGGCATTAGCACGCAGTAGCGGCCGGCCAGGCTGAGATAGGTAGTCAGCGCCGCACCCTTGTTGCCGCGCTCCTCCTTGACGACCTGAATCAGCAGCACCTGCCGCCGACGGATAACCTCCTGTATTTTATAGCGCCGGCGCAGCGACTGGCGCTGGCGGCGGAGCGAATCCGAACTGTCGTCGCTTCCGCCGGTGATGGCGACTTCGTCGCCGTCCTCGCCCTCGCGCTGCTCGTCGTCGTGATGCTCGTCCTCGGCGTGCAGTTCCTGCTCCTCGCGGAGCAGCGCCTCGCGGTCCTCGCGCGGAATCTGATAATAATCCGGGTGGATTTCGGAGAAAGCGAGGAAGCCGTGGCGGTTGCCGCCATACTCGATGAACGCCGCCTGCAACGACGGCTCGACGCGCGTCACCTTGGCGAGGTAGATATTACCTTTCAGCTGCTTGCGGTCGGCAGCCTCGAAGTCGAATTCCTCAATCCGTTGACCGTTGACGACGGCGACCCGCGTTTCTTCCGGGTGGCGGGCGTCGATCAGCATGCGCTGTGACATTCAATTGCTCCTGAGCGTGGCGCACGTGCCCGGACCTGGCCTGAGCGCGTGCGGCACGCGAATGTGGGGCGGCGGCGCTGCGCAGCGCGGGCCGGCCCGGGGTTGTTACGACAGTATGGAGAGGTGACGGCGACCGACCGGCCAGGCCGCCCGATTGGGCACCCTCGGCTGGAACTGAACGCGGCGACGTCATGCGACCCTAACCTGATTGTCCGGACAGGCGATATGCAAGCCGGACGGCAGCTACCCGCGTTTACCCAGAAGGAACCGCCTGACATGGGCCCGCGTGACATGCGCGGGCGGCCGGGCCGGATCCCACGCCGGATGCGCGGGCGACGACGCTGAAAGGACCACGACTGTGCCGTCGCTTGCCCCGCCGTTACGCCCATGGTTAGCAGGATGGCAGGCACGCGACAAGCGGCTGGCGGACCAAGCGGTAACGGGGTAAAGTTTCGGAATCGCAATAGGGTTGGGGAGACCATGATGCTAAGGGCAATGATTGCAGGAGTGGCTCTGGCCGGGCTGGCAACGGTACCGGCAACGGCGCAGATCGGCAGTGGCGCGACAACCGACAGTTATCCGCAGAATGGGCCCAATCCGGGCTATGGCTATGGCAACAACGGCGGCGGCAACGACGGTGGCCGCTATCCGGGCGGGGGGTATCCAGGCGGCGGCGGTGGCTACCCCGGCGGTGGCCAGCGCCAGACCATCACCTGCGAGTCGGCGAATTACCGGTTCACCCGGTGCGGTGCCGACACGCGCGGCGGCGTCCGCCTGGTCCAGCAGATCGGCGATTCGGCCTGCGTCCAGGGCCGCACCTGGGGCTTCGACCGCGGCGGTGTCTGGGTGAACAACGGCTGCCGCGGCGTCTTCCGTACCTTCGGCGGTGGCGGCTATCCCGGTGGCGGCTACCCGGGCGGGCCCGGCGGCGGGCGGACCATCACCTGCTCGTCGATCCAGTATCAGCCGGCCCGCTGCGCGGTCGATGTCTATCGCGGAGCGCAACTCGTCGAGAATATCAGTGGCTCGTGCAACGGCCGCAACTGGGGCTGGGACCGTGGCGGCGTCTGGGTCAACAATGGATGCCGGGGCCGATTCCGGGTCTATTAGTCCGCTTGTCGCGAGGGCGACGCGCCGGTAACCCCGCCGGGGATGCGTGCCGCCGTCCTCGCCTTGCTCGTCTGGGCCGCGCCCGCACCGCTTGCCGCTGCGGCACTGACCCGCGTCACCGGCCTGACCGCGGGCGCGGCGCAGGTGACGCTACAGCTTGATGGACCGGTCACCGCGAAAGTCCTAGCGCTTGACACGCCGCTCCGGCTGGTCGTCGATCTCGCCGGCACCGATGCGGCGCGGCAACAGTCGGCGGGTATCGGCGCCATCGCCGTTGCGCGCATCGGCCAGTTCGATGCCGCCACCGCCCGCCTGGTCATCGCGCTCACCCGGCCGATGCGCGTCGCCACCGCCGCGGTGGATGCGAAGCAGCGCTTGGTAATCAAGCTCGCGCCCGTCAACTCCGCCGACTTCGGCGCGGCCGTGCGGCACGGGCGGGTCGCCTTGCCGGTGCCCGCCGCAAATGTCTTCGCTGGGGTCGACTTCGACCTGCCCGACGGCACCTTCGCCACGCCGCCCGCCGCTTCTGCCGTGCCGCCGCGACCCGGAGGCCGCAAGCCGCTGGTCGTCATCGATGCGGGCCACGGCGGTAAAGACGTTGGCGCGATAAGCCTCGACGGCGGCTATGAAAAGGCGGTGACGCTCGCCATCGCGCGCGTCGTCGCGCGGCGGCTGAACGCCTCGGGCCTGGTCCGCGTCAGGCTGACCCGCAGCGACGACCGCTTCATCCCGCTCGGCGGCCGAGTCGCCATCGCCCGCGACGCCCGCGCCAACCTGTTCGTCTCGATCCACGCCGACAGCGCGCCCAACCCGCTGGCGCGCGGGGCCAGCGTCTACACCCTGTCCGACACCGCGTCGGACGCGGTGTCGGAGCGGCTGGCGGCGCGCGAGAACAAGGCCGACATCATCGGCGGCGTCGATCTCGGCATCGCGGCACCGGAGGTCGGCGACGTCATGATCGCGCTGGTCCGCCGCAACACGCTGAACACCGCGATCGCGTTTGCCGAAACGTTGCGGGAGGCGCTGGGCGACCGCATCGCCTTCCGCGGCGAGTTCCACCATTTCGCCGGCTTTCTGGTGCTGAAGGCGCCGGACGTGCCGTCGGTGCTGCTGGAAAGCGGCTATGTCTCCAATGCCGAGGATGCAGCGTTGCTGTTTTCGAAGGCCGGTCAGCGCAAGATCGGCGAGGGCGTCGCGGCGGCGATCGAACGCCATCTGCTCGGGCGCTGCGCCCAGACGTCAGGCGTTGGCGAACAGGTCCCGCGGGCTCAGCCCTAGTCGTTCTATGCGGGCGCGGGTGCGTGGCCATTCCTCGCGCAGGAAGGCGGCACGCTCGGTCCGCAGCAGCGCCAGCCGCGCACCGGTTTCGACGTACAGGCCGACGCCCTTCTTGGCCGCGACCAGGCCTGCGGCCTGGAGTTCCTGGTACGCCTTGGCGACGGTCAGCGGGTTGACCGCCAGTTCCGACGCCAGCGCGCGCACGCTGGGCAGCTGGTCGCCGTCACTGTCCGAGGTGTCGATGATGCGCGCAACGATTATGTCGCGGATTTGCAGGTAGATCGGGCGGTCGCCGTGGAACACCACTGTTGTATCGCGCTAGAACACCGGCAAGTCAACCGTCCCAGTGGCGCACCACAGTGGCCAGCGCCGGGCGCGGCCGGTCCTCCAGCGCGCACGCCGCGGTGCCGATGAAGACGAAGCCGGCGATGCGGTCGCCCGGCTCGCCGAGCGCCGCGGTGACGTGTCCGGAGCGCGACGCCCAGCCGGTCAGCCAGTTGGCGACGAAGCCCATCGCCGACGCCGCCGCGCACAGCATCGCGCACGCCGCGCCCGCCGACAAAGTCTGCTCGAAGACCGGGATCGGTGCCGGCTCGACGACACGGCTCATTACCGCGACGAGGCATGGCGCGCCGCCGCCGAAGGCCCGGACGTTGGCGATCTCGGCCTCTCCGGCGGCGGGGTTCTCGACCGCGAACCCGGCCTGCAGGACGTCGGCGAACGCGGCGCGGTTGTCGACGACGACGAAGCGCCAAGGGCTGAGCTTGCCGTGGTCGGGCACCCGCGACGCCACCGTCAGCAGCCGTTCGAGCTGGCCGGGCGTCGGGCCGGGTCCGGTCATGTCGCGGGCCTTGCCCGAGCGGCGGGTGGCGAGCAGCGACAGCGGTGTCGAGCGGTCGTTGAGCATGGCGCGGCGCTACACTGCTGCCCCCTTGCCCTGCAAGTTTGCGCCGCTACTGTACGCGACGACAAAGCGCCGCCGCAGAGTGGCCTGACCAGGGACGTTCATGGCAAGCATTCCGGCGACGCGCGACGAAGCGCAATGGTTCGGGCATCCGCGCGCGCTGTCGCGGCTGTTCACTACCGAGGCGATGGAGCGCTTCGGCTATTACGGCATGCGGGCGCTGCTGACGCTATACCTCGCCGACCATTTCCTGTTCAGCGACAGCACCACGACCAGCCTGTACGGAGGCTTCACCGCGCTGGTGTACCTGACCCCGCTGATCGGCGGGCTGCTCGCCGACCGCTATCTCGGTTCGAAGCGCGCGGTTAAGTTCGGCGCGCTGGTGATGTCGGCGGGCTATCTGATCCTGTGCTTCGGCGGCGATGCGGCCAAGCCCTATGCCACCGTCGACGGCACCCGCTACGAGGTCACGGTCGAGAAGACCGGTGCCACCAAGCAGCAATATATCGTCGACGCCGGGCAGAAGCTGGCGATCAAGGGCCGCGAGGACGGCTCGGTCGACCTGCTGCGCGCCGACGGCACCGCGGCGCGGACGATCGCCAAGGGTGGCTTCGTCGCCGGCGGCGAGCGCAACCCGCTCTACACCATGATCCTGCTGATCGGGCTGTCGGCGGTGACGGTCGGCAACGGTTTCTTCAAGCCCAACATCTCGACCATGGTCGGGTCGCTGTACGCGACCGGCGACCGGCGGCGCGATGCCGGCTTCACCATCTTCTACATGGGCATCAACCTCGGCTCGCTGTTCTCGCAACTGTTGTGCCCGTTGCTCGCGGTCGGCATTCCCGGCGTCTGGGACGGGCTCGGCTGGTGGGCGGGCTTCGGTCTCGCCGCGCTCGGCATGATAGTGTCGTGGATGCTGATCCAGTTCGCCGGTCCCAAGCTCGGCGGCATCGGCGAGCCACCGGCGCAGCCGGGCGGCGACCGCGCGTTGCCGATCTTCATCGCCGCGATCGTCGCCATCCCGCTGGTCTGGTTCCTGTTCTGGAACCTGATGAACGCCCCGGCGCCGGTCGCCGGCCAGGGCATCGGCGGCTATATCCTGGGCCTGCCGATCCTCGGCAAAGTGCTGTTCGGCACCTTCCTGGCGGCGATCATCGGCATCCCGATCTGGTCGTTCCGGGCCGGCACCAAGGCCGAGTTCCAGATGATGCTGGCCGCGATCGTGCTGATCGTCTTCAACGTCGTGTTCTGGACGCTGTTCGAGCAGGCGGGCAGTTCGCTGACCCTGTTCGCCGACCGCAACACCGACCTGTCGATCTTCGGGCTGTTCAGCATCTCGGCCGGGCAGACGCAGTTCTTCAACGCGCTGTTCATCGTCGTGCTGGCGCCGATCATGGCCAAGCTGTGGACGACGCTGGCGCGGCGCGGCCGCGAGCCCGGCATTCCGGTCAAGTTCGCGATCGCGCTGATCGGCGTCGGCCTCGGCTTCTTGTTCCTGGTGTGGGGAACGAGCTTTGCCGGCCCCGATTTCAAAGTCGGCATCTGGTGGCTGGCGGGCCTGTATTTCATCCACTCGATCGCCGAGCTGTGCATCTCGCCGGTCGGTCTCAGCATGATCACCAAGCTGTCGATCACTCGCATCGTCGGCATGATGATGGGCGTCTGGTTCCTGTCGATCAGCTGCGCGCAATATGTCGCCGGCGTCGTCGCGCAGGTCGCCAGTGTCGAGACGGTTGGCGGCCAAGTTACCAATCTCAAGGTCAGTCTCGACACCTATGCCGGGGTGTTCACCACCATCGGTGAAGTCTCGGTCGCCATCGGCGTCGCGCTGCTGCTGCTGTCGGGACTGATCAAACGCTGGATGCACGGGGTCGATTGAATGCGTCATAGTCTGGGTCTGGGTCTTCTTCTGGCCGTTGCCGCCTGCGCCAAGACGCCGCCGCCGAAGTCCGCAGGCGACAAGCCGTCGGGGCCGCAGGAGATCGTGTCAATCCCGGCCGATCCGTACCCGTCGACCTACCGGCCCTACCCGTCGGTCACCACGGTCATCCAGAACGCCACCATCTATGACGGCGCGGGCGGCAAGCTGAGCGGCGGCGCGGTCCGGCTGGAGAACGGCAAGGTCGTTGAAATCGGACAGACCGTCACGGTCCCCGCCGGTGCCCAGGTCATTGACGCGCGCGGCAAGTACGTGACGCCCGGCATCATCGATATCCACAGCCACATGGGCGACTATCCGTCCCCCGGCGTCGACGCACACAGTGACGGCAACGAGGCAACCGGTCCTAATCGCGCCGAAGTTTGGGCCGAGCACTCGGTCTGGCCGCAGGACCCGCAGTTCACCCGCGCGCTGGCCGGCGGGGTGACCAGCTTCCACGTCCTCCCCGGCTCGGCAAACCTGTTCGGCGGTCGCGGCGTGACGATGCGCAACGTGCTTGGCCGCACCGCGCAGGACATGAAGTTCCCCGGGGCCAAGCCCAGCCTGAAGATGGCCTGCGGCGAGAATCCGAAGCGCGTCTATGGCAGCAAGAACCAGGCGCCCGCGACCCGCATGGGCAACATCGCCGTTGATCGCCAAGTCTGGTCCGACGCGGTGATCTACAAGCGCAAATGGGACGAGTATGCGCGCAAGGCCAAGGCCGGCACCGCCAAGCCGACCGATGCGCCGCGCCGCGAGCTTGCCAACGACACGCTGATGGGCGTGCTGAACGGTGACATCCTGGTCCAGAACCACTGCTACCGCGCCGACGAGATGGCCAATGTCATCGCGATGTCGAAGGAGTTCGGCTACCACGTCGCCGCCTTCCACCATGCCGTCGAGGCCTACAAGATCGCCGACCTGCTGAAGACCGAGAACATCTGCGCGGCGATGTGGGCCGACTGGTGGGGCTTCAAGATGGAGAGCTACGACGGCATCCGCGAGAACGCGGCGTTCGTCGACAGCGCCGGCGCGTGCGCCATCATCCACTCCGACGATGCCGACGGCATCCAGCGGCTGAACCAGGAAGCCGCCAAGGCGATGGCCGCCGGCCGCCGTGCGGGGCTGGCGATCACCCCGGAACATGCCTGGGAATGGGTGTCGCTGAACCCCGCCAAGGGGCTGGGCATCGACAAGGAGACCGGCAGCCTGGCGCCCGGCAAGCGCGCCGATGTCGTGCTGTGGAACGGCGAGCCTTTCTCGGTCTATTCGCGGCCCGAGAAGGTCTGGATCGACGGCGCGGTGATGTACGACTGGGCCGACGCCGCCAAGCGCCCGGTCACCGATTTCGAACTTGGCCAGCCCGGACGGGGAGACACGAAGTGAAGTATTTCTTCGCGCTTGCCCTGCTGATCGGCGCGCCCGGTGCGGCTGAGACCATCGCGATCACCGGCGGTACCGTCGCCACGGTCAGTTCCGACACGCCGATCGAGGGCGGCACCGTCATCATTTCGGGCGGCCGGATCACTGCCGTCGGGCTGAGCGTTGCGGTCCCCGCCGGGGCCACCGTCATCGACGCGACGGGCAAATGGGTGACGCCGGGCATCTTCGCGGCAATGTCGTTCATCGCCGTCTCGGAAGTCGGCGCGGTCGATCAGACCAACGACACCGGTGCGGCGAAGTCACCGTACTCCGCCGCCATCGACCTGACGCCCGGCATCAACCCCGCCTCGTCATCGATCGCGGTCGAGCGCCAGGGCGGCGTCACCCGCTCCGCGGTCGGCCTGAACGCGCCCACCGCGATCTTCGGCGGCCAGGGCGCGATGATCAGCCTCGCTGCGTCCGGCGACATCGTCACCCGCCCCCGCGCCTTCCAGTATGTCGAGATGGGCGAGCAAGGCGCGCGCAACGCGGGCGGGTCGCGCCCGGTGGCGTTCCTGAACTTCCGCAACGCGCTGCACGAGGCCGAGCGCTACGCCCGCAATCCCGCTGCCTTCGACAGCGGCCGCGAGCGCGAATCGCTGGTGACCCGCCTCGACGCCGCGGCGCTGGTGCCGGTCGTCGAAGGCCGCCAGCCGCTGGTCGTGCACGTCGAGCGGGCGCAGGACATCCGCAACGTGCTGGCGCTGCGCAGCGAGTTCCCGCGGCTGAAGCCGATCCTGCTCGGCGCGCGCGAGGGCTGGCTGGTGGCGGCCGAGATCGCCGCGGCGAAGGTGCCGGTCATCACCATGCCGCTGTTCGACAACCCCAACAGCTTCGAGGCGCTGGCGTCGACCCGCAACAACGTCGGGCGGCTGGTCCGCGCCGGGGTGCTCGTCGGCCTCGGCATCACCGAGCAGGACGCCAGCTTCCAGGCCCGCAACCTGCCCAACTATGCCGGCAACATGGTGGCGCAGGCGAAGGTGCCGAGCGGCGTCGGGCTGACCTGGGCGGAGGCGCTGCGCAGCGTCACCAGCGCGCCCGCCGCAATCTTCGGCATGGGCGACACCGGCACACTTGCGGCGGGCGAGCGCGCCGACGTCGTGGTCTGGGACGGCGACCCGCTCGAGCTGACCAGCGCGCCGACCGCGATATTCATCGACGGCGTCCGCCAGCCGATCACCAGCCGCCAGACCGAGCTGCGCGACCGCTACCTCCGCCTCGGCACCGCGTCGCTGCCGCTGCAGTACCGGCCGTGACGCTGCTGCTCGTCGCGCTGGCGAGCTTTGTCGGCACGCACCTGCTGCTGTCGCATCCACTGCGCGCACCGCTCGTCGGGGCGGTAGGTGAACGGGGCTTTGTCGGCGTCTATTCGATCGTCGCGTTCGCAACGCTCGGCTGGGCGGTGTGGGCGTTCGGGCAGGCACCGCAGGGCGTGTACCTGTGGACCGCGCCCGAAAGCTGGGCCTATGCGGCGGCCGCGCCGTTCATGCTGATCGCCAGCATCCTGTTCGTCGGCTCGATGACCGCGCCGAACCCGGCGCTGATGGGCGGCAAGACCTCGCCCGAGCCGATGGGCGTGCAGCGTATCACCCGCCACCCGATGATGTGGTCGTTCGCGATCTGGGCGGCGGTCCACGCGACGATCAGCGGCGACGCGCGCACCGTGGCGCTGTGCGTCGCGGTCGGCGGGCTGGCGCTGGTCGGCGCGGCCGGGCAGGACCGCAAGAAGCGCGGCCAGATGGGCGCGGCGTGGGACGCGCACGAGGCGCAGACCAGCTTCGTGCCGTTCGCGCGCGGGCGCTTCAACCCGGGCGTGGTCGCCGCGATCGGCGGCCTCGTCGTGTTCGCGGGCGTGACCTGGGCGCACCCCTATCTGGGAGGGCCCGCATTGTGGAGCCGGATCATCGCGGCCTGATCGTCTGGGTGACGGGTGCGTCGTCGGGCATCGGCGAGGCGATCGCCCACGCCTATGCGGCGCGCGGCGCGGCGGTCATCCTGTCGGGCCGCCGGGTCGATGCTCTGGAAGCCGTCGCCGCGGCGTGCGCGGGCGAGACGCTGGTGCTGCCGTTCGACACCACCGACCTTGGCGCCCTGCCCGGCATCGTCGCCCGGGCGGAAGCGTGGCGCGGCCGCATCGACGTGCTGGTCAATAATGCCGGCATCTCGCAGCGCAGCTTGGCCAAGGACACCGATTTCGAAGTCTATCGCCGGATCATGGAGGTCGACTTCTTCGCGCCGCTGCGGCTGACGCAACTGGTGCTGCCGGCGATGCTGGCGCGGGGTTCGGGGCATTTCATCAATATCAGCTCGGTCGCGGGCAAGGTTGGCAGCGTGCTGCGCACCGCCTATTGCGCCGCCAAGCACGCGCTGGTCGGCTATTCCGACGCGCTGCGCGGCGAGACCGACCACGCCGGTATCCGGGTCACGGTGGTGACCCCGGGCTTCGTCCGCACCGGCGTCGCACGCAATGCGCTCAACGCCGACGGCAGCGTGCGCGGCCGCAGCGACGACGATATCGACAACGCCATGTCGGCGGAGGAAGCCGTGGCGGAGATCCTGGCGGGCATCGATGCCGGCAAGCGCGAGATCGCCGTGGTGCGCGAGCCGGTGACCACCCTGCTCGCCATGCGCGCCGCCGACCCGGAACGGACCTTCGACCTGATGGCCGCCCACGGCGCGGCGCTGGCGGCGCGCGGTTAGCGCCGCACCATCGCCAGCATCGCCGGGTTGCCGTAGCGCTCCCCCGCCGTCCCGCCCGCCGGGGACGCGGCAGCCAGTTCGGCGAGATCGGCAGCGCTGAGGGCAAGGTCCGCCGCCGCCATCGAATCCTCCAGCGTCGTGCGTCGCTTCGCCCCCGGGATCGGCACGATGTCGTCGCCCTGCGCCAGCAGCCACGCCAGCGCGACCTGTGCCGCGCTTACCTCGTGCCGGTCGGCGACCGCCTTGACCGCCTCCAAGGCGGCGAGGTTGGCGTCGTAATTCGCGCCCTGGAAACGCGGATCATGGGCGCGATAATCGCCCTTCGGCAGGTCCTCGGCGCGCTTGGCGGTGCCGGCCAGGAAGCCGCGTCCCAGCGGCGAATAGGGCACGAAGCCGATGCCGATTTCGCGGCAGGCGGGCAGGATGCCGTCCTCGACGCCGCGCTCCCACAGCGAATATTCGGACTGCAGCGCCGCGATCGGCGCGACGGCGGCAGCGCGGAAGAGCGTCTCGGGCGCGGCTTCGCTCAGCCCGATGTGCCTGATCTTGCCCTCCGCCACGAGTTCGGCCAGCGCGCCGACGGTGTCCTCGATCGGCACGGCGGGATCGACCCGGTGCTGGTAGAACAGATCGATATGGTCGATGTTCAGGCGTTTCAAACTGGCCTCGCAGACCGCGCGGAGGTGCGCCGGGCTCGAGTCGAGGCCACGCACGCCGCCCTCGAACGTGAAACCGAACTTGGTGGCGATGACCAGCCGGTGGCGGTGGCCGGCGATGGCGCGGCCGAGCAGTTCCTCGTTGGTGTATGGCCCATAGACCTCGGCGGTGTCGAAGAACGTCACGCCCAGCTCGATGGCGCGGTGAACGGTGGCGATCGCTTCCGCCTCGTCGGTGGCGCCGTACATGGCGGGCAGACCGGCGACGCCGGTCATGCCCATGCAGCCGAGGCCGAGCGCCGAGACTTTAAGCTCGCGGCCGAGGGTACGCGTCAACATCGACAGTTCCTTTCGCAGGGGCGGCGACGGGTATAGAAGCCGCGCATGACAGCTCCAACACCACGCCGCTATTTCGGCACCGACGGCATCCGCGGCCTGACCAACACCGGTGCGCTGACCCCCGGCGTCGCCATGAAGGTCGGGCAGGCGGCGGGCGCGCATTTCCTGCGCGGTGACCACAAGCACCGCGTTGTCATCGGCAAGGACACGCGCCTGTCGGGCTATATGATGGAGACGGCGATGACCGCCGGCTTCACCTCGGTCGGCATGGACGTCATCCAGATCGGGCCGATGCCGACGCCGGCCGTCGCCATGCTGACGCGGTCGCTGCGCGCCGACCTCGGCGTGATGATCTCGGCCAGCCACAACCCCTATCAGGACAACGGTATCAAGCTGTTCGGCCCCGACGGCCACAAGCTGAGCGACGCCGACGAGGCCGCGATCGAGGCGCTGATCGACACCGAACTGCCGCTCGCCGAGCCGGCGCTGATCGGCCGGGCGCGGCGCATCGACGACGCGCGCGGCCGCTACATCCACTTCGCCAAGTCGACCTTCCCCGACGACCTCCGCCTCGACGGGCTTAGGATCGTCGTCGATTGCGCGCACGGCGCCGCCTATTCGGTCGCCCCCGCAGCGCTGTGGGAACTCGGTGCCGAGACGCACGCGATCGGCGTCGCGCCGAACGGTTTCAACGTCAACGACGGCGTCGGCTCGACGCATCCGGCCGCGCTGCAGGCGGAGGTGATCCGCATCGGCGCCGATATCGGCATCGCACTGGACGGCGACGCCGACCGGCTGATCATTGTCGACGAGACCGGCGCGCTGGTCGACGGCGACCAGCTGATGGCGGTGATCGCCGCGAAATGGGCGGCGCGCGGCATGCTCAGGGGCGGCGGGCTGGTGGCGACGGTGATGTCCAACCTCGGCCTCGAACGCTATCTGCAGGGGATCGGGCTGAGCCTCGAGCGCACCGCCGTCGGCGACCGCCATGTGCTGGAGCGAATGCGGACCGGCGGCTTCAACGTCGGCGGCGAGCAATCCGGGCACATCATCCTTGCCGACCATGCGACGACCGGCGACGGGCTGGTCGCGGCGCTGCAGATACTCGCGGTGCTCGTCGCCGACGGGCGGCCCGCCAGCCAGGTGCTGCACCGCTTCGATGCGCTGCCGCAGCTGCTCAGGAACGTCCGCTTCGCCGGCGGCGCGCCGCTCGACACGGTCGCGGTCAAGGCGGTGATCGCCGACGCCGAGGCGCGCCTGAACGGCACCGGACGGCTGCTCATCCGCAAGTCCGGCACAGAACCGCTGATCCGCGTCATGGCCGAGGGCGAGGACGAGACGCTGGTCGCCGCCGTCGTCGACGAGGTCTGCGCGGCGGTCGCGGCCGCGGGCTAACGGCCCGCAATCGGCAAATCGAGGGCGTTGATGATCGCCGTGTCGTCATCGACGGGCGCACGACCTAGGCGCAAGCCCGGATCACCGCCGTCAGCCGCGCTGCCCACCGCTCGATGCCGGCCGCGTCCGCCAACCCATCCTGCCGCACCTCGAGCCCGAGATACGGCAGCCCGCGCGCTTCGGCGTGGCGGTTCATCGTGTAGTTGAGGTCGCGGCCCGAATAGGGCTGGTTGTCGCCGGCAGCGATGCCCTGCGCCAGGAGCAGGCCGAGCGCGATCCGGGCGGCGCGGTCGTCGGTGTTGTACAGGATGCCGACCGGCCACGGTCGCGGCTCGTCGCGCGACAACAGCGCCGGCGCGAAGCTGTGCACGCTGACGATCAGCCGCGGCGCGTGCGTGTCGATCAGCGCGGCGAGCCGGTCGTGATAGGGCGCGTGGTGCGCGTCGATCCGGTGCTGACGCTCGGCGGCGGTCAGGCCGTGGTTGCCGGGAATGGCGATGCCGTCGCTGGTCGTCGGGATCAGCCCCTCCTCCTCGGGCTCGCGGTTGAGGTCGATGACCAGCCGCGACACGTCGCCGAGCAGCGCCGGTGCGCCCAGCCGTGCCGCCAGCGCCTGCGTCAGCGCCGCGACGCCGATGTCGACCGCGATATGGGTGCCGAACACAACGGGGGCGACGCCGAGGTCGATATGCGGCGGCACCGCGTCCGACGCATGGTCGGCGACGAGCAGGATCGGCAACGGTCAGCCCGCCGAGATCGCCCGGTCGAGGTTGGCGCGCACCGCCTCGAAGAACTGCTCGGTGGTCATCCACGCCTGGTCGGGGCCGATCAGGATGGCGAGGTCCTTGGTCATGTGGCCCTGCTCGACGGTCTCGACGCAGACCCGCTCCAGCGTCTCGGCGAAGCGGGTGACTTCCGGCGTGCCGTCGAGGTGGCCACGGTGCTTCAGGCCACCGGTCCAGGCAAAGATGCTGGCGATCGGGTTGGTGCTGGTCGGGCGGCCCTGCTGGTGCATCCGGTAATGGCGCGTCACGGTGCCGTGCGCGGCCTCCGCCTCGACCGTCTGGCCGTCGGGGGTGAGCAGGATAGAGGTCATCAGGCCCAGCGAGCCGAAGCCCTGCGCGACCATGTCCGACTGGACGTCGCCGTCGTAGTTCTTGCAGGCCCAGATGAACTTGCCCGACCATTTCAGCGCGGACGCGACGAGGTCGTCAATCAGGCGGTGCTCGTAGACGATGCCGAGCTTGCGGTACTGGGCCTTGAATTCCTCGACATAGACCTCCTCGAAGATGTCCTTGAAGCGACCGTCGTAGGCCTTGAGGATGGTGTTCTTGGTGCTCAGGTACACCGGCCACTCGCGCTGCACGCCGTAGGCGAGGCAGGCGCGGGCGAAGTCGCGGATGCTGTCGTCGAGGTTGTACATCCCCATCGCGACGCCGGCGGACGGGAACTGGAAGACCTCGTGCTCGATCTCCTGGCCGTCGTCGCCGATCCATTTCATGGTCAGCTTGCCGGGTCCGGGCACCAGGAAGTCGGTCGCCTTGTACTGGTCGCCGAAGGCATGGCGGCCGATGACGATCGGGCTGGTCCAGCCGGGGACCAGCCGCGGGACGTTGGAAATCACGATCGGCTCGCGGAAGACGACGCCGCCCAGGATGTTGCGGATGGTGCCGTTCGGCGACTTCCACATCCGCTTCAGGCCGAACTCCTTCACCCGCGCCTCGTCCGGGGTGATCGTCGCGCACTTCACCCCGACGCCGAACTCCTTGATGGCGTTCGCCGCCCGCACGGTGACCTTGTCGTCGGTGTCGTCGCGATGCTCGATGCCGAGGTCGAAATACTTCAGCTCGATGTCGAGGTAGGGCAGGATCAGCTGTTCGCGGATCCACTGCCAGATGATCCGCGTCATCTCGTCGCCGTCGAGTTCGACGACGGGGTTGGCTACCTTGATCTTGGCCATCGTATCCTCAGCGGTTGTCGGGGGCAGCCTTAGGGGCGGGCGCGGCGGCAAGCAACCGCACGGCCAGCGCTTCGACGGTGGCCAGTGGTTCGGTCAAGGCGAGCAGCCCCGGCGGCGCAAAGCCCTGCGCGTCCAGATGGGCGAGCAGCGCCACCAGCGGCTGCCAGTAACCGTTGGCACCGACCAGGAAGATCGGCCGGGCGCTGATGCCGAGCTCGCGCCAGGTCATCGCCTCGAACAGCTCGTCCAGCGTGCCGATGCTGCCTGGCAGCGCGACGATGGCGTCGCTGAGGTCGTGCATCAGCGCCTTGCGGGCGTGCAGCGTCTCGACGACGTGCATCGCGGTCAGACCGGCCTGCGCCACCTCCTCGCACATAAGGGAGCGCGGGATCACCCCGACAACCTCGCCCCCCGCCGCGAGGCAGGCGCGCGCCGCCTCCCCCATCAGCCCGATGCCGCCGCCGCCATAGACGAGGCGGACGCGGTTCCCGGCACACCAGCGGCCGAGCGCGCGGGCGGTCTCGGCGTGGGCGGGGTCAAACCCCGGGCGCGAGCCGCAGAACAGGCAGAGCGAGGCAATCATGCTGCCGCCCTGCCCGGAAACCAACGTCGCCGCCACCCCGGTTTGCCCCGGCCGTCCCGTCCGCGTAAAGCACCGGCATGAGCGAAATCCCGACCGAGATCGAAGTCGTGCCGCCGACTGCCGTCCCCGTCGTGCCGGCCGAATCGGCACAATGGCAATGGCCCAGCGTCCACCGCGAGGGACACAAGTTCGTTGCCATTTCGGCGCTGCTGACCGTGCTCGTTGGCTTCGCGCTGGGCTGGACGACGCTCGGCTGGCTGCTCGCCGGGCTGACCGTCTGGGTGGCGGCGTTCTTCCGCGATCCGGTGCGGGTGACGCCCGCCGACCCGTCCGCCATCGTCTCGCCCGCCGACGGGCTGGTCAGCCTGATCGCCACCGTGCCGTTGCCGCGCCAGCTCGACGGCGTCGGCGGCCTGCCCGGCGACATGGCCACCCGCGTCTCGGTGTTCATGTCGGTGTTCGATGTCCACATCAACCGCTCGCCGATCGCCGGCACGGTGCGGCGGGTTGTCTATGTGCCGGGCAAGTTCCTGAACGCCGACCTCGACAAGGCCAGCGACGACAACGAACGCCAGTATTTCATCGTCGAGGGCGACAACGGCGTCGCCGTCGGCTTCACCCAGATCGCCGGGCTGGTGGCGCGCCGCATCATGCGCTTCGTCCAGGAGGGCCAGGTCGTCCGCGCCGGCGAGCGCATCGGCCTGATCCGCTTCGGCAGCCGCGTCGATGTCTATGTCCCCGCCGGGCATTCGGTACAGGTCGCGGTCGGCCAGCGCGCCGTGGCTGGCGAGACAGTGATCGCCCGGGCGGGCGCGCTGCCGCTGCTCGCCGCCGTCAAGCAGTGAAGCTCGACACCGAACTCGAAGAGCCGGCGCGCTTTGGCCGGGCACTGCCGGTCAGGGCGCTGATCCCCGGTGCGGTCACGACGCTGGCGCTGTGCTTCGGGCTGACCGCCGTGCGCTTCGCGATCGCGGGTGAATGGGAGAAGGCGGTCGGCGCGATCATCATCGCCGGGGTGCTCGACGCCATCGACGGCCGGGTCGCGCGGCTGCTGAAGGGCACCAGCCGGTTCGGGGCGGAACTCGACTCGCTCAGCGACCTGACCGCCTTCGGCGTCGCCCCGGCCCTGGTCCTGTACCTGTGGTCGCTGCAATATTATCCCGGCATCGGCTGGATCTTCGCACTCGGCCATGCCGTGGCCTGCGCGCTCAGGCTGGCGCGTTTCAATGCCGGGCTCGACGCGGCCGAGCAGCCTCACAAGCGCGCCGGCTTCCTGACCGGCATCCCCGCCCCGGTCGGCGCGGGCCTCGCGCTCAGCCCGTTGTTCGTGTCGTTCTGGATCGGCCCGGAGTGGCTGGCCGACCAGCGCCTGCGCTTCGGCGTCAGCTGCGTGGTGATCGCATCGACCGCGGCGATGATGGCCTCGAGCCTGCCGACCTATGCCTGGAGCTCGGTGCGCCTGCGCCCGTCGTGGCGGCTGGCGGCGCTGCTCGGCGTCGGGCTGTTCGCCGGCGCGCTGTTCTCGGCACCGTGGATGACGCTGTCGCTGCTCAGCCTGGCCTATGCGCTGTCGGTGCCGCTGGCGATCAGGAGCTACGCGCGGACAGCACGGCGAAATGCAGCGGCGGAATCGCCGCCCGGTCCGCAATGACCGTGCCGTCGCGCAGTGCCCCGACGATCTGTCCCCAACGCTGCGCGATCAGGACGCTGACCAGGCTGAGCACACCGAGCAGCAGTGCCAGCGAGACCGCGTTAATTAGAGTTCCGACCATCTGACCCTCCATCGCGACACCGGACTGGATCGCCCAAGCCGCGTTTCGTTCTAGATGTTCTCATTCTGTTCCGACGGTGTCAAGTGCCGTCACATGTGGATCGGCTTACCCTCGACTGCCATCGCGGCCTCCTTCAATGCCTCGGTGTGCGTGGGGTGAGCGTGGCAGGTGTTGGCGATGTCCTCCGACGACGCGCCGAACTCCATTGCCAGCGCGGCCTCGGCGATCATCGTTCCGGCCACCGCGCCGATGATGTGGACGCCGAGCACGCGGTCGGTCTTGGCGTCGGCCAGCACCTTGACCATGCCGTCGGTATTGCGATTGGCCTTGGCGCGGCTGTTGGCGCTGAACGGGAACTTGCCGACCTTGTAGGCGACGCCCGCGGCCTTCAGCTCCTCCTCGGTCTTGCCGACCGTGCCGACCTCGGGGTGGGTATAGACGACCGCCGGGATGACCGCGTGGTTCACGATGCCGTTGCGCCCGGCGATGTTGTCGGCACACGCAATGCCCTCGTCCTCGGCCTTGTGGGCGAGCATCGGGCCGGGGGTGACGTCGCCGATCGCCCAGAGGCCCGGCACCTTGGTCGAGAAATCGTCGTTCACCATGATCCGCCCGCGGTCGAGCACCAGGCCCGTCGCCTCGATGCTCAGGCCATCGGTGTTCGGGCGGCGGCCGGTCGACAGCAGCACGATGTCGGCGGCGATCTCCTCGCGCGGCCCGCCGGCGGTCGGCTCGACGACGACGATCGCGCCGGCACCCTTGCGGCGGGCCTCGACGACCTTCGTGGCCGTGCGGAGTTCGAGGCCCTGCTTCTGCAGGATGCGCGCGAACGCCTTGCCGATCTCGGCGTCCATCGCCGGCACGATCTGTGGCGCGTATTCTATGACGGTGACCTTCGACCCCAGCCGCCGCCACACCGAGCCCATCTCCAGCCCGACATAGCCGCCGCCGATGACAACCAGATGGCCCGGGATCTTCGGCAACGCCAGCGCCTCGGTCGAAGTGACGATGACCTCGCCGTCGGGCGTGACGCCCGGCAGGCTGGCGACTTCGGAGCCGGTGGCGATGATGAAGTTCTTGGCAGTGATCGTCCGCTCGCCGACCTTGATGCTCTTTGCATCGATAAACGACGCCGTGCCGTGGATGCCCTCGACCTTGTTCTTCTTGAACAGGAAGGCGACGCCGTCGGTCAGCTCGGTGACCGCCTTGTCCTTCTCGGCCATCAGGACGGCCAAGTCGAAATCGACGCTGCCGAAGCTGATGCCGAACTTGGCCAGATGCCCGGCCTTCGCCTCCTCGTAATATTCGGTGGCGTGGAGCAGCGACTTCGATGGAATGCAGCCGACGTTGAGGCAGGTACCGCCGTAGCGCGAGTGCTTCTCGACGCACGCGACCTTCAGCCCGTTCTGCGCCGCCCGGATCGCGGCGACATAACCGCCCGGGCCGGAGCCGATCACCACCACGTCGAAGTCGAAGTCGGGCATGTCAGTCCTCACTGCCGATCGCCGGCTGCAAATCGGTGCGTTTGAAATCGTCGCCTTTGAACAGCAACGGCTCACCACTGGTTGCGGCGAGCGCGTAGGTCATGCAGTCACCGAACTTAAGGCTGGCCGCGTGACGTGCACGACCGAAGCGGTTGTGCGCCACGCGGGCGGCGCGCGCCTGGTCCGGCGTGAAGGCGACGATCTCGATTCCGAAAGCATCGATCGTCTCATCGAGCGCCGACTCCACGCCGTGCTGGACCGTATCGAGGCGAAGCGCCACTTCGAGATAGGCCGCCGCCGACATGCGCGGCCGATCTGCCTGGACGATCGCGCGCGTAAAACCCGCTTCCTCGGGCTCCTGCAGGATGATTGCGACAAGCGCGGAGCTATCGACGATCAACGGGGCAGCCCGTTCTCATCGTACAGCCAGTCGTCGAACTGCTTCTGCGTCGGCATCGGGTCGGGCAACCGCGCGCGGATTTGTGCGGTCAGCTCGCGAACACGAGCGATGCGGGCAACAATGTCGGCCTCGCGCGCCGCGTCGACATCCGCCAGACGCGCGCGAACGGCATCCTTGACCGCACGTGCCTTGCTGACGCCGGTCACCTGCGACAAGCGCGCTACCATCATGTTCGTCTCCGGATCCTTCAGATTGAGCTGCATATCGCCACCTTGGTAGAACGCGTGGGTTTTCTACCATCGGCAGGTGTTCTAATCTACAGGTCGATCAGCAATCGCGCCGGATCCTCGATCGCTTCCTTGACGCGGACCAAGAAGGTCACAGCCTCCCGCCCGTCGACGAGGCGGTGGTCGTAGCTGAGCGCCAGGTACATCATTGGGCGGATGACGATCTGGCCGTCGCGCACCACGGCGCGCTCCTCGATGCGGTGCATGCCGAGCACGCCCGACTGCGGCGGATTGAGGATCGGCGTCGACATCAGGCTGCCGAACACGCCGCCGTTGGTGATGGTGAAGGTGCCGCCCGTCATGTCGGCCATCGTCAGCTTGCCCGCCTGGGCACGCTTGCCGAAATCCCCGATCGCCTTCTCGGTCTCGGCGAAGGTGAGCGCGCCTGCGTTCCTCAACACCGGCACGACCAGCCCGCCCGGTGACGACACCGCGATGCCGAGGTCAGCGTAGTCGCGGTAGACGATCTCGTCTCCATCGATCATGCCGTTGACCGAAGGCACGTCGCGCAGCGCCAGCGTCACCGCCTTGGCGAAGAACGACATGAAGCCCAGCCGGACGCCATGCTTCTTTTCAAACAGGTCCTTGTAGCGGGTGCGGGCGGCCATGACCTCGGTCATGTCGACGTCATTGAACGTCGTCAGCATGGCGGAGGTGTTCTGGGCTTCCTTCAGGCGCCTGGCGATGGTCTGGCGCAGGCGGGTCATGCGAACCCGCTCCTCGCGGCGCGCGGCGGGGGCGGTGGCCGGGGCGGCGGTCGCAGTGCCGAGCTGCTTCGCGGTCCCTGCCTCGATCGCAGCGAGCACATCGCCCTTAGTCAGGCGGCCGTCGAGGCCGGTGCCGGTGATGGTCTTCGCATCGAGGTTGTAGTCGCCGATCAGGCGGCGGACCGCGGGGGCCATCGGCTCGGGCTCGGCCGCGGCGGGAGCCGGCTCGGCCGTGGATGCGGCAGCCGGTGCCGGGGCGGGCGCAGGCACGGGTTCCGGCGCTGCTGGCGCGGGGGCGGCTGCGGCAGCCTTGGCGGGGGCGGCCTCCTGCACGACAGCCGGGGTCGGCGCATCGGCCTTGGCGGGCGCGCCTTCTCCCGCCTCGACCCGCGCGATGGCGGCGCCGATGGTCACCGTGTCGCCCACCTTGAACAGCTGCTCGCCCATCGTGCCGGCCACCGGTGACGGCACCTCGACCGCGACCTTGTCGGTCTCCAGGCTGACGATCGGTTCATCGACGGCAACCTTGTCGCCGGGCTGTTTCAGCCATTCGCCGACGGTCGCCTCGGTGATGGACTCGCCCAGGGCTGGGATGATGACGTCGGTGGCCATGAAATTATCCTGCGTTCTGGGTCGACTTAAGGCCGCCGCGGATTGCTGCGGCGATCTCGGAGCGGCTGGCGCCGAGCGCTTCGGCGATCAGCTTGGCCTGCTCGGCATTGTGCCGCTTCATCAGGCCGGTGGCGGTGGCGGCAGCGGCGGCGCGGCCGGCGTATGCGGGGCGCTTGCCCAGTGCGCCCTCGATCAGCGGCGCGACGAACGTCCAGGCCCCGGCGTTTTTCGGTTCCTCCTGCGCCCAGACGACGTCCTCCAGGCCGGTGAAGCGCTTGGCATAATGGGCGATGACGTCGGCGGGAAAGGGGTACAGCTGCTCGACCCGGAGCAGATAGACGTCGTCGCGCGCCGCCTTCTCGCGTGCTTCGAGCAGGTCGTAATAGACCTTGCCGGTGCACATCACGAGGCGGCGAACCTGCTTGTCGTCGATACCGCCGAGATCGTCGAGACAGCGGTGGAAGCTCGTCCCTGCCCCCATGTCCGCCAGCGTCGACACCGCTCGTTTGTGCCGTAGCAGCGACTTCGGCGTCATGATCACCAGCGGCTTGCGGAACTCGCGCAGCATCTGGCGACGCAGAATGTGGAAATAGTTCGCCGGTGTCGTGCAATTGGCGACCTGGAGATTGTCCTCGGCGCACAGTTGCAGGAACCGTTCCAGCCGCGCCGAGCTGTGCTCCGGTCCCTGCCCCTCGTAGCCGTGGGGCAGCAGCATCACGAGCCCGTTGGCACGCAGCCACTTGGCCTCGCCGCTGGCGATGAACTGGTCGATGGTGACCTGCGCGCCGTTGACGAAGTCGCCGAACTGCCCCTCCCACAGCACCAGTGTCTTCGGATCCGCCAGCGCATAGCCGTATTCGAACCCGAGCACGCCGAACTCGCTGAGCGGGCTGTCCAGCACCTCGAACCCCGGTCCGACGGCCTTCAGCGGCGTGTACTTGCTGCCGTCCTCCTGGTTGACCCAGACCGAGTGGCGCTGGCTGAACGTGCCGCGCCCGGAGTCCTGGCCCGACAGGCGGACGCCGAACTTGTCATGGAGCAGGGTGCCGAACGCCAGCGCCTCGGCGGTTGCCCAGTCGATACCCTCACCGGCATCCAGCGTTGCCGCCTTGGCGTCGATGATGCGCGCCAGCGTCTTGTGGATGGCGAAGCCCTTCGGCACGCTGGTCAGCGTCTTGCCGATGGCGCGCAGTTCCCCAGCCGCAACCCCGGTGACGGCGGCGCGGCGGCCCTCGACCGCTTCCTTGGGCTTGGACAGGCCCGACCAGCGCCCCTCGAACCACTCCGCCTTGTTGGCCTTGTAGCCCGCCGCCGCCTCGAAATCGCTCTCCAGCCGATTGACGAACTGGTCGATGTTGGCCTGCACCCAGGCGTCGTCGATTACGCCTTCCTTGCGCAGCCGAGCGGCATAGACCTCGCTGACGGCCGGGTGCCTGGCGATGCGGGCGTACATCAGCGGCTGGGTGAAGCTCGGCTCGTCGGCCTCGTTGTGCCCGAAGCGGCGGTAGCACCACATGTCGATGACGACGTCGCGCTTGAAGCGCTGGCGGAATTCAGTCGCGACCTTGGTGGCGTAGGTGACGGCCTCGGGATCGTCGCCGTTGACGTGGAAGATCGGGGCCTGGACGATCTTCGCGACGTCCGACGGGTAGGGCGAGGAGCGCGCGAACTGCGGCGAGGTGGTGAACCCGACCTGGTTGTTGACGACGAAGTGCAGCGTGCCGCCGGTGTTGTAGCCGGTCAGCCCGGAGAAGCCGAAACACTCGGCGACGATGCCCTGCCCGGCGAACGCCGCGTCGCCGTGCATCAGCACGGGCATGACCTGGCTGCGCGCGCTGTCACCCCGGATCGTCTGCTGCGCCCGCACCTTGCCGAGCACCACGGGATCGACCGCTTCCAGGTGCGACGGGTTCGGCGTCAGCGACAGATGGACCTTGTTGCCGTCGAACTCGCGGTCGGTGGAAGTGCCGAGGTGGTACTTGACGTCGCCCGAGCCGCCAACATCGTCGGGGTTGGCGCTGCCGCCCGAGAACTCGTGGAAGATCACCTGGAACGGCTTCTGCATGACGTTGCCGAGCATGTTGAGGCGGCCGCGGTGCGGCATGCCGAAGACGATCTCCTCGATGCCGTTCTGGCCACCGATCTTGATGATCGATTCCATCGCCGGGATCATCGACTCACCGCCGTCGAGGCCGAAGCGCTTGGTGCCGACGAATTTGCGGCCAAGGAACTTCTCGAACTGCTCGGCCTCGATCAGCTTGTTCAGGATCGCCTTCTTGCCAAGCTCGGTGAACTGGATTTCCTTGTCGCGGCCCTCGATGCGCTCCTGGATGAAGCGCCGCTCCTCGACGTCGTTGATGTGCATGTATTCGACGCCGACATTGCCGCAGTAGTTGGCGCGCAGCGTCGTCACCAGCTCGCGGACCGTGCCGCTGTCCATGCCGAGCGCGCCGCCGAGGTAGATCTCGCGGTCGAGATCGGCCTTCTTGAAGCCGTGATATTCGGGCGTCATGTCGGCGGGCAGCTGCCGCTCCAGCAGGCTGAGCGGATCAAGGTTGGCAGCCAGGTGCCCGCGTACCCGGTAGGTGCGGATCAGCATCATCGCCGCGATCGAATCCTGCGCGGCGCGGCGGATCGCATCGGGCTCGGCGGCGGGTGCCGGCGCGCCCTTGGCAGGCTTGGTCGCGAGCAGGATGCCGCTGGCGTCGAGTGCCATGGTCAGCTCGTCACCGCCCGCCAGCGGCCAGTCGGCGCGCGCCCAGGACGGATGGGGGGTATCGGCGGCGGTCGGCAGCAGCGGTTCGTAGTCCATACGGTCGTCCTTTAGCGTCCGCGGGCGTGTAGCCGTGGCGTTGCCCGCTGTCACCGCCCGACCGTGCGTGGCCTCATGCTTTACGGCCGCAAGCTTACCCCTTGAGCAACTCCGCCAGCGTCGTGCCCAGCTGCGACGGCGAGTCCGACACCCGGATGCCGGCGCGCTTCATCGCCTCGATCTTGTCCTCGGCACCGCCCTTGCCGCCGGCGACGATCGCCCCGGCGTGGCCCATGCGGCGGCCGGGAGGGGCGGTGCGGCCGGCGATGAATCCGACCATCGGCTTCTTGGTCTTGTTCAGGCGGATGAACTCGGCCGCGTCTTCTTCCGCCGCGCCGCCGATCTCGCCAATCATGATGATCGACCGGGTTTCCGGGTCGGCGAGGTACAGCTCCAGCACGTCGATGAAGTCGGTGCCGTTGACCGGGTCGCCGCCGATGCCGACCGCGCTCGTCTGGCCGAGCCCGACGGCGGTGGTCTGGTGCACCGCCTCATAGGTCAGCGTGCCCGAGCGCGACACGACGCCGACCGAGCCCTTCATGAAGATGTTGCCCGGCATGATACCGATCTTGCACTCGCCCGGCGTCATCACGCCCGGGCAGTTCGGCCCGATCAGCCGCGACTTCGAGCCCGACAGCGCGCGCTTGACCTTGACCATGTCGAGCACCGGGATGCCCTCGGTGATGCAGACGATCAGCGGGATTTCGGCGTCGATCGCCTCGAGGATCGCGTCGGCGGCACCGGGCGGCGGCACGTAGATGACGCTGGCGTCGGCGCCGGTTTTCTCGCGCGCTTCGAGCACGGTGTCGAACACCGGCAGGTCGAGGTGGGTCTGCCCGCCTTTACCGGGCGCGACGCCGCCAACCATCTTGGTACCGTAGGCGATCGCCGCTTCGGAGTGGAAGGTGCCCTGCTTGCCGGTGAAGCCCTGGCAGATGACCTTGGTGGCGGCGTTGACGAGGATGCTCATGCGTCAGTCCCTAAATTTGTGTCCGTCATCCCGGCGAAAGCCGGGACGACGACCGAGGAAAGCGTCCGGTTCACGCCGCCTTCTTCACTTCGGCGACGATCTTCTCGGCGGCATCGCCGAGGTCGTTGCCCGAGATGATCGGCAGGCCGGAGTTCGCTAGGATCTCCTTGCCCAGCTCGACGTTGGTGCCCTCAAGGCGCACGACCAGCGGAACCGACAGGTTCACCTCCTTGGCCGCCGCAATGATTCCCTCTGCGATGATATCGCACCGCATGATGCCACCGAAAATATTGACCAGGATGCCCTTCACGTTGGGGTCGGACAGGATGATCTTGAACGCCGCGGTCACCTTCTCCGTGGTCGCGCCGCCACCGACGTCGAGGAAGTTGGCGGGCTCCGCACCGTTCAGCTTGATGATGTCCATCGTCGCCATCGCCAGGCCCGCACCGTTGACCATGCAGCCGATGGTGCCGTCCAGCTTGATGTAGCTGAGGTCGTACTTCGACGCCTCGACCTCGGCCGGATCCTCCTCGGTCAGGTCGCGCAGTTCGGCGATGTCGGGGTGGCGGTACATGGCGTTGCTGTCGAACCCGACCTTGGCGTCGAGTACGAGCAGCTTGCCGTCGGTGGTCGTCGCCAGCGGGTTGATCTCGACCTGCGAGGCGTCGGTGGTGACGAACATCGTGTAGAGTTGCTCGACGACGCTGATGCATTGCTTGAACAGGTCGCCGGACAAGCCGAGCGCGAAGGCGACGCTGCGGCCGTGGTGCGGCTGGATGCCGGCGGCGGGGTCGACCATGAAGCTGTGGATGCGCTCCGGCGTGTCGTGCGCGACGGTCTCGATGTCCATGCCGCCCTCGGTCGATGCGACCAGCGCGATCTCGCTGGTGCCACGGTCGACGAGCAGCGCCAGGTAGAACTCCCTGGCGATGTCGGCACCGTCGGTGACGTAGAGGCGGTTGACCTGCTTGCCGTGCGCGCCGGTCTGGATGGTGACCAGCGTGTTGCCCAGCATGTCGGTCGCGGCGGCGCGAACCTCGTCGAGCGAGCGCGCCAGCCGCACGCCGCCCTTGGCGTCGGGGCCAAGCTCCTTGAACTTGCCCTTGCCGCGCCCGCCCGCGTGGATCTGCGCCTTCACCACCCACAACGGCCCGGGCAGCTTGCCCGCGGCGGCGACGGCCTCGTCGACGGTCATCGCGGCGTAGCCGGCGGGAACGGGCACGCCGAACTTGGAGAGCAATTCCTTGGCCTGGTATTCGTGAATGTTCATTGAACGCGGTTCCCTTAGGGGTACTGTCGCGGCGTCTATGGAATGGACATCGGACAGCCGCAAGCTGTCGAGATTCTCTAGCGTCCGATCGAGCCGTGGGCGGGACCGGTGCCCTTCCCCCGCGCCCGCGCCTCGCCTAGGATAGGTAGCCGATGCCGCCCCTCCCCGCCTCCGGCCAATTCGTGCATGGCGTCCACCGCTTTCCGATACGGGTGTATTTCGAGGACACGGACCTGACCGGCGTCGTCTTCCACGCCAACTACCTGCGCTACATGGAGCGGGCGCGGTCGGACATGCTGGCACTCGCCGGCGTCGACCAACTGGAGGTGATGACGGGCGGCAACGGATACTTCGCCGTTGCGGATCTGCAGATTTCCTACAGGCGACCGGCGAAGCTGGGCGACCAGCTCGAAGTATGCAGCCGCGTCGTCCGCGTGCGGGCGGCGGCCACGTTAAGTTCCCAGCAAGTCTGGCGTGGCGATGAACTGCTTACCGACGCAACCGTTACGGCGGCCTGGCTCGACCGCAATGGCCGGCCGCAGCGACAACCGGCGGAATGGGCGGCACGGTTCGAGACCATACGGCGCGAAGCCGAAGCGGAGATGTGATGCAACCCGTCGCCAAGCTCGCCACCGACCTCAGCCCCTGGGCGCTGTTCCTTCAGGCCGACATTGTCATCAAGCTGGTCATGTTCGGGCTGCTGGCGGCAAGTGTGTGGTCGTGGGCGATCATCCTCGAACGCTCGCGACGGCTGCGCGCCATCAACGCCCAGGCCAAGGCCTTCGAGGACTGGTTCTGGAAGGCTGAGAGCCTCGACAGCCTATATGAGCCTGCCGCCAAGGCAAACCACCCGTCCGCCAAGCTGTTCGTCGCCGGCATGAACGAGTGGCGTCGTTCGCTTTCCAAGGGCCGTATCGACCGCGAGGGCGTCCGCGCCCGGCTGACCTCGATCCTCGGCGTCGCCATTGCCCGGGAGATCGAGGACCTGGGCGACCGGCTGAACGTGCTCGCTACTATCGGTGCGGTCGCTCCCTTTGTCGGGCTGTTCGGCACGGTGTGGGGCATCATGCGCAGCTTCACCGGTATCGCGGCGTCGCAGAACACGACGCTCGCGGTCGTCGCCCCCGGCATCGCCGAGGCCTTGTTCGCGACGGCCATCGGGCTGTTCGCGGCGATCCCGGCAGTGATCGGCTATAACCGCCTGCTGCACGGCACCGGGCGGCTGGAGGCAAGGCTGTCGTCGTTCGCCGAGGAATTCCACGGGCTGCTCTCTCGCCAGCTCGACGGCATGGAGGAACGCTGACGGTGAGCATGAGCTCGCCCCAGCGCCGTGGCCGCAAGCTGCCGATGGCGGAGATCAACGTCACCCCGATGGTCGACGTCATGCTGGTGCTGCTGATCATCTTCATGGTCACCGCGCCGCTGCTGGTGACGGGCGTGCCGGTCGACCTGCCCGACAACAAGGCGAGCGCGCTGAAGGCCGACGATACGCCGATCCAGGTATCGTTGAACGCCAAAGGCGAGGTGTTCATCGACGAGATGCGGATCGCGCCCGCCGGCCTGTCAGCCAAACTGGCGGCGATCAAGGCGGCGCGCAGCGACGACCCCCGCGTCTATGTCCGTGCCGACAAGGCGCTCGGCTACGGCACGGTGATGGACGTCGTCGGCGAGATTTCGGCATCCGGCTTCAAGAAGGTAGCGCTGGTCAGCCAGCCGTTGAAGCGCACACCGTGACCGAACGGCAGGCGCTGGCCGGGGCGGGGCTGGCGCACATCCTGCTGTTCGCCGCCCTGTCGCTCGGCTGGTCGATGCTCAAGGATCCGCCGATGCTCGAGGAGGCAGTGCCGGTCGAACTGGTCGATGTCGCGCCAGAGACACGGGTCGCCGAGCGTCCCAAGCCGTCCAGGGCTGCCGCGCCGCAGGAGACCGCCGCGCCCACGCCCACGCCGGAAGTCCTCAAGCCCGAGCCGCCCGCACCCGCGCCCGAGGCGGTGCCGCTGCCCGAGCCCAAGCCGGTCGAGAAGCCGGTGCCGGAGAAGCCGAAGCCTGCCGCAAAGCCGAAGCCCGAAAAGCCGGCGAAGACCGACCCCAAACCCGAACGTCTCGACACCGCCGAGCTCAGCAACCTGATCGACAAGGCGCTGCCCAAGGCCCCGAAGAAGGTCCGCGATCCGGATGCCTTCGCCAAGTCGATCGCCCTGTCGATTCCGAAGTCGGCAAAGCTCGATGCCCGTGCCACCGCCAGGCTGGCAGCGGCGATACGGGCGCAGGTCGCGCCGTGCTGGAACCCGCCGATTGGTGGCACCGACGTCCAGAAGATGACCGTCGTGCTGTCCATCCAGCTGGGCAGGGACGGCGGCGTGATCGGCCAGCCTCAGGTGCTCGGCCAGACCGGGCGAACCGCGGGCAACGCGGGCTATGCGAAGGCCTTTGCCGACACCGCCGTGCGCGCGGTGTTAAGGTGCGCGCCGCTGAAACTGCCCGCCGACATGTTCGAGGCGTGGAAGTCGTTCGAGCTGAACTTCGACCCTAGCGAGATGACTTGACGAAAGCGCGCCGCTAAACAGCTTCGACGAGCAGGAGGCAGGGAGTTTGGCGCGGATAGCGGTTGTCGTTCCGGTCTATAACCGCAGCGCCGTGGTGATGCGCGCGGTCACCAGCCTACTGCGACAGGAGTTTACCGACTTCGAACTGATCGTCGTCGACGACGCGTCGTGCGACGACAGCGCCGAATTGGTCGCCGCGATCGACGACCCACGGGTGCGCCTGCTTCGCCAGCCCGCGAACCACGGTGCCAACGCGGCCCGCAACCGCGGCATCGCCGCCGCGACCGCGCCACTTGTCGCGTTCCTTGACAGCGACGACGAGTATCTGCCGCACAAGCTTTCGACGATTGCCGAAGTATTCGAAAAGCAGCCGGAGCTCGATGTCTTGCTCGACAGCTATTTGGTGACTAACCCCGCCAAGAGCGCCGGGCGTCAGCGAGCGCGGATCAACCCGGTGATCGATACCAGCGAGGCGTTCCTCGTCGCGCTGTTCGACCGGACCGTGAAGACCCGGCGTTTGCGCATGTCCGCGTCGGGGATGACAATGCGGCGCGACATGGCCATTCGTTCCGGCGGGTTCGACGAGACGCTGCGCGTCCGCCAGGACATGGAGTTCCTCGCCCGGCTGGCGAAGGCCGGGCACTGCGCTACCACCGACCGCATCCTGTGGATCAAGCACGATCTGCCCGACAGCATAACCGCGTCAGGGAGAGGCTTCATGGCTGCCACAATCGCCATATGTCAGCAGCACCCCGAATTCCTGGTTATAGGGTCCGCCCGGAACGGCCTGTCGCGGGACGTCGCTCGCAGCCTGTGGTCAACGGCCCGTAGGGGCAGGTGGCGTTGCGTCGCCGACGAGGTGCGGGTGCTGGTCCGTGAATTCGGGGCCGGGGAGTCCGTCCGCCTGATCATTCGCGGCGTGATCGTGTTAATCCCGCGCTTGTGGCTGGCCGCTCGATCAGGCCCGCTGAGCGGCGGTCGCCAGCCGGCTACTGTCGACGCCGGGCAAATCCTCGTGCCGCCGGCTGACAACGCTGAACACTTGGGCGACGAATGCGGTGCCGATGAAGCCAAGCGCGATGATCATCGCCGCCGGAACCTGCCAGACCGGCAACCCGACGCTTCGCCGTTTGCTCAGCAGCCGCCACCACGACCGAGAAAGCCTGCTGGCTAAGACGCGCCCGGCATAGGCCAGCCTCCCGAAACGCGAGCGGGTCACGAGATGAAAGGCCTGGAAATCACGGTCCAGCCCGGTCACCCACGCCCGCCAGGCGACAAACCGATAGCCAGGATGCGGGGCATGAACGGTCACCGCGTCCGCGACCCGGACATAACCGAAGCCTTGAGTCGCGATGCTTCTCAGCCAGAATACACATTGTTTTTTGAACGCCTTAAGGTCCGGGAACGGATGATCGCGAAAAAACCCGGTTCTGACCGCCAGGTTGTTGGCGTAAATACCGTGCCTGCGGGCCGTCTTCGCGCGCTCTTCGTGCAAGCCGAAGATCCAGGTCAGCGCCATCGTCCGCGACAGCAGGTCTTCATATCCTAGCACGGTGATCCCCCCAACGGCCATAATCGCGGGGTCGTCGAAAGGTGCCAGCATGCCTTCGAGCCAGTTAGGCTGGGGAGCGGCGTCGCTGTCGAGAATGACCGACAAATCGGTGCGGGCGCGCGCCACGCCGAAGTTCTTCAGCAGGTAATAGCTGAGCCCCGCGGTCGGCACGACCTCCACATCGGCAATCTCGCCCAGGCGGGGAGCAGCGGCGGCGATATTGCTGCGAATCGCCGCCGGGTCGACCGCATCCTGATCGTAGAGGTAGGTCACCACCGGCTTCGTCCGCATCCGCGGCGCGGCTAACGCCAGCTCTCTTTCCAGCGCCGCGACCGCGTGCTGTGCCCATTCATCCTGGGTGTCGATCGCGTTCTCCCATTCGATCACGATCGTCACGGATGGCAGGTCGGCCATTTCACCCTCTGGTTCAGCTTGGGTTCGCATTGCCGGGTGCTTCATTAAGCTTGATGCACACCGCAAGTCTAGGCTTTGGAATGCGCGCTTTCGCGGTTGCGGTGAAAGCAAGTAAGGGGAGCGCCATGCGCCGTATCTCAGTTCTCGTTGCCGCCGCCCTGTTCGCCGCTGCGCCCGCTGCGGCGGTGATCCGCGTCGAC
>Ga0335397_10000025_pt1 | contig 144865 bp, 122 predicted proteins | sample MAT04_FD_205740 | JGI IMG/M metagenome (GOLD analysis project Ga0335397, IMG submission 205740) | Freshwater microbial communities from Lake Fryxell liftoff mats and glacier meltwater in Antarctica - MAT-04 (spades assembly) (version 2) ...
TCCTCGTCTTCAACTACCAGAATGCGCGCACCCATGTGTCGTCCTCGTGTTCAATCAATTGATGCGGCCGCAGGCTTGCGGGATCCGCGTTAGTTGCCCGGCGTCGCGTTCGCGAACGTCGTCATGTCGCCCTTCGGCCGCTTGTCCAGGATCTGCTGGCCCTCGACCATGTAGAACACCGTTTCGGCGATATTCGTCGCGTGGTCGCCGATCCGCTCGATGTTCTTGGCGCAGAACATCAGGTGGATGCAGAACGAGATATTGCGCGGGTCTTCCATCATGTAGGTCAGCAGTTCGCGGAACAGCGAGGTGCAGATCGCGTCGACCTCTTCGTCGCCGTTCCACACCACCATCGCGGCCGGCAGATCGTGCGCGGTGTAGGCGTCGAGCACCGCCTTGACTTGCGACTGCACCAGATCGGTCATGTGTTCGAGGCCGCGGATCAGCTTCAGTGGATGAAAGTCGCTGTCGATCGCGTTGACCCGCTTGGCGATGTTCTTCGACAGGTCGCCGATTCGTTCGAGATCGGTGGCGACCCGCATCGCGCCGACGATGTCGCGCAGGTCGACCGCCATCGGCTGCCGCCGCGCGATCGTCAGCACCGCCCGCTCTTCGATCGAGCGTTGCATCTGGTCGATCTCGGAATCGGCCGCGACGACCCGTGCGCCGAGCGCGATGTCGCGACGGACCAGCGCATCGACCGCGTCGACAATCTGACGCTCCGCCAGACCGCCCATCTCGGCGACCATCCGGGTCAGTTCCTGCAGGTCGCCGTCGAACGCCTTGCTGGTATGTTCGAAGCCCATTTCCATTCTCCTCGCGCGTGGCGCGTCAGCCGAAACGGCCGGTGATGTAGTCCTGGGTGCGCCGGTCGTTCGGCGAGGTGAAGATCTTGTTGGTCGGCCCGAATTCGATCAGTTCGCCGAGATACATGAAGGCGGTCGACTCCGAAACGCGGGCCGCCTGCTGCATGTTATGCGTGACGATGGCGATGGTGTAGTCTTCCTTCAACTCGTCGATCAGCTCTTCGATCTTCGCGGTCGAGATCGGGTCGAGCGCCGAGCACGGCTCGTCGAACAGGATCACTTCCGGCCGCACCGCGATGGTGCGTGCGATGCACAGCCGCTGTTGCTGGCCGCCGGACAGGCTGAGGCCGGACGCGTTGAGCTTGTCCTTGACCTCGTTCCAAAGCGCCGCGCTGCGCAGCGCCTTCTCGACCCGGCCGTCCATCTCCGACTTGGAGATTTTCTCGTACAGCCGGATGCCGAACGCGATGTTCTCGTAGATCGTCATCGGGAACGGCGTGGGCTTCTGGAACACCATCCCGACCCGCGCCCGCAGCAGATTGAGGTCGAGCTTCGGGTCGAGAATGTTGTTGCCGTCGAGCATCACCTGCCCCTCGGCGCGCTGGCCCGGATAGAGATCGTACATCCGGTTGAACACACGTAGCAGGGTCGACTTGCCGCAACCCGACGGACCGATGAAGGCCGTGACGCGGTTGGCGGCGAGGCTGAGATTGATGTGCTTCAGCGCGTGATTCTGGCCGTAGTAGAAATTGAGATCGCGCACGATGACCTTTGCGGGGCCGTCGGGCTGGTTGCCGATCAGCGGTCCCGGTCCGCTCGGAACGCTGGTGGCAATCGAAATCTCGCTCATTTCGTGGTCCTCTCGGCGCCGATGATGCGCGCACCAATGTTCAGGGCAAGCACAGTCAAGGTGATCAGCAACGCGCCGGTCCAGGCAAGCTGCTTCCAGTAGGCATAGGGGCTCTGGACGAAGTTGTTGATGGTCACCGGCAGGTTCGCCATCGTCTTGGTCATGTCGAGGCTGAAGAACTGGTTGCTGAGCGCGGTGAACAGCAGCGGCGCGGTCTCGCCGGCGACGCGCGCGGTGGCGAGCAGGATGCCGGTGATCAGGCCGGCGCGCGCGGCGCGGTAGGCGATTCGGCGGATCACCAGCGACCGCGGCAGGCCGAGCGCGGACGCCGCCTCGCGCAGCGAGCTCGGCACCAATAGCAGCATGTCCTCGGTGGTGCGGACCACCACCGGGATCACGATCACCGCCAGCGCCAGCGAGCCTGCGAGCGCCGAGAACCGGCCCATCGTCACCACCACCGCGCCGTAGATGAACAGGCCGATGATGATCGACGGCGCACTGAGCAGGATGTCGTTGATGAAACGGATCACCGAGGTGAGCCGGTCGTGCTTACCGTATTCCGCGAGATAGGTGCCGGCGAACAGGCCGAGCGGCGCTCCGATGCCGACGCCGAACACGGTCATGATCACCGAGCCGACGATGGCGTTGAGCAGGCCGCCTTCGGTCGAGCCGGGCGGCGGCGTGTTCTGGGTGAACACCTGCCAATTGACGCCGGCGAGGCCGTTGTAGAACAGCGTGAACAGGATCAGCGCCAGCCAGGTGACGCCGAACACCGCGGCGGCGGAGCACAGCACTTTCACCACCAGATCGACGCGGTGACGGCGATTGTAAATCGGACTGCGTTGAATCGAGGACATGATTACTTGCCCGCCTTCATTTCGAGCCGCATCAGCAGCAGCCGCGCCGCCGCCAGCACCAGGAAGGTCAGAATGAACAGCAACAGGCCGAGCATGATCAGGCCGGACTGGTGCAGGCCGTCGCTCTCGGCGAACTCAGAGGCGATCGCCGCCGAGATCGTGGTGCCGGGCGCAAAGATCGAGCCGCTGATCCGGAACGAGTTGCCGATGATGAAGGTCACCGCCATGGTCTCGCCGAGCGCGCGGCCGAGCGCCAGCATCACGCCGCCGATCACGCCGACGCGGGTGTAGGGAATGACCACGCTGCGAACGACTTCCCAGGTGGTGCAGCCGACGCCATAGGCGGCTTCCTTCAACACCGGCGGCACGGTCTTGAACACGTCGACCGAAATCGCGGTGATGAACGGCAGCACCATGATCGCAAGGATCAGCGAAGCGTTGAACAGGCTGAGATAGGACGGCGGCCCGGCGAAGATCGTGCCCAGCACCGGAACGCCGTCGAACAGGGCGATCATCACCGGCTGGAAATGATTGGCGAGAAACGGCCCGAGCACGAAGAAGCCCCACATGCCGTAGATGATCGACGGAATGCCGGCCAGCAATTCGACCGCGAGGCCGATCGGCCGTCGCAGCCACAGCGGACAGAGCTCGGTGAGAAAGATCGCGATGCCGAGGCCGACCGGGATCGCGATCGTCATAGCGATCGCCGACGTCACCAGCGTGCCGTAGATCGGACCGAGCGCGCCGAGCACCGGCGGATCATTGGCGGGCGCCCAGCGAGCGGTGGTCAGGAACGACAGGCCGAACTCGCGCAGCGCCGGCCAGGCGCCGACAATCAGCGAGATGATGATGCCGCCGAGGATCAGCAGGACCGAAATCGCACAGGCGCGGGTGGTCCAGTAGAATGCGGAGTCGCCGAACCTGAAAGCGTTCAGGGCCCGGGCGCGATCATAAGGTCCTGCCGTCGCTTGAAGCCCTGTACTGTCAACCGCCATGTCCGCCACGCCTGTCTCCTTGTGCCGATGCAGGTTACGATAAACGAGCCGCGTAGCCTGGAGATTTCTGTTTGAACCGAATGCTGCGTTGCACCGCAATGCGAGCCGCACGATGCGCTGCGCCGCTCAATGGCGCACCGAAACCCGGCCCGCGCACGGCGGGATCTCAGCTGTCTCGAACGTCATAAGTCGAGAGCGTCGCGCGACCCGGCAGAGCCGGATCGCGCCTGCTGGTGACGAAGATCAGCTCTTGATGTCGGCCGACCAGGTCTTCTCGATCAGCTTGACCACCGGCTCCGGCATCGGGATGTAGTCGAGTTCTTCGGCCATCTTGTCGCCCTTCTCGAACGCCCACTTGAAGAACTTGATGGCTTCCGAAGAGGCCGCCTTGTCGGACGGATCCTTGTGCATCAGGATGAAGGTCGCACCGGTGATCGGCCACGAGGCCTCGCCGGGCTGATCGGTCAGGATGACGTAGTAGTTCTTCGAACCGGCCCAATCCGCATTGGCGGCCGCAGCCTGGAACGCGCCGATGGTCGGCTGCACCGTCTTCCCGGCCTTGTTCACGACGCCGGCGTAGGTCAGCTTGTTCTGCTTGGCATAGGCGTATTCGACGTAGCCGATCGAATTCTTGGTTTGGCTGACGTTGCCGGCAACGCCTTCATTGCCCTTGGCGCCGACGCCGACCGGCCATTCCACCGCGGTGCCGGAGCCAACCTTCGACTTCCACTCGGCGTTGACCTTCGTCAGATAGTCGGTCCACAGGAACGTCGTTCCCGAGCCGTCGGAGCGGCGAACCACGGTGATCGCGTCGCCCGACAACTTCGCTTTCGGATTGAGCTTGACGATCGCCGGATCGTTCCAGGTCTTGATCTTGCCGAGATAGATGTCACCCAGCACTTCGCCGGTGAACACCAGCTCGCCGGGCTGGACGCCTTCGAGATTCACGACCGGAACCAGCGCGCCCATCGCCTGGGGCCACTGGATCATGCCTTCCTTCTCGAGCTGCTCGGGCTTCAGCGGCATGTCGCTTGCGCCGAACGTCACGGTCTTGGCGATGATCTGCTTGATGCCGGCGCCCGAGCCGATCGACTGGTAGTTCAGGCCGTTGCCGGTCTCTTTCTTGTAGGCGTCCGCCCATTTCGAATACAGCGGGAACGGAAAGGTGGCGCCGGCGCCGGTGATGTCGGCAGCGAATGCCGAGGTCGACGCCGCAACCAATCCGGCTGCGACGATAGACTTGATGAAATTCATAAAAGGTCTCCGTTGGTAAGCGAAGCGCTCATCGCGCCCGATCGCGCTTACCCCGCCCGCTTTAGGGGCGGTCGATTGACCTTTTATGAGGGTTTGATGACACTCGTGTGACTACGTCAACCCATTGAATTAAAATCAGTTTTCGGCGCGGACCCGGGGTTTTTCCGGGGGGAAACAGACCGTGAAAGTCGCCCCGTTTTTCATCACGCTTTCGATCAAAAGCCGGCCGCGATGGCGGTTAACAATATGTTTCACCAGCGATAATCCTAATCCAGTACCGCCTTGGGAACGGCTGTCGCCGACATCGACCCGGTAGAACCGTTCGGTCAGTCGCGGCAGGTGTTCGGGGGAAATGCCGGGACCGAAATCGCGCACCGCGACGCGATATTCCACACCGCCATCCGATGACGGCACCGAGCCGACCGAGACCGCGACCCGGCCGCCGGAGGCGCCGTATTTCAGCGCGTTCTCGATCAGGTTCTCGAACACCCGCAGCAATTCCTCGCGATCGCCGGCGATCACCGCAGGCGCTTCGGGCAGCTCGATCTCGATCGCCACCTGGCGTTCCTTCGCCAGCGGCTCGAGCCCGTCGGCGACCTGCTTGATCAGCGGCGCGAGATCAATCTGCGTGTCGGGCCGAACATGGACACTCAGCTCGACCCGCGACAGCGACAGCAGATCGTCGATCAGCCGCGCCATCCGCGTCGCCTGCGCCTGCATGATGCCGAGGAACCGCTCGCGGGCCTTGGCGTCGTCGCGCGCAGGCCCCTGCAGCGTGTCGATGAAGCCGGACAACGCCGCCAGCGGGGTGCGCAACTCGTGACTCGCATTGGCGACGAAATCGACGCGCATCTCCTCGACGCGGCGCAGCGGCGTGAGATCGTGGAAGGTCATCAACATGCACTGGTCGGTGCCATCGAACGCGGTCGGCACCTGCACCGGGGTGATGATCAACTCCATCCAGCGCTCGATCGGCGCGTGATCGAGATAGCTGACCCGGCGCGGCTCGGCGGTGGCGATCGCCTCGCGCAACGCGGTGACGATCTCCGGATTGCGCAGCGCGAACTGCGCCAATTCGCGGACGCGGAGCGCCGGCGCGATCTGCTCGGCCGCATCGTTGAGATGCAGCACCCGACCGGCACGATCGAGCAGCACCGCGGGATCGGGCATCCCGGCGACGATCGCGCGCACCACCGGCGTCTCGACCGGGCTGACGCCGTGGGTTTCCTCACGCGCGCTGACGGTGCTGTGCAGCCGCCATGGCACCAGCGACGCCGCCGCGATGCAGACGAACACGGCGCCGGCAGCGGCGCCCGAGATTTCGCCGAAAGCGGCCAGTGCGACCAGCGCGATCGCCGCCGCGAGCAGAATGATCGCGGCATGACGCAGCCGGTCCGCCCATGGCGAGGCGATCGGCGCGGGGGTGTTGTCCGTCGACGGGACCAGCGGTCCGGCGTGGCGGGCTTGCTCGTCGGGCGCCTGGGCGATCATGGCTAGCCTGGGGTGGGATCCTGTCGGATCGGCTTCGGGTCGAGCGCGTCGGCGAGCCGGTGCATCCGTTTCAACCGCGCCCCGAGAACGATTTCGCGGATGGCGAGAATAATCACCGAGAGCATGAACGGCACGATGTAATAAAGCAGGCGGAACAGCAGCATCCCGGCCAGCAGGGCTTCCTTGTCCATCTGCCACAGCCCGACCAGCATCGCGGCGTCGAATACGCCGAGGCCGCCGGGGGAATGGCTGGCGAAGCCGAGCAGAGTCGCCGACACGAAGATCACCGCCACGACGACGAAACCGAGATTGGGCTCGTCGGGCACCAGCACGTACATCGCCAGCGCGCAGAAGCCGAGATCGATGATGCCGATCCCGATCTGCAGCATCGTCAGCGGCCCGCCCGGCAGTTCGACTGTCCAGGTGCCGCGGCCGACGCTGCGCGGCTTGATCGACATCCAGATCACATAGACCATCAGGCCGGCGAGGATGACCAGCGCCAGCACCCGGTTGAGCCAGGGCGGCAGCTGGTCGATCGAGGACGCGGCTTCCGGATGATAGGCGATGCCCATCCCGAGCACCGCCGCGTTGCCGAGCCAGAAGGTCAGGCCGGCGAGAAAGCAGATCTTGGCGACGTCGATGCCGTCGAGGCCCCAGGCCGAATAGATCCGGTAACGGACCGCGCCGCCGGTAAAGACGCTGGCGCCGACATTGTGACCGATCGAATAGCTGGTGAAGGCGGCAAGCGCGGCGATATGATACGGCACGTCGTTGCGGCCGATCGTCCGCAACGCGAAAAGGTCGTAAAAGGTCAGGGTAAAGTAACCGGCGGCGACGAACAGCGCGGCAAGCGCGATCAGGCGCGGTTCGGTCTGGCGGATCGCCTCGAGCACCTTGTCGACATCGATGCCGCGCAGCAGGTGGAAGAGAACGTAACAAGCGGCCGCGATGACCGCGATGCTGATCGCAACACCGAGCTTGTGCAGGATTTGCTTCTCGCGCAGATGCGCGATCACCCTGCCGATTGCGGCCACCATCTAAACCTCGAATCCCTCTCCACTGCCTGGGACATCGGGACCGGTATCACGACAGCCGTCACCGGACCGTGGCCAGAAAGCTTTGGTAGCTTGTTTCCGGGCTGGATGGAATTCGTACGATACCGCCAATCCCGCTCCTTCGGTTCAAATCGGGTCGAGCCAACAGGTTTCATCACCTGAGACCATTCGCAGCAGTTTCACGCCAGGCGAACCGCGCCGGACGCCGTTGCGGGGAGCTCAGCTCCCCTGCATCTGCCGCGCGACAACCCAGTAGCGCAGCCAGGACCCGATCGAACACCCCACCAGATAGGCGGCAATCATGACGAGGAAAAGATCGAGCCAGTAACCGGCGCGACCGGGAACGATCCGGGCGAGCGACAGGCCGACCAGCACCGCCGCCACCCCGCCGATCCCCATTGCGGCGTTGTTCGAGAGGCCTGTGCCGCGTTGCACCACCGAGATCCAGCCCGCGGCGAATCCCAGCAGCAGCGATCCCAGCAGCCAGCCCCAGTAGAAGTTTGCCAACGCCATCATGCCGTCACCTGATCATGAAATCGATGCGGCGATTTTTCGCCTTGCCAGCGTCGGTCTCGTTTCCTTCGAGCGGGATCTTGCTGCCATAGCCGAAAGCCCGGAAACGCTCCGGCGACAGGCCGGCCCTCACCATATAGTCGACCACCGCCCGCGCCCGACGTTCCGAAAGCGCCTGGTTGGAGCCGGCCTCGCCGGCGCTATCGGTGTGTCCCGCCACCTCGATGGCGGCGCCGGGGCAACGCATCGCGGTCTCGATCAGCCGGTCGAGCAGGCCGGCGGAGTCCTTGTCGATGCTGGCGCTGGCGGAGTCGAAGCGCACGGTGCTCTTGCCGAGCAGGTCGTTGAACAATTGCTGGCAGACCGTCGCATCGACCGGGGACGCCGCCGGCTTGACCGAGAGGTCGGCCTTGACGGTCCATCCTTGCGGCATGTCCTTGTTCAGTTCAGCTCGGATCTGGCTGACCGCCGCCTCGAACAGCGCATCGCCGGACAGACGCACCTCCCGATCCGACACGATCAGGGTCCCGGTCGAAAGCCGCGACAGCGCGCCGAGCGCCGGTTTGACGGCATTTGCGAAGCCCTGCGGCGCGCCGATGCTGGCCTTGAGGTTGTCGACCACCTTCTCGCTGAAGAATTTTTGGCCGGCGGTGTCCGCCAACGCGGCATGGACGGCGTTGTCGGGAACGTAGCCGGTCAGCGTCAGCGTCGACGCAACCGGATCCTTGTTGGCCTGGAACACGTAAGGCGGGGCCTTGATGTCGTTCTCGGCGACCGAATAGCCCTCCGGCAGATTCCTCAGCGCCGCGGCGATGGCTTCGCGGCCGCCGAGATCGCGCGCCATGCCGGACAGGCTGATCTTGGTGTCGGACAGCGTAATCTTGCCTTCCTTGAGCTTGCCGATCTGATCCACCAGCAGCAGTGCGGTGGCGTCGAAACGAGAGGGTGCGCCGCGCGCGAGGCTTATCTGATCGACAACCTCGACGCCGCTGACTTCGTTGCGGGCCGCTTCGGCCAGCCTCGCCTTGCTGGCCGGCAGTGGAGCGCTGCCGCCGAGCGTCACGCGAACCACATCACGCTCGACCGACCAGACGAATGGCGACGCCAGCGGAACCAGCCGGGTCTGGTCGACCACCAGCCGGACGCCAGGGACGCTTTCGACCGCGGCGACCGCGCTGCGGCGGCCCTCTTCGGAGAACGCATCGGCAGAGAATGCAATGTCGCGACCGGCTGCCGTCAGCCGGGTCTTGTCCAGCACCGTACTCTTGAGCGCTGCGGCGGACCGCTCGGCGACATCGGCTTCCACGGCCGGCGTGGTGGTCCACGCCGCGATCGCCCATAGAGCGATAAGAATGATGGCGCCGCGCCACCACTGGCCGCTCGATCTGAAAAGTCCGCGCATTCCGCTTCCCGTGGATCAGAAGCAGAGAGAAATCAAACCGTTGGAGGGCTGTCAAACGCAAAAGGGAAAATCAACCAACACGGCAGTGCGCAATAACCGTTTCTTCAAACGTGTGGCGCTAGCTTTAACCCGACATGAACCAGCCCGCAGCCCGATGAAGCAGCTTCGTCACAACATCATCCGTGCCGGGCTCGATGCTCTGTATTTTACCGGCGCCTATCACGTCCTGCGTCCGATCTTTTCCGGGATCGGGACGATCTTCATGCTGCACAATGTGAGGCCCGCGCAGAATGGCGCGTTCCGGCCGAACCGCCATCTCGAGGTCACGCCCGAGTTCCTTCGGGCAACGCTGCGACATCTGCGCGCCCAGAACATCGACATCATTACTTTGGACGAACTGCACCGCAGGCTGACGGCGCGGGATTTCGGACGCCGGTTCGCCTGCATCACGCTCGACGACGGCTATCGCGACAATCGCGATTTCGCGCTGCCGGTGTTCGAGGAATTCCAGGCCCCGTTCACCGTCTTCGTCGCCAGCGATTTTGCCCAAGGCACCGGACGGCTGTGGTGGATCACCCTCGAGCGGCTGATCGCGCGACACGACACGATCGAAGCCGAGATCGGCGGCGTCGCGGTCAGGATCGATGCGCGCACGCCCGAGGCCAAGCAGGATGCGTTCGACCGGCTGCACGATCTGCTGCGCGACCTGCCCGAGAGCGACGATCTGCCGCGCGCGATGAGCGCGCTATGCGCCCGCTACGGCATCGACGAAACCGCCGCATGCCGCGAGCTTTGCCTGTCGTGGAACGAGTTGCAGCCGTTCGCCAGGCATCCGCTGGTGACGATCGGCGCCCACAGCATCACCCATTGCATTCTCGCCAAGCAGCGCGACGCGCTGGCGGCGCACGAATTGTCGATCAGCCGCGTCCGAATCGAATCGCATCTGCAGCGCGCGGTCGCGCATCTCGCTTATCCGTATGGCGACCGCGCCGCCGCGGGGCCGCGTGAATACGAGCTGGCGCGGCAGGCGGGCTACAAGACGGCGGTGACAACGCGGCCCGGAATGCTGTTTTCCGGCGTCGCCGATCACCTCACCGCACTGCCGCGGGTCTCGCTCAACGGCAACTACCAGGACGACCGCATTCTGCCGGTGCTGACATCCGGCGCAGCGACCGCAATGTGGAACGGATTCCGCCGCGTCGACGCGGCGTGACGCCGGGCGAAAGCCGCCTCATCAGCGTCGTATCAGTTTCGAAGAACGACGTTCGCCGTTCCGCGCGTGCGGAGAAGGACGTCCGCGAAATGCGTCTGCGCGCCGCTGAGCTTCGCGATCCGTACCCGTGCTGCGGCGGCTCGCCTTGACTCGTTCCTGGCGGCACCGCAAACATTTCAGCAAACAACGGGAGGTTGCATGTTCAAGGATCTGTTTTCGCTGCAAGGGCGGGTCGCATTGGTGACCGGCGGCTCGCGCGGCATCGGCAAGATGATCGCGTCCGGCTTCCTCGCTTACGGCGCGGCGCGGGTCTACATCACCGCCCGCAAGGCCGCCGCCTGCGAGGCCACCGCGGCTGAATTGACCGCGCAACATCCCGGCGAATGCATCGCGCTGCCGATCGACATCTCGACCATGGCGGGCATCGAGATGCTGGCGAGCGAGATCAAGACGCGCGAACCGAAGCTCGACATTCTCGTCAACAATGCCGGCGCCGCCTGGGCCGCCGACTTCGACGAATTCCCGGAGAACGGCTGGGACAAGGTGATGGACCTCAACGTCAAGACGCCGTTCTTCCTGACCAAGGCGCTGGCCGGACCGCTGCGCGCCGCGGCCACGGCCGAGCGTCCCGGCAAGGTGATCAACATCGCCTCGATCGACGGCATCTTCGTCAACCCGCTCGAGACCTATCCGTATGCCGCCTCGAAGGCCGGTCTGATCCATCTGACGCGGCGGATGGCGGTGCGGCTGATCAAGGACCACATCGTGGTGACCGCGATCGCGCCGGGACCGTTTGCCTCCGACATGAACAAGGCCGCGCGCGACGAAGCCGATGCGGTGGCGAAGCGGGTGCCTTCGGGCCGGATCGGCACCGACGAGGACATGGCGGGCACCGCGATCTATCTGGCGTCGCGCGCCGGCGACTACGTCGTCGGCGCCACCATCGCGGTCGACGGCGGCGTGGTCTACGCCAATCCCGGCTTCACGGGCGATAGCTGGGCGTGAGCTTCGGGAGCATCCGTCATTCCGGGGCGCGCGAAGCGCGAACCCGGAATCGATAGGAACGTATCCGCGTCGCCCTCACCCCAACCCTCCCCCGCAAGCGGGGGAGGGAGCGCGCTGACGGCGTCGAAGGGTCGTTCAACTACATCAGGACTGAGCACGGCTTCTGCCCCGGCCGCGGCCTGCCCCCTCTCCCGCTTGCGGGGGAGGGCTGGGGTGGGGGCTCGCGGGCAGTGACTCCGTAACCGCCCGCCCGCTCAGGTCTCGATCTTCACATACTCGAAATCACCCGGCTTGTTGTCGATGCCGACCTTGGGAGCGGCGATCCAGGGGGCGTAGGCGCCGGGGTCGCTGACCGGCTGCATCAGGCTGGCGATGAAGTCGCCGTCGTCGGTCGATGGCAGCCAGTCGTCCTTGCGCCTGGCCCAGGTCGCGCCATCGATCAGGAGCCCGTCGGGCGTGGCGTGGACGTCCTTGAATTCGCCGATCGCGCGGTGGAAGGCGACGTGCGGCAGCGCCAGCTGGAAGTCGTAGCCGGCGGTCGTGATCACCTTGTTCCAGCGCAGCAGGCCCTTGACGCAGTCCTGGCTGTAATCGTCGCGCAGCCGCATGTTGAGCGCAGTCAGCGCCGGCTCGTCGACGCGCTTGATGACGCCGTCGACCAGCTTCAGCACCGGATAGGTGGCGCTGGTGAGCCGGTGGTCATCCTCGATCTGGGTCTCGTGATAGCGGCCCTTGATGCCGGCGTTGAAGGCGTTGGCGGCGTTGGTCGAAACCTCCGAGCCGAACAGATCGAGCGACAGCGTGTAGTGCAGGTTGAGCTTCTTCTGGATCGTCGGCAGATCAATCACGCCGAGCGCGCGTACCTTGGCGATGTCGGTCGGATCCGAAATGCCGGCGTCCCGCATCGCCTCGCAGGTGCGCTGGACGATCCGGCTGATGCCGGTCTCGCCGACGAACATGTGGTGCGCTTCCTCGGTCAGCATGAAGCGGCAGGTGCGCGACAAGGGATCGAAGCCCGACTGCGCCAACGAGTGCAGCTGCATCTTGCCGTCGCGGTCGGTGAAATAAGTGAACATGAAGAACGACAGCCAGTCCGGCGTCGCTTCGTTGAAGGCGCCGAGCATCCGCGGCGAATCGGCGTCGCCGGAGCGGCGGCGCAACAGATCGTCGGCCTCCTCGCGGCCGTCGCGGCCGAAATATTTCTGCAGCAGATACACCATCGCCCAGAGATGGCGGCCTTCCTCGACATTGACCTGGAACAGGTTGCGCATGTCGTAGAGCGACGGCGCGGTCTTGCCGAGATGGCGCTGCTGCTCCACGGAAGCGGGCTCGGTGTCGCCCTGGATCACGATCAGCCGGCGCAGCATCGCGCGATATTCGCCGGGGACTTCCTGCCACGCCGGCTCGCCGTAATGCTCGCCGAACGGAATCGTGCGGTTCTCCTCCTGCGGCGCCAGCAGCACGCCCCAGCGATAATCCGGCATCTTGACGTAGTCGAACTTGGCCCAGCCGCGCGGATCGACCGAATACGCCGTGCGCAAATACACCAGCGACTGCTGGAAGCCCTCGGGGCCCATGTCGTTCCACCAGTCGATATAGCCCGGGTGCCAGCCTTCCAGCGCTTTGAGCACCTGGCGATCGGACGCAAGATCGACATTGTTCGGAATCTTGGTCGAGTAGTCGACGTTCATGATGTTCATGGCGTGGCTCCCGGTTGGGTCTCGTGTCGTTGAATTCGCCGTCATCCTGAGAGCTTGCCCCGGACTTGATCCGGGGTGCGCGTTCTTACGCGCCTCGAAGGATGACGGTGCGGGTGCGGCTCACACCCGCGTCATGTCGAATTGCGCCTTCTGGCCGGTGCCGTAGCGGCGCAGCGCACCGTCTTCACCGACGGCGTTCGGGCGCTGGAAGATCCAGTTCTGCCACGCGGTGAGGCGCGAGAAGATCTTGGATTCCATCGTCTCAGGGCCGGCGAAGCGCAGATTGGCTTCCATGCCGGTGAGGCTGTCGGGCGAGAAGCTGGCGCGTTCCTCCACGAAGACGCGGACCTCGTCGTCCCAGTCGATGTCGTCGAGCGCGAAGGTGACGAGGCCGAGTTCGTCGGCGGCCTCGGCATCCAGCGGCTCGCCGATTTTCGCCTGCGCCTGCACAAGCTCATCGGCATCCGCCTGGAAGCGCGACTGCAGCCGCGTCAGGCCGTGACTCATCGGATAGGGACCGAAATTCATCGCGCTCAGCGTCAACTGCGGCGCGGCGCGGTTGTCGCCCTGCCGCGCCCCGATCAGCATGTAGGAGCGGTCGGCGGCGAACACGAGTTCGGCCAGCGTGCCGGCGAAGCACGAGCCCGGCTCGACCAGCGTCACCAGCGTGCGCGAGGTGACGTCGATCCGCTTCAACACGCGCTTCCAGTAGTGCCGGATCTCGTTGACCAGCCAATGCGCCTTGTTGGCTTCCAGGAAGGCGTCGTGCGCCAGCACCAGATCGCTGTCGCCGTGCGACTTGAACACCAGCATCGCAATGCCGAGTTCGTTGATCCGCAGATGCAGGATGGCGTCGTCGAGTTCGCGCGCGACCTGCAGTGACCAGGTCGACGCGCCTTGTGCGATCAGACCGTCGATATCGGCAGGAGGACCGGATTGCGGGCCCGCGATCGAGATCGTCGCGATCCGCGCCGCGCGGTCGATGTCGACGCTGACGAATTGATAGCGCACGCCGGCCTCGTCGAAGCTGCGCGGAAGCGGCGTCAGCGCGATGCCCTTGCCGCCGCCATTGCGGGAGGACGACGCGGCGAATTGCTGCGCGCGCTCGGCGATCCTGGCCTCGAGCTTGCTGTTCGGGGCGATCTCGTCGACGAGGCGCCACTGCACCGCGCGCTTGCCCTTGATGCCTTCCTCGATGGTGCAGAAGAAGTCGGCGCGGTCGCGCCGCACCTTGCGCTTGTCGACCACCCGCGTCAGCCCGCCGGTGCCCGGCAGCACGGCGAGCAGCGGCACTTCCGGCAGCGCCACCGCGGCAGCGCCGTCGTCGGCCATGATGATGTGATCGGCGGCGAGCGCCAGTTCGTAGCCGCCGCCGGCCGCGGTGCCGTTGATCACCGCGATGGTGCGCTGGCCGGAATGTTCGGAGGAATCCTCGAAGCCGTTGCGGGTCTCGTTGGTGAATTTGCAGAAATTGACCTTGTGGGCGTGGGTCGCGCCGGCCAGCATCCGGATATTGGCGCCGGCGCAGAACACCCGGTTCTTGCCGGAGCGCAGCAGGATGACCTTCACCTGCGGGTGCTCGAAGCGCAGCCGCTGCATCGCGTCGGCAAGCTCGATGTCGACGCCGAGGTCATAGGAATTCAGCTTGAGCTGATAGCCCTCGAACAGGCCGCCATTCTCGTCGACGTCCATGGTGAGCGTCGCGACGTCGCCGTCGACCGCGAGGGTCCAGTGCCGATAGCGCGACGGATCGGTTTGAAAGTCGATCCGGCTCGCTCCGTTGGCAAGAACGCGATCCTCCCCGGCCATGTTCACCCCTTATCCTTTATCGGTTAATCTGCAATATAATGCACAATTTCCGACGCGTCCAGCGCGTACGGCTATAATTCTGCATTTTGTTGCAGCTTTTCGATCCGACTCAAGCGGCCTGCCCATGCGCTGCTTCGCCGTGCCCGTTGAGAATGCGGTCGGCGAAATCCGCGACGGCGCGCAGCGTCGCCTCGGCCGCCTCGCGATGTGGCGAGTGTCCGGCGCCGGGGATGATCAGCGGCTCGACCGGGCAGTAACACTCGGCCTCGGCGATCTCGATCTGCCTCGACGTGCCGTATTGGTCGTCCGCGCCCTGCACGATCTGCACCGGCACGCGGATGTAAGCGAGGTGATCGGAGATATCCCAGGCGCGGAACGCCGGATCGAGCCAGGCGCCGTTCCAGCCGTAGAAGGCGTTGTCGACATCGCTGTGCCAGCGCGCCAGCTTGGCGCGCAGCTCGGTGCTCTCATAGGCAGTCTTGATAGCGGCGATGGATCCGACCGAAACATCCTCGACGATGAAATGCGGCGCGATCAGCGTGACGCCGCGGATGCGGTGATCCGGCACGCCGCCCGCATAGATCGTCGCGATCGAGGCGCCGTCCGAATGCCCGACGAGGAGCCCCCTGCGAAATCTGATCGCGTCGAGGAGTTGCGGCAGCACGTCGAGCGCTTCGCGATGCATGTAGTCGAGCGGCCGCGGTAGCCTCGCCGGGCTGGAGCCGCCATAGCCGGCACGCGAATACACGAAGACGCCTGCGCCTGTCGCCGCCGCGAGCCTGTCCGGAAAATCGCCCCACAGCCCGACGCTGCCGAGCCCTTCATGCAACAACACCAGCGTCGGCGAGTCGGCAGGCGACGCGCCGATCATGCGATATTCGAGCTGGTGATCGGCGATGGTGAGATGGCCAGTGGACAAGAGGGACGTCATGACGACGCCCTTTCGCTGACTAACCGCTTGGAACGAATCGTCATCCTGAGGCGCCGTCGCGCAGCTTGAAGCGCTGGATCTTGCCGGTGGCGGTTTTCGGCAGGCTGGGCACCACCTCGATCCAACGCGGATATTTCCACGGCCCGACCTTGTGCTTGACGTGATCCTTGAGTTGCTCGAACAGCCCGTCGGCGACGACGCCGTCGCGCAGGACCACATAGGCGCGCGGCTTCAGCAGCCCGTCGAAATCGGCGTCCGGCACCACCGCGGCTTCGAGCACCGCAGGGTGAGTGATCAGCGCGCTCTCGACCTCGAAAGGCGATACCCAGATGCCCGACACCTTGAACATGTCGTCGGCGCGGCCGCAGAAGGTGTAGCGACCATTGGCGTCGCGAATGTATTTGTCGCCGGTGCGGGTCCAGTTGCCCTCGAACGTCGCGCGGCTCTTGCTGCGCTGATTCCAGTAGCCCTCGCCGGCGGACGGCGCGTCGACCAGAAGCTCGCCGACTTCGCCGTCGGCGACGTCGGCGCCCGCTTCATTGACCAGCCGCACCTTGTAGCCCGGCACCGGACGGCCTGACGTGCCGTACTGGATGTCGCCGGGCGCATTGGACAGGAAGATGTGCAGCAACTCGGTCGAGCCGACGCCGTCGAGAATGTCGGCGCCGAACCGCGCTTTCCAAGCCAGCCCCACCGATTCCGGCAACGCCTCGCCGGCCGAGGTGCAGATGCGCAGGCGATTGCCGGCGGTTTCGGTCTTCAGCGCCGGATCATTGAGCATCGCCGCGAACAGCGTCGGGACGCCGCAGAAGATCGTCGGATGACTGCGCTGCATCAGCTTGAAGACGACCGCGGGGGTCGGCCGCTCCGCATTCAGCACGGTGGTGGCGCCGACCGACAGCGGGAAGGTCAGCGAATTGCCGAGCCCATAGGCGAAGAACAGCTTCGCCGCCGACAGCACGACGTCGTCCTCGCGGATGCCGAGCACCTGCCTGGCGTAGGTCTCGGCGGTGGCGGCGAGGTTGGCGTGGAGATGCCGGACGCCCTTGGGCATTCCGGTCGAGCCCGAGGAATACAGCCAGAACGCCGGCTCCTCGGCATGGGTCGCGGCGGTCTCGAACGCGTCGCTCTCCTGCGCGAGTTCGTCGGCGAGCTTGAGATGGCCGTGCGCATCGCCGTCCGACACCACGACATGGGTCAGCTCCGGCAGCCGGGCGATGATGTCCTTCACCACCGGAACCAGCGCCTCCGAAACGAACAGCACCCGCGCCCGGCAATCCGCCAGCACATAGGCGTATTGCTCTGCGGTCAGCAGGGTGTTGAGCGGCACCGGCACCACGCCGGCGCGGATCGCGCCGAGAAACACGATCGGAAAATCGATCGTGTCGAGCATGATCATCGCCACCCGCTCCTCGCGGCGCACGCCGAGGCGACGCAGCAGATTGGCGGCACGGCAGGTCTCGCGCTGTAGCGCCCGATAGGTCAGCTCGGAAACGGTGTCCGTATAGGCGAGCTTGTCGCCGCGCCCTTCGGCGACATTGCGGTCGAGCAGCCAGCTCACCGCATTATACGACCCTGCCCGGGTCATGCCGTGCATTGTCCGGCAGCGCCAATGGCCATGGCGACCTCCCTGTGTTTCCTTGGAATTATCGTTCTTTAAGAATTATAATTCATAGCAAGCCACCGGACCGGGTTGCTGTCAATCCTCTGCGGCATTATGATTCCGCGCGACATCATGAGCGCCCTTTTGGAAATGACAGAATCTGCCGAATCCGATGCCGGCTTCCTGCTGGAGCTCGGGCAGCGCGTCCGTACGCTGCGCGGACTGCGCGGCATGTCGCGCAAGGTGCTGGCGAAAGTATCGGGGATTTCCGAACGCTACATCGCGCAGCTCGAGAGCGGCAAAGGCAACGTCTCGATCATCCTGCTGCGCCGGGTGTCCGACGCGCTCGCGACGCCGCTGGAGGATCTGCTCCCCAACAGCGACCCGTCGATCGACTGGCCGGTGATCCGCGATCTGGTCCGCCGCGCCACGCCGGTGCAGATCGCACATGCCAAGGACGTGCTGTCCGGCATGGGCCGGCTCGGCGCCGGCGCGCGGCGCGTCCAGGCGCTGCACGGCATCGCGCTGATCGGGCTGCGCGGCGCCGGCAAGTCGACGCTCGGGCGAATGCTCGCCGACAAGATCGGCTGGTCGTTCGTCGAGCTGAACAAGGAAATCGAGCAGCAGAACGGCCTGTCGGTCGCCGAGATCATCGCGCTGTACGGCCAGGAAGGTTTCCGCCGGATGGAGCAGGCGGCGCTGACGCAATTGCTGGCGCGCAAGGAACTGATGGTGCTGGCGACCGGCGGCGGCATCGTCTCCGAGGCGATCAGCTTCGATCAGATCCTGTCGTCGTTCTACACGATCTGGCTGAAGGCCGACCCCGAGGAGCATATGGCGCGGGTGCGCGGCCAGGGCGATTTGCGGCCGATGGCCGACGATCGCGCCGCGATGCAGGAGCTGCGCACCATCCTGCAGAGCCGCGAACCGCTCTACGCCCGCGCCTCCGGCGTGCTCGACACCGCGGGACTGAGCGTCGACGAGGCCGCGGCGAAACTGACCGCGATGGTCTCGCCGGTGCTGTGCCGCGACGCCTGCGCGTTCGGGCTGAAGAACGCGGCAGTGTAGGCGGCCGTCATTCAGGCGCGCGCGGAATTTCGCGATGTCATTGCGAGTAGCGCATCGACGAAGAATCAAGGGCCTCGCATAAGAGCCCCGGATTGCTTCGCAGAGCCTGTTGTCGTGCGGCGCTTCGGGCCGCCCCGTGTGACGCGAAATAGCGAACTCCGGAATCGACCGGGCGATGCATGTTCAGCCAAACATTCACGATCACGGTCATTGTGTTGCTCCGCTCCCCTCGCCTACGCCATTCCTTCTCACGGATCATGGAGCCCGAGCTATGCGCCCCTCGCGACCGAGGGCGCGCCGCGAGGCGCGAAATGGTGGTGAGATCAACTCAGGCCGATCGCTCAACGCCATCGGGCGCGACCACCGTGGCGAGTGTGGCTTCAGGACCGTTCTTGCGGACGCAGGGAGCGTCGGGAATTCGCCGCCTCGGGTGCCCCCGACCAACCACGCCCCCTCTCTGGGAGAGAGTAGAGGCGGCTTATAGTCCCACCTCAATTCTATCAGAATAATTACGCACAGGACTTAGAATCACCGCCACTCCTAATTCCACTCAAGGAGTACTGCGGACGGTGTAGTGTGCTTTCGGGTCTCTCTCGTACACTCCCGGATGAAATACGAGCAAACCCTGCCGACTCAAACGCTCCAGATCCTTTTTACTGGTATGCCACGTCCGGCCGGTCACCCGCGCCGCCTCCGAAACCTGAATACGCTGATTTCGGAACGCGTACGCTAGGATCTTGATTTCATGCTCCTGAAGAAGCTTCCAGACCTCTACACCGAAATGATGAGCGACATCGGTATCAGTTGCTCGTTTGCGACTGGCATGATCGTTTCGCAAGGTAACTCGAACAACTACACCGTGAACGGCCTCCTGCTGCCACTTAGGTTCGGGCAGCTTAAATTCTTTCATGCTCTCACGGATGCGTCGGGTCCCCTCACGCGCCATTCGCACGTATCCAAGGTGACGCATCGCGTCCATAAGGTTATGGTTTCTTGCAGACCTAGTCTCATAGATCGTCTTCTCGTTGACGGGAGGTATGAAACCTCCTGGGCTATCGACTTCCATTCGATCGGGGAAGAACTTTATGAAAATTTCTGAACCACTGAAACTATATGAGCGATGAACAACGGCATTCACGATGGTCTCAAACCAAGCATGGAATGGATACTCTGGTGTTGTTACAAACTTTCCTTGGTCATCAAGCCAAGTAACATCATAGAGCATGCTAGCGACAATCTCCGTGCAGTCGCGAAGAATTTTCACGACGTTGCCTTCAACCGTCCTGTCACGTTGCGGCTGATAAGAGCGTCCCTGCCCCTCTTCTTCGGCGGCGAACCTCTGAATGCGCACTCTACAACCAGGTATCGTGAAGCCTGGGTCTTTGGCAGCCAGCAAGACGAGGCTATTGAGGGGCTTTAGCTTGCCATCTTCCTTTCGAAGAAGGCGCCGATCGATAAGCAATTCCTCATTACTGAATTTGACTCCTTCAGCACGTCTGTACTCGTCACAAAAATCCTGAATAATGCGCAGATCGAAGTCGTCAGGGAATTGGTAGGACGCGGTGCTTTGCTCAAAGGAAAGCTCTTGTCGTGTGGCCCGAAAGTCCTGCTTCTCCTCCAAACTCATTTTGTGACGACTCTCACCATATCGGATCCAAGCCTCTTCTTTATTGGTCTCGACGAGCTTTCCGATATAGGGAATGAATATCGCGAGACAAAAATCTGGCTTGCCGTCGATGATGACAGAGAATCTCTTGAATTCAGGCTTGGCGAGCGGGCACCTCTTTAAATGAGTAGTCTCTATGTCGTTTAGCTGCCCGTTGCTTAGCGAGCTGCACCCCACGACGGCGCCATCATTCTCGATCCCGAAAATGATCAGGCCACCATCTGGGGTATTCGAGAACGTACTGAAGTACGTGGCTAAATCGTCGAAGTTGATCTTTTTGCAGCCCTTGAGCTCGTAACGCCGGTCCTCTCCGAGATGCTCGACCAACTGCTGATTGAGACGAGCCCAAATGTCTCGAGGCGTCCAAAGCGCCGGGTTTTCACTGGCGCTGATTGGCGATTCAAAATCGAAAGACAACTGACCTGACATCTATATCCTGTATGTCGAGCCTAGCTCGACACTCCAAATGTGGTCGGGACCTTGAGGCGAGGACGGCAAGACCTATACATGAGATCGCATGAGTCGTCGCGCTGAGGCCTTGCTTGTCCCCACCCACAGCCAACGCTCGCAAGCAGCGCCTTCGGTGGGCTCAAGCGGTTGAAGCCGTCACATCGTAGGTTCGCTCGCGCTGCACGCGCAATGGAAGCGCGCGCCATCGCATCGCTGGCTACCGCGGCGCAGGCGAGGCGAGTCCGTGTGTAGCGCTTTCATGAGACGCGGTTCGCTGCGACACCCACCCGACCCTCAAGGGGTAGGGAGAAGAGGGCGGTGGCCAAGTTGTCGAGGCCGCGCTTGATGCAACATCATCGGACATCGCCGGGCTTGACCCGGCAATCCATTCGTATCGCAAGGAGTCGTTGAGCAGCGCGCTGCGCAGGCGATACATACGGGTCAAGCCCGCGCATGACGTTTCGTCGTGAAGCGGGCGCCCGCGCCAGCCTACTTCGGCAGCGTCGTGCTACCCATCAGAAACTGATCGATCGCCCGGGCGCAGAGGCGGCCTTCGCGGATCGCCCAGACCACCAGCGACTGGCCGCGGCGCATGTCGCCGGCGGCGAACACCTTGTCGATCGAGGTGGTGAAGTGGGACAGGTCGGCGCTGACATTGCCGCGCGGGTCCAGCGCGACGCCGAGCGAGGCGAGCAGCCCCTCTTTCACCGGCGAGACGAAGCCCATCGCCAGCAGCACGAGGTCGGCTTCCAGCACGAATTCGGTGCCGGGGATCGGCTGGAACTTGGCGTCGACGCGGACGCAATTGAGCTGCTTCACCGCGCCGTTTTCGCCCGTGAAGCTCTGCGTCAGCACCGCGAATTCGCGATCCGCGCCTTCGGCCTGGCTCGACGAGGTGCGCATCTTCATCGGCCAGTTCGGCCAGGTGAGAGCCTTGTCTTCCTTCTCCGGCGGCGCGGTCATGATCTCGATCTGGGTCACCGACTTCGCGCCCTGACGGATCGACGTGCCGATGCAGTCCGAGCCGGTGTCGCCGCCGCCGATCACCACCACATTCTTGCCGGTGGCCAGGATATCTTCGCCGCTCACCGCTTCGCCGGAGACGCGGCGGTTCTGCTGGGTGAGGAAGTCCATCGCGAAATGAATGCCGGCAAGGTCGCGGCCCGGGATCGGCAGATCGCGCGGCGCCTCGGCGCCGCCGGTCAGCGCGACGGCGTCATAGGTCTTGAGCAGTTCGGCCGGATCGACCGCGCCCGCGGCGCTGCCGCCGACCGGCGAATTGTAGTGGAAGGTGACGCCCTCGGCTTCCATCTGCGCGACGCGGCGGTCGATCAGATGCTTCTCCATCTTGAAGTCGGGAATGCCGTAGCGCAGCAGACCGCCGGCCTTGGCGAGCTTCTCATAGACATGGACGTCGTGGCCGGCGCGCGCGAGCTGCTGCGCGCAAGCCAGACCCGCGGGGCCCGAGCCGACCACCGCGACGCTCTGGCCGGTCTTGACCGAGGCGATCTCGGGCGCGAGCCAGCCGTTCTCCCAGGCGCGGTCGACGATCGCGCATTCGATGGTTTTGATCGTGACCGGGTTGTCGTCGATGTTTAGCGTGCACGACGCCTCGCACGGCGCGGGACAAATCCGGCCGGTGAATTCCGGGAAGTTGTTGGTCGAGTGCAGGTTGCGCGAGGCTTCCTGCCAATTGGACTGATAGACCAGATCGTTCCAGTCGGGGATCTGGTTGTTGACCGGGCAGCCCGGCGCGCCCGGCTGCGCCGAGCCGGTGCCGTGGCAATAGGGAATGCCGCAATTCATGCAGCGCGCGGCCTGATCGCGGGTGTCCTTCTCGCTCAGCGGAACGACGAATTCCTTGTAGTTGCTGACCCGTTCGGCGACCGGCGCATAGACCCGATCGTGCCGCTCGATTTCCAGAAATCCCGTGATCTTGCCCATCGAACCCTGACGCCCCTGAATTCTCGTTCCGGTCGTCATCCTGAGGCGCTCGCTCATGGCGAGCCTCGAAGGATGACTGTTCTGTTGCTTTCCTTGCCGCTGTCACCCTTCGAGGCCCGCGCGCCGCGCGGGCGCCTCAGGGTGACGGCATCGCCTGTTAGTTCTTACGCTCCGATCGCGATCTTCGGCTCCTCGGCCTGCCGCGCTTTCAGCTCGCGCAAAGCACGGCGGTACTCGACCGGCATCACCTTGCGGAACTTCGGCAGGTAGTCGTTCCAGTTCGCGAGGATCTCGGCGGCGCGCTTCGAGCCGGAATATTTGGCGTGGCGCGAGATCAGCACGTGCAGCCGCTCGATGTCGGAGCCGAGCAAATCGGCGAACACGTCGACCCGGCCATGCGCCTCGAGATCGCCCGACTGGTGGAACGCGCCGGCGTTGATCAGCTCTTCCGAGAGCACCGGCTCGAGTTCGACCATCGCCAGATTGCACAGTTTCGGGAACGAACCGTCCTCGTCCAGCACATAGGCGACGCCGCCCGACATGCCGGCTGCGAAGTTGCGGCCGGTCTTGCCGAGCACCACGACGATGCCGCCGGTCATGTATTCGCAGCAATGGTCGCCGGCGCCCTCGACGACGGCCACCGCACCCGAATTGCGGACAGCGAAGCGCTCGCCGGCGATGCCGCGGAAGTAGCACTCGCCCTCGATCGCGCCGTACATCACGGTGTTGCCGACGATGATCGACTCTTCCGGCACGATGCCGGAATTCGCCGGCGGCCGGACGATGATCTTGCCGCCAGACAGGCCCTTGCCGACATAGTCGTTGCCTTCGCCTTCGAGGTCGAAGGTGATGCCGCGCGTGAGCCAGGCGCCGAACGCCTGCCCCGCGGTGCCCTTCAGCTGCACCTGGATGGTGTCGTGCGGCAGGCCGGCATGGCCATAATGCTTGGCGACGGTGCCAGCCAGCATCGCTCCGGCCGAGCGGTTGGTGTTGTTGATCTCGACCTCGAACTTCACCGGCGCGCCGCGGTCGATCGCCGCCTGCGCCTTCGCGATCAGCGTGCGATCGAGCACGTTATCGAGGTGATGGTCCTGGATCTCCGAGTGATACAGCGTCTGGCCGGCTTCGGCCTTCTGCTTGTGGAACAGCTTGGAGAAGTCGAGGCCCTTGGCCTTCCAATGCGCGACCAGCGCCTGCTGGTCGAGCATCTGCGACTGGCCGACCATCTCGTTGAAGATGCGATAGCCGAGGCTCGCCATCAGTTCGCGGACTTCCTCGGCGACGAAGAAGAAGTAGTTGATGACGTGTTCCGGCTGGCCGGTGAAGCGCTTGCGCAGCACCGGGTCCTGGGTGGCGACGCCGACCGGGCAGGTGTTGAGATGGCACTTGCGCATCATGATGCAGCCGGCGGCGATCAGCGGCGCGGTGGCGAAGCCGAACTCGTCGGCGCCGAGCAGCGCGCCGATCACGACGTCGCGCCCGGTGCGGAAGCCGCCATCGACCTGCACCACGATGCGGGAGCGCAGCCGCTCACGCACCAGGGTCTGATGCGTCTCGGCGAGGCCGATTTCCCACGGCGAACCGGCGTGCTTGATCGAGGTCAGCGGCGAAGCGCCGGTGCCGCCCTCGAAGCCCGCGATGGTGACGTGGTCGGCGCGCGCTTTCGCGACGCCGGCGGCGACGGTGCCGACGCCGATTTCCGACACCAGCTTGACCGAGACCGCGCTCGTCGGATTGACGTTCTTCAGATCGTAGATCAGCTGCGCCAGATCCTCGATCGAGTAGATGTCGTGATGCGGCGGCGGCGAGATCAGGCCGACGCCCGGGGTCGAGTGGCGCACCGCGGCGATGGTCGCGTCGACCTTGTGGCCGGGCAATTGTCCGCCCTCGCCCGGCTTGGCGCCCTGCGCCATCTTGATCTGCATCATGTCGGAATTGACGAGATATTCCGTGGTGACGCCGAACCGTCCCGAGGCGACCTGCTTGATCGCCGAGCGCATCGAATCGCCATTCGCCATCGGCTTGAAGCGGTCGGCTTCTTCGCCTCCCTCGCCGGTATTCGATTTGCCGCCGATCCGGTTCATCGCGATCGCCAGCGTGGTGTGCGCCTCGCGCGAGATCGAGCCGAAGCTCATCGCACCGGTCGAGAACCGCTTGACGATCTCGGCGGCCGGCTCGACTTCGGCGAGCGGCACCGGCTTGCGGCCCTCGGCCCCAGCATCCTTGATCTTGAACAGCCCGCGCAGCGTCAACAGACGCTCCTGCTGCTCGTTGAGGATGCGGGCGAAGGCGCGATAGCGCTCGACGGAATTGCCGCGCACCGCGTGCTGCAGCGTCGACACCGAATCCGCGGTCCAGGCGTGGTCCTCGCCGCGTGAGCGGTAGGCGTATTCGCCGCCGACATCGAGCGCGGTCTTGTAGACCATCGCCCCGCCGAACGCGTCGTGATGACGGCGCACGGTTTCCTCGGCGATCTGCGCGAGCCCCACGCCCTCGATCTGCGAATGGGTGCCGGCGAAGTACTTGGCGATGAAATCGGCCTTGAGCCCGACGGCGTCGAAAATCTGCGCACCGCAATACGACTGATAGGTCGAGATGCCCATCTTGGACATTACCTTCAGCAGGCCCTTGCCGATCGACTTGATGTAGCGCTTGACGATCTCGTAGTCGTCGAGCTTCGCCGGCAGCTTGTCCTTGAGCGCGATGATGGTCTCGAAGGCGAGATACGGGTTGATCGCCTCGGCGCCGTAGCCGGCCAGACAGGCGAAGTGATGCACCTCGCGCGGCTCGCCCGACTCGACCACGAGACCGACCGAGGTTCGCAAGCCCACCCGGATCAGATGATGATGCACGGCAGCGCAGGCGAGCAGCGACGGGATCGGAATCCGGTCGCTGCCGGCGGCGCGGTCGCTCAGGATGATGATGTTGACGCCGTCACGCACCGCGGCTTCGGCGCGCGCTGACAGATCCTCGAGCACCTGCTCGAGGCCGGCGGCACCGAGCCCGGCGTGGAAAGTAGTGTCGAGCGTACGCGACTTGAAATGCGGATCGCCGATCTCGGAGATCGAGCGGATCTTTTCGAGGTCGCCGTCGGTCAGGATCGGCTGGCGCACTTCCAGCCGCTTGGTTCCGGCGAGGCCGTGGGTGTCGAACAGGTTCGGCCGCGGGCCGATGATCGAGACCAGGCTCATCACCAGCTCTTCGCGGATCGGATCGATCGGCGGGTTGGTGACCTGCGCGAAGTTCTGCTTGAAGTAGGTGAACAGCGGCTTCGGCTTGTCGGACAGCGCCGACAGCGGCGTGTCGTTGCCCATCGAGCCCGAGGCCTCCTCGCCCGTCGACGCCATCGGCGTCATCAGGATCGAGATATCCTCCTGGGTGTAGCCGAACGCCTGCTGGCGATCGAGCAGCGGCAGATTGGAGCGCTGGCCCTTGACCGGCGCGTCCTTGAGCTCCTCGAGCACGATCTGGGTGCGGCCGAGCCACTCGCGATAGGGCTGGCTGGCGGCGAGCTGCGCCTTGATCTCGTCGTCGGGGATCAGGCGACCCTCGACGAGGTCGACCAGCAGCATCTTGCCGGGCTGCAGCCGCCACTTGGTGACGATCTGATCTTCCGGAATCTTCAGCACGCCCATTTCGGACGCCATCACGATGCGGTCGTCCTTGGTCACCAGATAGCGCGCCGGACGCAGACCGTTGCGGTCGAGCGTGGCGCCGATCTGGCGGCCGTCGGTGAAGGCGAGCGCCGCCGGGCCGTCCCACGGCTCCATCAGCGCCGCGTGATATTCGTAGAAGGCGCGGCGCTGCTCATCCATCAACGGATTGCCGGCCCACGCCTCCGGAATCATCATCATCACCGCATGCGGCAGCGAGTAGCCGCCGCGCACCAGGAATTCGAGCGCGTTGTCGAAACAGGCGGTGTCGGACTGGCCTTCATAGGAGATCGGCCACAGCCGGCTGATGTCCTTGCCGTACAGCTTGGAATGCACCGAAGCCTGCCGCGCCGCCATCCAGTTGACGTTGCCGCGCAGGGTGTTGATCTCGCCGTTATGCGCGACCATCCGGTAGGGATGCGCCAGCGACCAGGTCGGGAAAGTGTTGGTCGAGAACCGCTGATGCACCAGCGCCAGCGCGCTCTCGAAATCCGGCTCGCTGAGATCGGGGTAGTACTTGCCGAGCTGATCGGCAAGGAACATGCCCTTGTAGATCACAGTGCGGCACGACAGCGACACCGGGTAGTAGCCGGCGAAGCCGCGGTCGCGGCGCTGATAGATCGCGTTCGAGATCGACTTGCGCACAATCAGGAGCTGACGCTCGAAATCGTCCTCGGTCTTGATCACGCTGCCGCGACCGACGAACACCTGCATGTTGGCGGGCTCGGTCGGCTTGACGGTCTCACCCAAAGACGAATTGTCGGTCGGCACGTCGCGCCAGCCGAGCAGGGTCAGGCCCTCGGCCTTGATCTGGTCGGCGACGATGCTCTGAATCACTTTCCGCCACGAGCTGTCGCGCGGCATGAACAATGCGCCGACGGCGTATTCACCGGGCGCCGGCAGCGTGAAGCCGAGTTCCGAGACTTTGCGGCTGAAGAAGGCGTGCGGGATCTGCACCAGAATGCCGGCGCCGTCGCCGGCGCGCGGGTCAGCGCCGACCGCGCCGCGGTGCTCGAGGTTGCACAGAATCCGGATCGCATCGGCGACGATCTGATGCGACTTCACGCCCTTGATGCTGGCGATGAAACCGACGCCGCAGGCGTCTTTCTCGCGCGACAGGTCGTACAGGCCCTCAGCCGGCGGCCGCCAATCGTGCTCGCGCTGATCCTGCCCGACCAAAGTCGCATTCGCTTTCGCAGCCGGGTCCACCGTCAGCGCTTCGGCAGCCGTGTTGTCGCGCTCAAACCCAGACCCGCTCATGTTCGTCCTCATTCATCCGGCAAGGATACTTCCAGCAGCGGCGCACTTCAGGGCATCCGCGGCACCCTCCGGGCCACCGCTCGCCGCCGCGAGCCACGATTTCCGTATTCAGACCCCGGTGTCCATATCGTCCAATGGACAATGCAGGAGCCTCACGCGGCGAAAACGCCGCGAATTACGATGCAAACCGTGTCGGGCTACCACCGCAATTGAGACAGTGATGCTGTCCTAGACACGACCTTGCCAAATTTTTCTTTATCACACAAGCGCGCGAGAGTCCTGTTTCCAAAGGTGCAATCCGCAAAATGCGCCCTGGATTCACGCCGAAACGGCCGCGATCCGGCCCAAGCGACGCCCGATTCCGACGCGAGGCTCCGCGCCGCCCAGGATGGGTGCAGGGACGTCGCAGGAGCAGGACATGAAATATATCGGGTGGATGATGTCGGCCGGTTTTGTCGCCGCCGCGAGCGCGGCGATGGCGCAGCCGGCGCCGCCACGCGAGATCGGGCGGCCGGCGATCACGGCGGCCTCGGACGTCGAAGGTCCCTATGCGGCCATGCCGCCGACCCGGCAGCGCCGCTACGTACCGGAAGCGACATTCGCCCCCGCGGTGCTGTCGCCGCGCGAAATCTCCGCGATCGCCCGCGACGAAGGCTTTGCGCCGCTCGGCATCCCACGGCAGCGCGGGATGTTCTACACGCTTGCCGCGATCAACCCGGACGGCGACGACGGCCGCCTGGTGATCGACGGCCGCAGCGGTCGGCTGGTGCGGTTCATGCCGGCCTGGCGGATGGGCGCTGCGATGGAAGAGGAGACCCTCGCCAGCTACGGGCCGATCCAGGGCCTGCCGCCGCTGGCCGAAGGACGCCCGCCACGGCCGCCGCGCCCGGTTCCGCAGGTCGCCAGCCGCACCCCGACCACGCCGCTGCCACGGCCCTCGCCGCAGCAATCGACCAAGGGGCCATCGCCGGCCGCCGCGTCGAACGCCGCCGCCGCAGTGACTCCCGGCAAGGACGCCTCAAAGCCGAACACTGATGCGCCCAGGCAGGAGAGCGCCACGGTGCAGGACAAGCCGGCCGCCGCACCCGCTCCAACGCCCACCGAGGCCAAGCCGTCGACGCCGCCGATCCAGCCGACCGAACCGATGCCGCCGGTGCAGGGGCTGGAGTAGTCCGACACCGACTCGCGGGCGAACTCAGGAGCCCCCGGCCTCACGGCGCGGCGATCAAGCGTGCCGCCAGACTTTGGCGGCCGAAATCAGGAGAATCGCCGCAAGCGCGGGAAGCAGGACCGCGTTCGGCACCTGCCCCAACAGTAATCCACCGATCAGCGTTCCCACGATCGATCCGGCCGCCATCACGAGCAAGAAGGCCTTGTTCCGGCCGATCACGGAGAAGCTGTCATCCAAACTGTACCGGGCAAAACCGACCAGCATGGTCGGCAAGCTGACCGCCAGTGAGAGACTTCCCGCCAACTTGATATCCGCCCCGAATAGCAGCACCAGAGTCGGAATCAGAAATTCGCCACCGGCGACACCAAGCAACGACGCGATGACCCCGATGACGAAACCTGCGATCACGCCGGCGAGCAACAGCGCTGCGCCGCTGAACAACGGAGCCCCGGCGACCACATCGTGAGCGAACAGCAGGACGCCCGCGATCGCAACCAGTAGGACCGCAATGATTCTGTAGAGCGTTTGCGACTGCAGCCTCGTGGCCCAGCCCGCGCCGATCCACGCGCCCGCCAAGCTGCCGGCGAGCAGGTTGAGGATGATCGGCCATTCCCCCGCCACATCGGCGAGCGGAACGGCACTGGCGCGAAACGGCAAGGCGGTGGCAACCACAACGAGACTGACGGCTTTGTTGAGGATCACCGCGTCCAGGCCGCGAAACCTGAACAGGCTGATCAGCAACGGTAACCTGAACTCGGCCCCACCGAGACCGATCAGGCCGCCCAGCGCTCCGATCAGCGCACCAGCGCCGAACGCAACTGGTTTGGAGCGCGGCGGTGAATCGAAAACTTCCGACATGACGGCACTTTCGTGGGAATTTGGATACCCGCGATCCGTCGTGGCGGCTGGCTTCACGATGCTTCCGGCAGGCCGTGTTCCGGCAGGCCGTGCGGTGCGGAATCGTAGCGACCGGCCAAGCCCCGGCCAACATGAACTTTGGCATAAACCATGCGCCGAATTGAGCCATCGTCCTTCTCTGTTTCTGCCCAGCCAACCGAAGCTTACCGCCAACAAAAACGCCCCGGTTTCCCGGGGCGTTCGAACGATGATTGTTGAAAGCTCGCAGCGCGCTTACGCAGCCGCCTTCGCGTTGGACTGATCGACCACTTGCGGCGCGGATACCGCCGCGGTGCTGATCGGAATGCTGCGCGGCTTCTTGGCCTCGGGAATCTCGCGCACGAGATCGACATGCAGCAGGCCGTTCTCGAGGGTGGCGCTCTTCACCGTGACGTAGTCGGCGAGCTGAAACGCCCGCTCGAAGGCACGCGCGGCGATGCCGCGATACAGCACCTCGGACTTGGCGCCGTTCTCATTGGCGGTCTTCTCGCCCTTGATCGTCAGGGTGTTTTCCTTGGACACGATCGACAGCTCGGCGGAGGAGAAGCCGGAGACCGCGACGCTGATCCGGTAGGCGTTTTCGCCAGTCCGCTCGATGTTGTAGGGCGGATAGCCGGGGGCTGCCGCATCGCCGGGGGTCTGGTCCAGCAGATTGAACAGGCGGTCGAAACCGATGGTGGAGCGATAGAACGGGGTGAGATCGAAAGTACGCATGGTGTAGTCCTCCTAGAAGCGACTGTTGGGCACCCGCCCGCCATCGGGCCGGGCATCGTCTTATGCAGCCGGGGAGGCAAGTTCCTGCCCCTTGGTGTGGCCTGCATGAAAATGATATGGGAGGAGCGTTCCGGCGTTCAAGAGGTCCGGACGATGTTCGTGCCGTTCGATTTTCCTCCTTTTAAATCAGCGATTTAGATCAACCGGACCTGGTGCATGACGCTCGTCTCGATTCCCGCCAATCCGGTCCCCGAAGGCGCCGTGTCCGGCACCATCAAAACCCCCGACGGCGCCGAGCTGAGGTTCGCGCGTTGGCCGCCGCCGGCGGGGCGCAAGGGCACCGTCTGCGTCTTCACCGGCCGCACCGAGCAGATCGAGAAGTATTTCGAGACGGTGCGCGACCTGCAGGACCGCGGCTTCGCGGTGGCGATGATCGACTGGCGCGGCCAGGGCCATTCGGCGCGGCGACTGCACGATCCGCGCAAGGGCTATGTCCGCGCTTTCTCGGACTACGAGGTCGACGTCGAGACGTTCGTGCGCGAGGTGGTGCTGCCGGATTGTCCGCCGCCGCATTTTGCGTTGGCCCACTCGATGGGCGGCGCGGTGATGCTCCGAATTGCGTATTCCGGAAAACGCTGGTTCGACCGCATGGTTTTGTCGGCCCCGATGATCGACCTGCCGGGCCGCGCGACATCGCTGCCGGTGCGGCTGCTGTTGCGGGCAATGCGGCTGGCCGGCCAGGGCGGCCGCTACGTGCCAGGCGGCAACGACGTTCTCGCCAACACCGAGCCTTTCGTCGGCAATCCGCTGACCTCGGACCCGGTGCGCTACGCCCGCAACGCCGCGATCGTCGCCGAGGATCCGACGCTCGGCCTCGCCTCGCCGACGGTCGCCTGGGCCGATACGTCTTTCGCCGCGATGCACGGATTTCGGGCTGCGAACTATCCGTCGCGAATCCGGCAGCCGATCCTGATGCTCGCCGCCAGCCATGATACTGTCGTCTCGACAGCGGCGATCGAAGAGTTCGCCTATCATCTGCGTGCGGGCTCGCATCTGATGATCGCCGGCGCCAGGCACGAGATCCTGCAGGAGCAGGATCGCTACCGCGAGCAATTCTGGGCGGCGTTCGATGCTTTCGTCCCCGGGACCCCGCTGTTCTGATGTGATGTGCCGTTAACGAAACTTAGCTGCGGCGGAGGAACTTCACACATCCGCCTTGGTTGCAGGCTGCAAACGCTGCCCTTGGTCGTCCAAATTCTCTCGAAAGATCCCCAGCCCATGAAAATCCGTAAAGCCGTGTTTCCGGTCGCCGGCCTCGGCACCCGCGTCCTTCCCGCCACCAAGGCGATGCCGAAGGAGATGCTCACAATCGTCGACAGACCGCTGATCCAGTATGTCGTCGATGAGGCCAAGGAAGCCGGCATCGAACACTTCATCTTCGTCACCGGCCGCAACAAGGGCATGATCGAGGATCATTTCGACCGCCAGTTCGAACTCGACGTGACCCTGGAGAAGCGCAACAAGACGTCGGAAATGGCAATCCTGGCGCGCGACCAGCCCGAGGCCGGCGCGATGAGCTTCACCCGCCAGCAGGCGCCGCACGGTCTCGGCCACGCCGTCTGGTGCGCCCGCGACATCGTCGGCAACGAGCCGTTCGCGGTGGTGCTGCCGGACGAGCTGGTGCTCAACTCGCCCGGCTGCCTCAAGCAGATGATCCAGGCCGCCGAAAGACTCGGCGACAAGGCCAATGTCATCGCGGTCGAGGAAGTGCCGGCCGACATGACCCATCAATACGGCATCTGCGGCGTCGGCAAGCGCGACGGCAACATCTTCGAGATCGACGGCATGATCGAGAAGCCGAAGCCCGGCACCGCGCCGTCGAACCTGTCGATCACCGGCCGCTACATCCTGCAGCCGGAGATCTTCAAGATTCTCGCGACCCAGGAGCGCGGCGCCGGCAACGAGATCCAGCTCACCGACGCCATGATCGGACTGTCCGCGACGCAGAAATTCTACGGCGTCGAATTCGAGGGCGAGCGTCACGATTGCGGCTCGAAGGCCGGCTTCCTCCGCGCCAACATCGCGTTCGCGATGCGACGCGACGATCTGCGCGACGGGCTGCGCGCCGACATGCAGCGATATCTCGCCTGACGCCTGCCGCGCCGTCCGGCAATCTCGTCACCAGCAACAAACAACAAAACCTAGGGAAAACGCCATGACGCATCACCCAATTCGTCGCGCATCCGCACGCGCAGGCGCGAGCCTGCTGGCGCTCGGCCTCGCAGCCTTCGCCCAGATCGCCGTCGCCCAAGATGCCCGCAAGCCGCCGAGCGCGGCGCAGAGCGATCCGATCGCGAATCGGGTGATGCAGGACTTTCCGCCGCCGCCGGACAGGATCGTGCGCTTCGGCGACGGATCGAGCAGCCAATTTCCCGGTACGCGCTGGTCGTTCAACCACATCCGCGAATTGGGCCCGACCGCGAATGTCTGGCGCGGCAGCGGCGCGGCGGCGCAACTGCCGCGCGCCGAGCGCGACCTCGATACGATTGCCTTCGCCACCATGGATGGCCAGCAAGTCACCTTCGGCGATCTGCCGGCGCTGACCTATGCGGACGGCCTGCTGGTGCTGCACAAGGGCGCCATCATCTACGAGAAATACTTCGGCGCCGGCGAGGCCCACCGCCCGCATATCGCCTTCTCCGTCACCAAGTCGTTCGTCGGCACGCTGGCGGCGATGCTGGCCGCCGAGGGCAAACTCGATCCCGCCGCGCCGGCCGTCAAATACGTGCCGGAGCTGAAGGGGTCCGCCTATGGCGACGCCACCGTGCGGCAGGTGATGGACATGACCATCGGCGTGAAATATTCGGAGAACTATTCCGATCCCAAGGCCGAGGTATTCGACTATGCAAGGGCCGGCGGGATGATGCCGCAGCCTGCCGGCTACAACGGCCCGAAGACCTTCTTCGACTTCCTCGTGACGTTGCAGAAGGAAGGTCAGCATGACGACGCCTTCGCCTACAAGACGTCCAACGCCGAGGTGCTGGCGTGGGTCGTCCAGCGCGCGAGCGGCCAGTCGTTGGCGGATCTGCTGTCGCAGCGGATCTGGCAGAAGCTCGGCGCCGAGGAGGATGCCTATTTCATGGTCGACAGCATCGGCACCGCATCCGGCGGCGGCGGGCTCAACACCACGCTGCGCGATCTCGCCCGGTTCGGCGAGATGATCCGCAACAACGGCCGCTTCAACGGCCAGCAGATCGTACCGGCCGAGGCCATCGCCGACATCCGCAAGGGCGGCGATGCCGCGAAATTCGCCAAGGCCGGTTACAAGACGCTGCCGGGCTGGTCGTATCGCGACATGTGGTGGATCACCAACAACGCCAATGGGGCCTTCGCCGCGCGCGGCATCCATGGCCAGTCGATCTATATCGACCCCAAGGCGGAGATGGTGATCGTGCGCTACGCCTCGCATCCCTACGCCGCCAACGGCGTCAACGATCCGGTGACGCTGCCGGCCTATGCGGCGCTGGCCGCCGAACTGATGAAATAGCGGCGCGGCGCCGACACCTGCGCGACGGGCTGCGCGCCGACATGCAGCGATATCTGGGGACGTAAGCCCCCTCGGGGCGACAGCCTCGCCGGTTACGCCGCCAGCGTCAGATCGTGCCGGCTGGCGGCGACCACGCAGCAGTTGCGGCCAAGATCCTTGGCCGCATACAGCGCCTTGTCGGCGGCTTCGAACAGCACCGGCCAGTGTTGGCCCGGCGCAGGCGTCATGCTGGCGACGCCGATACTGACCGTGACATCGCCCTGGCCGACCGACCAATGCGCGACCTTGTTGCGGATGGTCTCCGCGACGCCCTGCGCTGCGGTGGCACTGCCCCCCCGGCAACAGCACGGCGAACTCCTCGCCGCCGAATCGCGCGGCGCAGTCGCCGGCGCGCTGCACCGAGTCGCCGATGCACAGCGCGATGCCGACCAGCACCTGATCGCCGGCCTGGTGACCGTAGCCGTCGTTGAATGCCTTGAAGTGATCGGCGTCGATGATCAGCAGCGCGATCGGCGTGTTCATACGCAGCGCGCGGCGCCATTCGCGCTCGATCAGGGTATCGAACTTGCGGCGGTTGATCAGCCCGGTCAACGAATCGGTAGTGGCGAGTTCTTCCAGCCGGCGCTCGGCCTCGGCGCGGCGGTCGATCTCGCGGATAAAGAAGACGGTGAAGCCGGCGACGATGATCGCGAGCCCGAGCAGAATAAGGCTGATTCGGATCGCCTCATGGCGCCACATCCGGAAGACATCGCTCCATGATTTTCCGACGATCACCACCAACGGACGGGTGCCGTCGGCCCAAACCATCATCCTCGGAATCTGGTCGATGATGCCTTCGCCGCTGTACCAGCCTCGCCGCTGGCTGAAAACCTGTCTGACGCCCGGGGCGCCCATCACATTGGTGCCGATGACGTCCGGTCTGAACGGCGTCCGCATCACCAGCGTTCCGTCACGCGCAACGACCCCGATCGTGTCATCCGGCTCGAGCCGGAGCCGGCTGAACACCTGCTTGAAATAGCTGAAACGGATCGAACCGGCGACAACGCCGAGAAACCGGCCGTCCGGTCCGGATATCCGCCGGCTGAGCACGATCGCAAAGGTGCCGCGATGCTGCATCGGGCGACTGATATAGAGACCGACAGTCGGATCGTTGCGATGCACGCTGACGAAGGGCTCATCACCGCGATTGAGCTTCTCGGGCGTCAGTGTCGCGGAGTCGATCGTCAGATCTCCTTGCGCGTCGAACACCTGGATCGAACCGAAATGTCTCGCAATGCTCGCGTGATCGAACAGAACGAGCCGTCGGAGGGTTTCGTCGACATGAGCAAGTTGCGGCAGCGCCAGGTTGCTGACAACGGAACGCAGCGACAGATCATACGCCTCGATGTTGCGGTTGATGTCAGCGCTGATCGTGGACGCCAGATTTTCCTGGGTCTGCCGCGCCAATTCCTGAGCGTTGCCGCGCATGTCGAGCATGATGCTGCCGCACACCGCGGAAAAGCCCAGCACTGTGATGACGGACGAGGCGATCAGCAGCCGCGCGGACATCCGCCGTCGCCGGCCGATTTCCTTTCTCACGCGTTCGAAAAACCCGCCGCCATTCATAGGCCGAGGGATGCCATCCAAAGCTTGCAGAGGACTTAAGTTGGAAACTTGCAGAGGGCCTAACTTAGGATAAGGACATAACCTGCGGTTAACGTCGTGTTTCACCGGCAAGCCTAAACAGTCCCTTGTCATAGACTTCGGCGCAACAAGTCGCGACATGCGGGCAGGCGACGACGGTTTCGCGGAATGAGGAGTCAGAGAAGGTGGACAAATTTGAACAGCTCCGGGATTTCCTGACGCGGCAGACCGCAACGGAACTGGTGCTGAGCAACGAACAGATCGAAGAGCTGCTCGGCTTCGCGCTGCCGCGCGCGGCGCAGCGCGCGTCGTGGTGGGACTCGACCCGGGCCCCCGAAGAGAAGATGCCGCAGCGCGAGGCCTGCCTCGCTGCCGGCTATATCGCCACGCGCCTGCCGGACGGCAAAGGCGTCCGGTTTCGCCGCATCAAGGCCGAACGCGACCGCCGCCGGTACTGACATCGCTCCAGGCTCGACCGCGAGCCGCGCGTCACTGAAGGGCTGTTGACCTGGCGACCAGAGGTCAACGCACACGAGTAGCGGAGCGCGGGCGTCCGTCGCCCGCCTCGACCGGCAACCCGTTCGCCTCGGCGGATCGCACGGTCAGCCTTCGCGCGAGCGGCTTGAGAAGCTGCGGCGACAGGTAGATCGGAAACTGCGCCAGCGCAAAATACAGCCAGGTCAAGCCGGGCAGCGCGCCATCAGTCGCAGCCAGCATCAGGCCCATGTTTCGCTGCGACACCATCAGGCCGAGCGCCAGCGCGCGTTCGTCGCCGATGGCGCGGAAGATCAGCAAGGTTGCGCCGAGCAGCGCCGCGAACACCACGAAGGCGAACAGCGCCAGCACGATGACGCCCGCCGGGTCGGCGAGAAAACTGGTGGTGACCGACCCCATGATCGCAGCGACGAACACGAACAGGACGATGACGTTGAAGCCGTCGATCGGCTCCTTGTGCCGCCTGATCGCAGCGCCTCCGACGATCCGGCGGATCGCCGCCGCCACAAGCAGCGATCCGCCGAGGATCGCGGCCAGTTTCAGCCCCAGCGCGAGCGGCGACAGCGTCAGCACAGGCCCAACGAAGATGAAGATCAGCAGCGGCGCCGTGAACGGGATCAACGCCGTGCTCGTAACCAGCGTGATCAGCACCAGCGTCGCGTCGAGGCCCATCAGCGCCGCCAACGCCGGCGCCGCCATCATCGGCGAGGCGACCGCCTGCAGCATCAACGCCAGGAACAGATCCGGCGAACGATGGTCGAGGCCGACAGCGAGGCTGACGACGCCGACGATCAGCGGCACCGCCAGCGTCGTCCACGCGGTCGCCGCGATGACGATCCCCGGTCGGCGCAGATTGGCGCGCAACGACGCCATATCCACGCGCATGAACGAAACGCAAAGCAGCAGAAAGATCGCTTCGCCGAGGAACGGCTTCATCCACGCGCCGAGTGTGGGCGCCGCCAGTCCGACAAAGACCAGCGCGGCGATCGCCCGCGTGCCCTGACGACCGAGCCAAGCGAGAGCGCGCACCGGAACGGCGGCGGCATGATGCAAATTGAAAGGCATGGACTCATGGGGAGGATGGAGTTCGGCGCGGACAATGGCGGATTTCCACCGGCGCCCGAAATCACTTCTGATTGCTTCCTGTTGCAGCGCCGCCGATGCGGCGGCCAGCTCAATTCTGCAGGCGGACGCCGAGCATCACGACGGTGGCGTTGTAGCTCGCGCCGACGATGTTGGAATCGAGCTGGTCGCGGCGCAGCGTGCCTTTGACCCAGAGCGAGCGGTTCAGCTTGTAGACCAGATTGCCTTCCAGCGAGGTGAAGCGATCGCTTCGGCTGGAGCCCTGATAGTCGTAGGTCGCGTAGGTGAATTTTCCGATCGCGGTCAGCCAGCGGCGGAAATCGTGGTCGACCTCGGCAGTGTAGCTTCGCGTCAGCACGCCGGACACGCCGAACAGCGGCGATTCGTCGATCGTGGTGTCGGCGCCGAACTTCACCGTCGTCAATGGCGTCACCGTCCAGATCAGCGAGGCCGTGGTGAGCAGGCCGTCGAGCTTCAGCAGCCGCGGGTCGGCATAGGTGCGCGCCGCGTAGCCGATCGACGCCTCGCCGGTGAGGAGGCGCGTCAGCTCGAAGCTGGTGCCGCCCTTGACGTAGCCGCCGTTACTGTTGCGCCGGAAGCCGAAACGATCGACCGTGGTGTCGTGGGTGCGGTTGTCGACCTGCCCTTCGACGAACGGCTTCAGGCCTGGCAGCAACTCGTAGCTGACCCGCCCGGTGCCGGCATATCGATTGTAGTTTCGATCGGCGTTGGTGAACGTGCTGCCGTCGGTCAGTTGCGACTGCTGGAAAACCCTGCGGTCGGCGCTGCCGATCGCGGTCACCTGCAGGCGATTGAAACTCTGGTCAATGCCGCCCGACACGCCGGTCTGGGTGTAGATCGGATATTTCGCCAGCCCGGCCTGGATGTTCGGGCTGCCGGGATTGTCGGTGCCGACGATCAGCCGGCCCTGACCGAGCAGCCTGGTGTCGCGGGTGACGTCGAGCCGGCCGTCGACATGGCCATCGAACTCCGGACGGTCGAGATTGAGCGGCGCCGACGACACCACGCCGGGCGGATTGGTGAAGTCGTGGCCGTAGCCGGTGTAAGAGCCGCGCAGATCAGCGACCAGCGCGTGGCGGTCCCAGTCCGAGGTCACCATCAGCTCCGGCGAAACTTTATAGAAGCCCGAGCCGCGCGGCTTATTGGTGCGGCCGGGATTGCTGTCGGCACCGCCGTTCACTTCGATCGCGCCCTTGAACAGGAAGCTGCCGGCGTAGTCGCCGACCGGGCCGAACGGCTCGAGGTCGGGCTTGAGACGCCGGCGGGTCGGCTGGCCGGGCAGCGTGCCGTTGAAGGCGGCCGACACCGGCGGCTTGGCGGCGCTCTGCGACGGCGGCGCCGGACGGGGCGGCGGCGGCGCGGGGATCAGCGCCGGCGATCCGGGACCAACCACCTTCGGCTGCGGCGCACCGGGAAAGATTTTGGGCTTCTGACGCTTGCGGCCGAGCGCGTCATAGCCGGTGCCAGCGGCGCCAAGGCTGGGCTGAAGCCCGAAATTCGGCGATCCGCTCAGCCGGGACTGCGCGTTTCTGTCTCTACGGGTATCATCGTCCGTCGCATACGGATCGGCTGCGCCGGACGGCGGCGTCGTCCGCTGCAGCGGCCGGTCCTGCGGCGCCACGAATGCACCGCGTTCCGGCCGGAACAAGTCGCGGGTCAGGCTCTGCGCCTCGGCGTGCCCGGCCCCGCCGGTCAGCAGGCAAGCGGCGACCGCCCGCAGCAGAGCTGCACGGCGGTGGCGGCCCGTTGCTGGCGCCGGGGTCACGATCACAGAACCTCAACAAAATCAATTTCTTACACTCAACGACCAAGCCGCGTCGCAGCCGCGCGGCGCTGATCATCGTTAATGGAGTTAAAACGTTTATGGTTAAGGAGGGGTTGAGACGCGTGGTGAACGTTCGGTTGAGAACCTTTCCGGACAACCGCCGGGCGCGTCGCATCCCGTCCGGCGGCATGCTAGAAGGGGTCCCGGCCGGACCACGGCTCATGTTTTGGGATCCTGCATGGCTCTTTCCAAACCCAACATCACGAAATCAGCGATGACCGATTCCGCCGCCGCGATCCCCTCGGCCCTGCGCACGCTGGAGGCGGAAGCGGACGGCGTCACCGCGCTCGCCGCGGCGCTGCAATCGGATTTAGGCGGCGCTTTCGTCGCCGCGATCGAGATGATCCGCAATGCCAAGGGGCGGCTGATCATCACCGGGCTGGGCAAATCCGGGCATATCGGCCGCAAGATCGCGGCGACCTTCGCCTCGACCGGCACGCCGGCGTTCTTCGTCCATGCCTCGGAAGCCAGCCATGGCGACCTCGGCATGATCACCGCCGACGACATTATCCTCGCAATGTCGTGGTCCGGCGAGCAGCCGGAAATGAAGAACCTCATTACCTACGCCTCGCGGTTCAAGATCGCGCTGATCGCGATGACCTCCGACAACGGCTCGACGCTGGCCAAGGCGGCCGACATTTCGCTGACGCTGCCGAAGGCGCGCGAGGCCTGCCCGCACAATCTGGCGCCGACGACGTCGTCATTGATGATGCTGGCGCTCGGCGACGCGATCGCGATCGCGCTGCTGGAGAGCCGCGGCTTCACCTCGACTGATTTCAGCGTGCTGCATCCCGGCGGCAAGCTCGGCGCCATGCTGAAATACGCCCGCGACCTGATGCATACCGGCGAGGCGATCCCGCTGAAGCCGCTCGGCACCAAGATGTCGGACGCGCTCGTCGAGATGTCGGCCAAGGGCTTCGGCTGCGTCGGCATCGTCGACGCCAACGGCCAGATCGCCGGCATCGTCACCGACGGCGATCTGCGGCGGCACATGCGGCCGGACCTGATGACCGCGATCGTCGACGAGGTGATGACCAAGCGGCCCAAGACGATCAGCCCCGGCCTGCTCGCCGGCGAGACGCTGGAATTGCTGAATTCCTCGAAGATCACCGCGCTGCTGGTGACCGAGGGCAAGAAGCCGGTCGGCATCGTGCACCTGCACGATCTGCTCCGCGCCGGCGTGGCGTAAGCCACAACGTCGTCCTTATGAATCGCTACTTGCTCTGAGCCGTCATCTTTGAGGCGCCCGCCGCCAAAGCGGGCCTCGAAGGATGCGGCGACAAGTGCTTGCGGCTCATCCTTCGAGGCCGCCGCTGCGCGGCGGCGCCTCAGGATGACGCGGAATGCGTTGCAAGCTCGACGACTACGCCCCCGCTACCGTCAAATTCACTCCATCCGCCTGCACGATTTTCACCCGGCTCCCGGCAGGAGCGTCGGGACCGGTGACGCGCCAGAAGGTGTCGTCGATCCGCACCGTGCCGACGCCGTCGACGATCGGCTTTTCCAGCGTGAAGATGCGGCCGACCAGTGCGTCGGCGCGGCGATTGAGGAACGGGTTGGTGGCGTTGGACTCGGCCGCACCGCCGCGCGCCATCCGCCGCCATAGCGGCACCGCCGCGACGGCGAACAGCGCGAACAGCAGGATCTGGAGCTGCCACGACAGATGCAGCGCGAACGCCGCCAGCCCTGACAGCAGCGCGGCGAGGCCGAGCCAGAACAGGAAAATTCCCGGCGCGAGCAGCTCCAGCGCCATCAGCACGAAGCCGATGATCAGCCAGTTCCACGGTCCCAGCGCGCCCAGCATGTCGAGCATCGTCGTTCCCTCACTGTGCCGGCGCTGGCATCACGCGCGCGGCGTCGACGGCGGCGTCGGGGCGGCGCCGGTCGTCGGCACCGAGCCGCGGCGCGTGGCGGCCTGCGCCGAGGTTGCGCTTTCGCCGAAGGTCGCCTTGGCGATCTCGCCGATTCCGGCCAGCGAGCCGAGCACGTTCATCGCCTCGATCGGCAGCATGATGATCTTCTGGTTCGGAGAGTCCGCGATCTGGCCGAACGCCTTGATGTATTTATCGGCGATGAAGTAGTTCAGCGCGGCGACGTCGCCCTTGGCGATCGCGTCGCTGACCATCTGGGTGGCGCGGGCTTCCGCCTCGGCCGATCGCTCACGCGCTTCGGCGTCGCGGAACGCCGCCTCGCGGCGGCCCTCGGCCTGCAGGATCTGGCCCTGCTTGGCGCCCTCGGCGCGGAGGATCTCGGATTGCCGCTGGCCTTCCGCCTGCAGGATGTCGGCGCGCTTGACGCGCTCGGCCTTCATCTGACGTCCCATCGCCTCGACCAGATCGGCCGGCGGCACGATGTCCTTGATCTCGATGCGATTGACCTTGAGCCCCCACGGCGACACCGCGGCGTCGACCACCCGCAGCAACCGCTCATTGATCTCGTCGCGATGCGACAGCACCTGGTCGAGGTCCATCGCGCCCATCACCGAGCGGATGTTGGTCATCGTCAGCACGATGATCGCCTGTTCGAGATTGGAAACCTCGTAGCTCGCTTTCGCCGCGTCGAACACCTGAAAGAAGGCGACGCCGTCGACCGTCACGGTGGCGTTGTCCTTGGTGATGACTTCCTGCTGCGGAATATCGATCACCTGCTCCATCACGTTCATCTTGCGGCCGACGCGATCGAAATACGGGATGATCAGATTGAGGCCCGGCGCCAGCGTGCGGGTGAACTTGCCGAACCGCTCGATCGTCCAGTTGTAGCCCTGCGGCACGGTCTTGACGCCGGCGAACAGCGTCAGGATCACGAGCAGAACGAGAACGATGGAGAAGATATCGAAGCCAGACAGATCGTACATGCAACGTCTCCCACGGCGGCTGTGTCCGCATCGCGCCGCCCGAGCAGCCGTGCCGATGCGCTCGCCGAGCCGGCGCAACCGTCCATGGGTCGCTTGATTGTGATGTAAGGTTCGAGCGTAAAGAAAGCGAGGCCGGGTCGCAAAGCGCTTGCAGACTGGCGCTCAGAACCTGGTTCTCAGAACTTGGCTCTCAGAACCTGGCTCTCAGCATCTGGCTCTCAGAACCAGTCGCTCAGAGCCGGCGTCTTGCTACAGCCAGCCCTGCAGCTCGCGCATCACCAGCTGGCGGATCACCGCGATGCCGTCGTCACTGTCGTTGAGGCAGGGAATCGCGGAAAATTCCTCGCCGCCATTGTGCATGAAGATCTCGGCGTTTTCCTGCGCGATCTCTTCCAGCGTCTCGAGACAGTCCGAGGCGAAGCCGGGCATCACCACCGCGAGTTTGCGCACGCCGTCCTTGGCGAGCTTCTCGATGGTCTTGTCGGTGTAGGGCTGCAGCCACTGGTCGAAGCCGAACCGCGACTGGAAGGTCAGCAGCAGCTTCTTTTCGTCGAGGCCCATCCGCTCGCGCAGCGCATCGACGGTAGCGACGCATTGCGACTGGTAGGGATCGCCCTTCTCGATATAGGCCTGCGGCATTCCGTGGAACGAAGCGACGATCATCTCCGGCTCGAACGACAGCGTCGCCAGATGCGCGTTGATCGAGTTCGCCAGTGCGTCGATATAGGCGTCGTCGCGGTAATAAGGCGGCGTCACCCGCAATGTCGGCTGGGCGCGCAATTCGCGCAGCACCCGGAACGCCTGATCGCACACCGTGGCCGACGTCGCGGCGGAATATTGTGGATAGAGCGGCACCACCAGCAGCCGCGAGCAGCCCCGAGCCACCAACGCCTCGATCCGCGACCGCAGCGAGGGATTGCCGTAGCGCATCGCCCAATCCACAACCAGATGGCTGCGATCGGTCAGCGACGCAGCAAGCTTCTCGGCCTGCGCGCGGGTGATGGTTTTGAGCGGCGATTCGTTCTTTTCGTGGTTCCAGATCTTCTGATAGTCCTTGGCCTTGCGGGCCGGGCGGGTGTTCAGAATGATGCCGTTGAGCGCCAGTTTCCAGAATAGTCCCTGATTCTCGATCACCCGCGGGTCCGACAGGAACTCACGCAGATAGACGCGCACGCCCTTGGTGTCGCAACTGTCCGGGGTGCCGAGATTCACCAACAGCACGCCGACGCGCTCGGGCACGGGTGCCGGGGCGGGCGCAGGGCCGTGGATGGGAACAATCACCGTCATGATGTCGATTGGCTTCGCGCTTTGGCCTATTGTTGTCAAGACGGCGCAATGACCAGATGATGGCCGAGCACCGCAGCGGGTCGTTTCACTCCGTAGTTAGGCAGCGATCGACGAATGGCAACCGACCGGGTTTGCTGCGCTTGCTCAACCATCACGATATTGCGATGCGCTGGTTAAAGACAGGTCACGCGCTCAGCGGCAATGTAGCCTAGTAGAAGCCCGATACCGAACAGCAGCACCAGCCCGGCCGCACCGAATTCCAGACCGCGCATGAACAGCACGCCGCCGCCCGCGTGGCCGGCCGTGAGCCGTTGCGCCAGCCCCTTGGCGGACACCGCAATCGTCGCAATCGCCGCCACGGTGATGGCGGTGCCAAGCCCCATCGCGAAGGTCGCGGCGATTCCCGCCCAGAACAACCCCTGCGCCAGCGCGAATACCAGCACCAGGATCGCGCCCGAGCAGGGACGGATGCCGACCGTCAGGACCGCGCCGAGCCCGCGCCGCCAACCGCCGGGGCCGGCGAGTTCCGCCGGTTCCGGACTGTGCGAATGGCCGCAATGGTCGCCACAATCGTGATCGGCATCGCCATGGGCTGGATGATGGTGCGCGCCGTCGTGGTGATGGTGCGGGTGATCGTGGGGGTGATCATGCGCGTGCCCGTGATCATGGCCATGATGGTGATCGTGCCCGGCATGAGCCTGTATCGCTTGGGTCTGCAGCGCTTGGGTCTGACCGTGGCCGTGGTTGCGCCCGTGGAGGTCGGCGGCGGCAGCGATAGGCGGTGCGGTCGCGAACGCCAGCGTCGGCTTGCCGGTCGCGCCCTGCAAGGCTCGGAAGAAGCCGCCGCCCTTGCTCCAGACCAGCCGCGCGCCGAACAGCGCGATCAGGGCGTAGCTGACGATTTCGATCGCCCGTTCCGCGCTGCACATCGTCTTCGCCGTGGCGTTGAGCAGCCAGGCGCAGATGCCGACGATCAGCACGGCGACCAGCGCCTGCAGCATCGCCGAGATGAACGACAGCGCGATGCCGCGCCGCGCGGTCTCTTCATTGGCGACCAGATAGGACGAGATCACCGCCTTGCCGTGGCCGGGGCCGGCGGCATGGAACACGCCATAGGCGAACGAAATGCCGAGCAGGGTCCAGACCGCGCTGCCATCGGCCTTGGCGGCGCGGATCGTCGCCGACATCTGACGATAAAACGCCGATTGCTGCGCCATCAGCCAGCCGAACAGGCCGCCGGACTGCGGCTCCGCCGGCGGCCGCGGCCCGCCGAACGGATTCTGCGCCCATACGGAATGCAACGCCGCGTCGCTGACGGTGGCTACGGCGGCGAGCGCGAGAATGCCGATGATCACACGATTGCGCGGCAACGACATGCCAACCGACGTCACGGGCACTTCACCGCGATCTTGTTGGCGAACATCGCACCGTAGTTCGAATTGTCGCCGTTCATGAAGTTATCCTCCGACATCCGCTGCGCGTTGGCCGAATTGTCATTGGGACGGTCGAACTTGATCGCGCAGCCGGCCGGCGCGCCCGCCAGCTTGACGGGCTCCTTCTCGACGAAGGTGAAGTCGATGAAATAGCTCGGGTCGAACACCTCGACGGCGTACTCCTTGGTGTTCATCGGCGTCTTCAGCGGCAGGAAGAAGTGCAGCGTCAGCACGTTGTCCTTGACGTCGAGATAGTAGTCGACCGGTTCGTTGAACTTCGCCTTCTTTCCTTCCGCCTTGGCGAAAGTGAAGAAAGCGAACTCCTTCAGCGATTCGACATTGGTCTGCGCCAGCGGCGCCAGATCTTCGCGAGTGTAGACGCCCTTCTGCTTGGTCTCGATCCCCTGCAGCGCATAGGTCGAGAACATGTCGTCGAACGCCCAGGTATGGCGGACGCCGGTGAACGAGCCGTCCGGCCCGTAGACCAGCTCGCTGGTCGCGGTGATCCAGACATGCGGATGGGCGTGAGCGGCGGCGACGCCGGCCGAGAGGGTCAGCGCGACCGCCAGCGCGAATCGAAGGACGGCGAGACGAAGCGAGCCCAACATGGCGTTACGCGGCCTCCGGGGTTTCGAGCAGGCCACGCCGGCGCAGCAGCGCATCGGGCTCCGGCGCGCGGCCGCGGAAGGCGATATAGGCCTCCTCCGGATCGCGCGAGCCGCCCGAGGCGTAGATGTCGTCGCGCAGCCTCTTGGCGACTTGCGGATCGAAGATGTCGCCGGCCTCCTCGAACGCGCCGAACGCGTCGGCGTCCATCACCTCGGACCACATATAACTGTAGTAACCCGAGGCGTAATGATCGCCGGTGAAGATGTGGGCGAACTGCGGCGGCCGGTGGCGCAGCGCGATCTCCTCCGGCATCCCGATCTTCTCGAGCTCCCGGCGTTCGAAGGCGCGGACCTCGCCGATCGCGGAGGCCGGCTGGGTGTGGAACTCGAGGTCGAGCAGCGCCGAGGACACGAATTCCACCGTGGCGAAGCCCTGGTTGAATTTGCGCGCGGCGATGAAGCGCCTCAACAGATCGTCGGGCAGCGGCTCTCCGGTCTGGTAGTGCCGGGCGAACTGCCGCAGCACCTGCGGCTGCTCCTGCCAATGTTCATAGAGCTGCGACGGCAGTTCGACGAAATCGGTGAACACGCTGGTGCCGGACAGCGACGGGTAGACCACGTCCGACAGCATCCCGTGCAGGCCGTGGCCGAATTCGTGGAACAGCGTGCGGGCGTCGTCGGGCGACAGCAGCGACGGTTCGCCATCGGCGCCCTTGGCGAAGTTGCAGACATTGATGATCAGCGGCGCCACCGCGCCGTCGAGCTTCTGCTGGTCGCGCAACGAGGTCATCCAGGCGCCGGAGCGCTTCGACGGCCGGGCGTAGTAATCGCCGTAGAACAGCCCGCGATGCGCGCCGTCGGCATCCTTGACCTCCCAGACCCGGACGTCGGGGTGCCACACCGGGACGTCGTTGCGCTCGGCGAAGCTGACGCCGAACAGCCGCGTCGCGGTGTCGAACGCGGCGGCGATCATGTTGTCGAGCGCGAGATACGGCTTGATCGCGGAATCGTCGAAATTGGCGCGGCGCTGCCGCAGCCTTTCGGCGTAATAGCGCCAGTCCCACGGCGCCAGCTTGAAATTGCCGCCGTCCTCGGCGACCAGCTCCTGCAGCGCGTCGCGGTCGGCCATCGCGCGGGCGCGCGCCGGTTTCCACACCCGCTCCAGCAGGCCGCGCACCGCTTCCGGCGTCTTGGCCATCGAATCCTCGAGCCGGTAGGCCGCGTAGGTCGGGTAGCCGAGCAGCTTCGCGGTCTCCTCGCGCAGACTGAGGATCTCGCCGATCAGCGCGTTGTTGTCGTTGGCGTTGCCATTGTCGCCGCGGGCGATGAAAGCGCGATAGACCTTCTCGCGCAGGTCGCGGCGGCTCGAACTCTTCAGGAACGGCTCGACCGAGGAGCGCGACAGCGTCACCACCGCCTTGCCGGGCATCCCGCGTTCCTCCGCCGCGGCACGGGCGGCGGCGACGTAGCTCGCGGGCAGGCCGTCGGTGTCGCTTTCGCCCAATTCCATGAACCAGTCCTGCTCGTCGCCGAGCAGATGATGGCCGAAATTGGTGCCGAGCTGCGCCAGCCGCTCGTTGATCTCGGCCATCCGCGCCTTGGCGGCGTCGTCGAGGCCGGCACCGGAGCGATGGAAGCGGGTATAGGTGCGCTCCAGCAGCCGCTGTTGCTCGGAGGTCAGCTTCAGCTCGGCGCGCTTGTCGCGCAGCGCGGCGATGCGGCCGAACAGCACGGCGTTCATCATGATCGGATTCCAGTGCCGCGCCATCCGCAGCGACACGTCCTTGTCGATCTCCAGAAGCGCCGGATTGGAGTGCGCCGAGACCAGGTCGTAGAACACCGCCGCCACCCTGTTGAGCAGCTTGCCGGAGCGCTCCAGCGCGGTGATGGTGTTGTCGAAGTCCGGTTCGGTCGGATCGTGGGTGATCGCGGCGATCTCGGCGGCATGGTCGGCGAACGCCTGCTCGAACGCCGGCAGGAAATGCTCCGGCGCGATCTCGGCGAATGGCGGGGTTTCGAACGGGGTGGTCCAGGCCTGCAACAGCGGATTGCCGGTGCTCGGGGCTGCGGCATTCGGTCCGGAGCTTTCAGACATCAATCGATCCTGCGTTATTCGCGAATTGCGAACATATAGCACCCGTTGGGGCTTTTTTGCGCCTCGCGCCGCACGACTGGCGGATTATTCTCCGCCGTCATGCGCCCCAGTGCTGACACTTTACGGGACCATGGGCTTTCGCTTGCCGCGGCGAGCTTTTTCAGAGAGATTGCGCCGCCCAACAGGACCCCGACCGATGAGCAAGCTTTCGAACCCGAACGCGACCCGCCAGATTGCCTGGTCGAGCGTCGTCACCGTGATCAGCGCCGCGATTCTGATCGGCGCCGAGGTGTTCGGCGCGGCCTTCGCCGGCGGCTGGGCGCTCGCGATCCTGTTCGGGCTCGACGAGACCTCCTCGCACATCCTGCAGGCGGTGCTGTTCGTCATCGGCGTCGTGGTGATGGTGGCCTTCGTCCGCAACGCGCAGCGCGTCGAGCCGTTCTTCAGGCGCGCCTGAGCGCGGTCTCGGTCGAACGCGCCCGATCAACTCACCGCGGCCTCGATTCGTTGTCACAAAACAGCCGACGCGCGCTTTGCGCCTGTGCGACGCGGGTTTTCTGAACGCGTAGCGCGCGACGCTCGTCTGCCAAATCTTCAGCGCTTGTTAGTGACCTTGAACGGACGTTCATGTTCGCGCGTGCGTACGTGGCTGATTAGCAACGTTCGCCGGCAGTGTCGGAAAAATTGCGCATTAAGCCAAAAAAAATCTTGCGGACCGGCACTGAAACACCTATCTCCGGTCTTGCCCAATTTCGCACGTGCCTGTGGTCGTGTGTCGGTCGGTAGGTATCCGGACAAGAGGCCGGACAGCCGCCAAGGGATGAAGAAGCCGAGGGTCTCGAAGCGCACATCGCCTTCCAAGCGAGCGCCAGGGGCCAGCATCTCTCTCAAGAGATGCCGTTGAAGGTAACTTCTTCTCTTGCAACCGTGATCGGCAGCCGGAGGCGAACCGGCGCACCCCGCTCTCAACGGGGGACGCGACTTAAAGCAACGACGGAGCGGGCTTTTTTGGTCTCTGCTGGCTTTCCATCAGCCAGCGCGAATACCGAAGAGGCTTGTCCTTCATTGCCAGGCGAGCGGGCGGGAGCTTTCCCAACCAATCGACGGCAGCACTGTCTACCCGAGCTGATCGCTCGTCACGCCTCCATCGCGTGACGGCGCCGCAGTCTTCGGGCCGACGTCACGTTGATAGAGCGTCCGTCGCTGGACGCTTGGGAGAGTGCCATGACCGAACGTATTCGGGATTTTCTGCGCGACCGCCGTAACAATGGTCTGGATGTCGAGCCCTGCCTCGTCGTCGATCTCGAAGTCGTGCGCGACAATTTCACCAGCTTCGCCCGGGCGCTGCCGGACAGCCGCGTGTTCTATGCTGTCAAGGCCAACCCGGCGCCGGAAGTGCTGTCGCTGCTGGCGTCGCTCGGCTCGTGCTTCGACTGCGCCTCGGTGCAGGAGATCCAGATGGCGCTGGCTGCCGGTGCGACCCCGGACCGCATCTCCTATGGCAACACCATCAAGAAGGAACGCGACATCGCGCGCTCCTATGAGCTCGGCATTCGCCTGTTCTCGGTCGACTGCACCGCCGAGGTGGAGAAGATCGCGCGCTCGGCGCCGGGTTCGAAGGTGTTCTGCCGCATCCTGTACGATTGCGCCGGCGCCGAATGGCCGCTGTCGCGCAAGTTCGGCTGCGATCCGGAGATGGCGGTCGATGTGCTCGACGCGGCGAAGCGCCTCGGCCTGGAAGCCTATGGCATCTCGTTCCATGTCGGCTCGCAGCAGCGCAAGGTGAAGGCGTGGGACCGTGCGTTGGCGATGGCCGCGACCGTGTTCCGCGACTGCGCCGAGCGCGGCATCAGCCTGTCGATGGTCAATATGGGTGGCGGCTTCCCGACCAAATATCTGAAGGAAGTGCCGCCGGTGGTGCAGTACGGCCGCTCGATCTTCCGGGCGCTGCGCAAGCACTTCGGCAACCAGATCCCGGAGACCATCATCGAGCCGGGTCGCGGCATGGTCGGCAATGCCGGCGTGATCGAGACCGAAGTCGTTCTGATTTCGAACAAGAGCGACAAGGACGAGACGCGCTGGGTCTATCTCGACATCGGCAAGTTCGGCGGTCTCGCCGAGACGATGGACGAGTCGATCCGCTACGCGATCCGCTCGCGCCATGACGGCGCCGAGATGACGCCCTGCGTGCTCGCCGGCCCGACCTGCGATTCGGCCGACGTGCTGTACGAGAAGATGCCGTACCCGCTGCCGGTGACGCTCGAGATCGGCGACAAGCTGCTGATCGAAGGCACCGGGGCGTATACGTCGACTTACTCGGCTGTGGCCTTCAACGGCTTCCCGCCGCTGCGGACCTACCACATCTAAAGACCGCGCCCGCGCACCTCCGCCGCGTGCGGGGTGCGGAGCAAGAAAGTCGAGGCCGGCTTGCCGGCCTCTCCCTGTCACATGACGATTGCTGACAACACACCGCCGGTGCAACGCGCTGGCGGGCGTGGGGATCGACGTGCCATGACGAACGCCCGAGCCACCCTGACTGCCTTGAACGTCGCAGCCGTTCCGTTCGCAATCCGTGCGGAAAAGAGCTCCGACATTGTCGCGCGTGAGCGCCTGCTGGATGCGTGCTTCGGCCAAGGCCGTCATGCGCGCACCTGCCAGCGTTTGCGTGATGGACGCGCGCCCGCGGAAGGCCTCGCCTTCTCCGCGGTCCGTCAAGGCCGGCTGGTCGGCACCGTCCGTCTTTGGCATGTCGACGCAGGGGGCCGGGCCGCACTCGTGCTCGGCCCCCTCGCCGTCGATTCGTCGTGCCGTGAGTTCGGCGTCGGCGGCGCGCTGATGCGCGCGGCGCTGGCGGAAGCGGCGGCGCGCGGCCACGGCGCGGTGATCCTGCTCGGCGACGCGCCGTATTACTCGCGGTTCGGCTTCTCGGCTGAGAAGGTGGCTGCTGTCGCGCTGCCGGGTCCGTTCGAGCGCGACCGCCTGCTCGGCCTCGAACTGAGGCATGGCGCGCTCGATGGCGCGGCCGGCCTGATCGTCGCGACCGGCGCCGCCGTGAAGCCGGCGCGGGCTGCGCGGTCGCGCCTTCGCCGCGCCGCCTGAGGACGGTCCGATGCGATTTCCACGCCCGACCCATCGCGTCTTCGCGCCGCGCGCTCCGGACAAGAGTCCGCGGGTGACCCGCCTCGTGTTGCTCGTCTTCGTGGTCAAGATCGCCGTCGACGCTTTGCGCCGGCGGCGAGCCCGCCCAGCCGAAACCGAACCAGCCTGATACCCGGCAAGACCCGCCGCGCCCTTTCTCCGGCTTGATTTGCCGGGACAGACGCGGCATTGGCTGCCCGAATTGCTCTCATCGTCCCAGGAAACAAACCGATGCCGCGCCGCCTGATTTCCACCGGATCGCCGTTCGAGAAGACCGCCGGCTACAGCCGCGCCGTGGTGGACGGCGAGTTCGTCTTCGTCTCCGGCACCACCGGGTTCGACTACGCGACGATGACCCTGCCTAAGGATGTCACGGCGCAGACACGAAATTGCTTCAAGACGATCGGCGCGGCACTTACGGAGGCCGGCTTCGACATGGCCGACATCGTACGCGCTACCTATTACATCACCGACGCCGCGGACGCCGACAAGGTCTTCGCCATATGTGGCGAGAATCTCGGCGAAATCCGCCCGGCCGCGACGCTGCTGGTGGTCGCCGGACTTTACAAGCCTGAGATGAAGGTCGAAATCGAAGTGACCGCCAAGCGCCGCAGCGCTTGAACTTTCACCGCTTACTTCGCGTTATCGCTCCGCTAGAGCAGGATGACTTATCTTCGAATCGTCATCCCGCTTTAGCTTCTTGTTTAGGCACGATCTCTTCCGAATACCGGTGTCCAGTTTTCGGGATCATGCTCTAGCGAGCCATCATGTCGCAGGCGGTCCGTTGACTTTGTTGCCGTCTGCCGTACGATAAGACCATCATGTTGAACACTGGCCATATCTACTTGCTGCTGCGCGCAGGTCGCCTCCTGACTGGAAGGTGACCCGGGCGGACGCGCGTTGCGCCGTCCCGGGTAGATTGCCGTTCTTCATCCTCGCAAAATCCAAAAAACCACGATCGCATCGCACAGACGTGCGCGCCCAGCATGGCGACGCGTGAGGGTCTCAGTAATGAATCCACCGGTCAGTATCGCATCAAGAGACTTCGGCCGCCTGAGGCAGATCGCCGTGCAGGCGCTCGCCAGCCGCGATCCGGTCGGCCGTTTCCTGTTTTCAGAACTGGAGCGGGCGGTGGTGATCGACTCGCCGGCGCCGCCGCTCACGGTCCGTCTCGACGATTGGGTGACCTTTCGCGCCGACGACGATCAGCCGCTCGAAAGCCGCATCCTGGTCCTTCCTGGGCACTACCGCCGCAACGCCCTGCATCTGTCCGTGCTGTCGCCGGTCGGCGCCGCGCTGGTCGGCCTGCGTCCCGGCGCCCGGATGCACTATCAAGGTGTCGATGGCGTGCAGCACGTCGCGACGGTTGAAAGTCTCGAGCCCCCCGAAGGGGTCATTTCATTGATGCAACGGCGCTCCGCGAGAGCCCGCCCGCCCTCCAGCGGCGATCATCCGAACGGCACTGGTCCGACAGCAGCATGATGGTGAATGATATGATCAGCTACCTGCAATCCGAATTGCCTCCGATTACCTTGCGGATGTGCGACGTCGAACGACTGCGCAACATCGCCGAGGCTGCGTCGGATAAGTATCCACAAACCGCCGACTTTCTGGCGCGGGAAATCGAGCGTGCGGAGATCCTGCCGGATTCCCAGCTCCTGCCCGGCCTCATCATGATGGGCTCCGAAGTTACCTTCCGCGACGACATCAGCGGTCAGGAGCGTTGTGTGACACTTGTGTATCCGGAAGCGGCCGATGTCGAGGCGAACAAGATCTCGATCATCACACCGATCGGGGCGGCGCTGATCGGCCTGTCGGCGGGCCAGACGATCGAATTCCAGACGCCTGGCGGACGCTGGCGGTCGTTGACGGTGATACGAGCCTATCCGCCGCGCGACGCGCTCAACTGAGCCCGCTTCTGGTAGTTATTATGAAAACCCCACGGCAAAGCATCGTTGCCGTGGGCCTGAAGTTGCCGTAGTCCTTCGCGGCAGCCAAACCCCGTCACCCCCGGAGTTTCAATCTTGACCGCACATCCCGTCCACGCACGCATCGATGGCCCCATCGTGATGATCGGCTTCGGCTCGATCGGCAAGGGCGCGCTGCCCTTGATCGAGCGTCACTTCGCGTACGACAAGAAGCGTTTCGTCATCATCGATCCGCATGCCGACGACGAACTGGCCAGGAAGCACGGCGTCCGCTTCATCAAGCAGGCGGTCACCCGCGACAACTACCACGAGTTGCTGATCCCGCTGCTCACCGAAGGCGGCGGCCAGGGGTTCTGCGTCAACCTGTCGGTCGACACCGGCTCGGTCGACCTGATGACGATGTGCCGTGAGATCGGCGCGCTGTACATCGACACCGTCGTCGAGCCCTGGCTCGGCTTCTATTTCGACAAGAGCGCCGGCCCGGAGAAGCGCTCCAACTACGCACTGCGCGAGACGCTGCTGGCGGCCAAGGCCAAGAGCCCGGGCGGCACCACCGCGGTCTCCACCTGCGGCGCCAATCCGGGCATGGTGTCGTGGTTCGTCAAGCAGGCACTGGTTGATATCGCGCGCGACACCGGCACTGAATACAACGAGCCGAAGAGCCGCGACGGCTGGGCGCAGCTCGCGCACAAGCTCGGCGTCAAGGGCATCCACATCGCCGAGCGCGACACCCAGCGCGCGAAGAATCCGAAGCCGATGGACGTGTTCGTCAACACCTGGTCGGTGGAAGGCTTCGTCTCCGAGGGGCTGCAGCCGTCCGAACTCGGCTGGGGCACCCACGAGACCTGGATGCCGGACAACGGACGCAAGCACACCGACGGCTGCGGCGCGGCGATCTATCTGTTGCAGGCCGGCGCCAACACCCGGGTCCGTTCGTGGTGCCCGACGCCGGGCGCGCAATACGGCTTCCTCGTCACTCACAACGAATCGATCTCGATCGCCGATTACTTCACGGTGCGCGACGGCCAGAACGTGATCTACCGGCCGACCTGTCACTACGCCTACCACCCGGCTAACGACGCCGTGCTGTCGATGCACGAGATGTTCGGCGCCACCGGCAAGATGCAGTCGTCCTGGCACATCCTCGACGAGAACGAGATCGTCGACGGCATCGACGAACTCGGCGTGCTGGTCTACGGCCACGCCAAGAACGCCTATTGGTTCGGCTCGCAACTCTCGATCGAGGAAACCCGCCGGATCGCCCCGTATCAGAACGCCACAGGCCTGCAGGTGTCGTCGGCGGTGATCGCCGGCATGGTCTGGGCGCTGGAGAATCCCGAAGCCGGCATCGTCGAGGCCGACGAGATGGACTACAAGCGCTGCCTCGAGGTGCAGAGGCCGTATCTCGGCCCGGTCAAGGGCTACTATACCGACTGGACTCCGCTCAGCGATCGCCCTGGCCTTTTCCCCGAGGACATCGACACCTCGGACCCGTGGCAGTTCCGCAACGTCCTGGTGCGCTGAGGCAAGTCCAGAGCGTTTTCGAGCGAAGTGGAAACCGGTTCGCGTGAATAAAACGCGTCAGAACAAAAAGTTAGAGCTGGTTCTGATTCCATCAGAACCAGCTCTAACGAAATCAGGTCAAAAAAAACCCGGGCTCGCGCGACGCGCGGCCCGGATCGAGTTTCGTCGTCACGTTTCTTGAACTCAGCCTTTCGGCTGGATCGGCTCGCCCTTCTTTTCCGCCGGAGCGGGGGGCAGCGCTGGTTTTGCGCCGGCGTCGAGCGCGTCGGAATCGGGCCGCGCCGGCTGTGGCGCAATGTCATGCGGCCGCGCGCCGGTGGTCGTGGTGTCCATCGGAGCGGAGGACTTGCCGTCCGCGCCAGGCGTCGATTGCAGCGGCTGTGTCGCCTGCGCGAGATGCAGGCGCCCGCTGTTATCGACCTGCGTCAACGACAGGCCCGACATCGCGACGCCGGCCATGATCAGGATGCCCGCCAGCAGCAGATCTCGCTTCAAACCGCTTTGCTTCTCGATCGGCGTCATTGTTGTCACCCCTTGCTGGATGGACAACAGACACCGGAGGGCATCGTTCCAGGTTCCATGTCCCGGACGAGGGCTCAACCCATCGCAGTTGTCGACAAAGTGAATCAATCTTTAGTGCTGGTTTCCCAGGTCGCGTACTCGACGCCCGGCCGGCGCCCCATGTCGGCGACAACGACGTCGAGTTCCTTCGGCTCGATCGAGGTCGAGACCAGCGTGGCGACGATTTCGACCTTGTCGTCGGCATGGTCGGCGGTTTCCACCTCGATATCGGCGACCGGGTAGTTGGCCGCTTCCAGGCGTTCTTCGAGCTGATCGCGAAGCTGGTCGGCCGAAGCGCTGCCGGCGGTGAGCCGCACCGAGTAAGTCGCTTCCGACGAACGCTCGTCGAACGGGATGCGGTTGATGGCATTGACCAGCGGCCGCAGCAGGGTGTTGCCGGCGATCACGAACACGGTCAGCGCCACCGCCTGCGCGGCGAGGTCAGCGCCTGCGCAGCAGCCGACCGCGGCAGAGCTCCACAACGTCGCCGCGGTGTTCAGCCCGCGCACGTTCATCCCGTCTTTCATGATCACGCCAGCACCGAGGAAGCCGATGCCGGACACCACATAGGCGATCACCCGGACCGCGCCGTCAGCGCCGGCCAGATGCATCGCCAGATCGACGAAGGCGGCCGCGCCGACCGCGACCAGCACGTTGGTGCGCAGCCCGGCATTGCGCAGGCGATATTGCCGCTCGGCGCCGATCAGCATCCCGAGCACGAAGGCGACCGCGAGGCCGAGCAGCGTGTCTAGGAAATCGGCGGTCTGGAAAGTGGTGAGGAAGCGCATGGGCCGAAGGTCTCCGCGGGCCTTCCTCTTACAGCGGAAGAATCCCCGCCGCACCCTCCTCGTCGGCGAACGCCAGCAGCGTGCCCTTGGCATTCCAGGCCAGCGCGGCGACCGGCGGAGTGCCGTTGCGCCGGACCAGAATCTCCGCCCCGTCGGTCAGCCGCACCATCAGCACCGTGCCGTCGCTGTAGCCGACCGCGAGGATCTCCTGCTTCGGGTGGCACGCCAGCATACTGACCCGGGCCTGCAGCGGCGCCAGCATCGCCGGCTCCTTGCCCATCGGCCCGTCCTTGCTGGCGAACGGCCAGACGATCACCGAATCGGCGCCCGACGTCGCAAGGCCCTTGCCGCCTGCGGTCCACACCATCGAGCGCACGCGGCCGGGATAACCGGTCATCCGCATATGCCGGGAATCCGCGAGCCGCCAGCCGTGCAGCGAGGGCTCGTGCATCGCGGTGACGAGAAAGCGGTTGTCCGGGCTGAACATCACGCCGAGATGCGAGCCGGCCCATTCCAGCATTTCGGCGTTGGCGGCCATGTTTGGAAACCACAGCGTCACGCCGTTGTAGTGCGCGATCGCGAGCCGCATTCCCTTCGGCGCGAAAGCGAGGCCGCCGACCGTCGACGGCACCTCGAAGAATTTTTCCTCGGCCTTCGGCGCGCGAACATAGGCGACCTTTGCGGCCGACCACGCCACCGCGCCGTCCGGATGCAGCGCGACGTTGTCGATCCAGCGCCGCTTCGCGTCGGTGACGAACAGCTCGGCCTTGCCGCCGGCGTCGACCAGCATCACCTTGCCGTCGTCGCCGCCAGTAACGATGCGCTTGCTGTCGGCGACGGAGCTGAGGATCGCGCCGCCATGCAGCGTCACAGTCGAAGTCTCGCCGCCGGGCGAGGCGAAGGTCGCGTTTTCCTCAGCGCCGATGAAGACCGCAGTGTCGCCGATAAAATGCACTGCGCCGACCGGTGCGCCGGTTGCAACCTCGATCACGCGATCGCTCACCGAGGCGATCGAAGCCGCCTCGCCCGAAGTCTCGAACCCGGTCATTGAACGATGCACTTCTCGAAGCCGTCGCGGATCGCCTGCTCCGGCAATTCGCGGCCGATGAAGACGACGCGGCTCTGGCGCGGCTCGTCGTCCTTCCAGGCACGCTGGTGATCGCCCTCGAGCATCATATGCACGCCCTGGAACACGTAGCGGTCGGTGTCGCCGGCGAAGGAGAGAATCCCCTTGGAGCGCAGGATCTTCTGGCCTTCGGTCTGCACCAGTTGCTGCAGCCACGGCATGAATTTGGCGGGATCGATCGGCTTGTCGCTCTTCAGCGACAGCGATTGCATGTCCTCGTCGTGATAGTGCTTCAGGCCGTGGCCATCGCCATGGTCGTGGTGGTGATGATGGCCGTGGTCGTGGCCATGATCGTGATCATGGTGATGATCATGATCGTCGCCGGTTTCGAGGAATGCGGGCTCGATCTCCAGAATACGATCGAGATCGAAAGCGCCGCGATCCAGCACATCGGCCAGCGCGACTTGGCAGCGCTCGGTGTGATGCAGCCGCGCGTAAGGGTTGATGGCGCGGATCCGCGCCTCGACTTCGGCGAGTTCGGGCTTGGTGACGAGATCGGTCTTATTGAGCACGATGACGTCCGCGAAGGCGATCTGGTTCTTGGCCTCCGGCGCATCCTTGAGGCGGTCGCTCAGCCATTTCGCGTCGGCCACCGTCACCACCGCGTCGAGCCGCGAAAACGCCATCACGTCCTCGTCGACGAAGAAGGTCTGCGCCACCGGCGCCGGATCGGCGAGGCCGGTGGTCTCGACGATGATCGCGTCGAACTTGCCCTTGCGCTTCATCAGGCCGCCGAGAATCCGGACCAGGTCGCCGCGCACGGTGCAGCAGACGCAGCCGTTGTTCATCTCGAACACTTCCTCGTCGGCGCCGATGATCAAATCGTTGTCGATGCCGATCTCGCCGAACTCGTTGACGATCACCGCGTACTTCTTGCCGTGGTTTTCCGACAGGATGCGGTTCAGCAGCGTCGTCTTGCCGGCGCCGAGATAGCCGGTGAGGACGGTGACGGGAATTTTCGAGACAGCGGAAGACGTCATCGGCAGGCACTCCAGCACAAAGTCACGGACTGAGGCGCGTTCGGCTGCGCGTCTCTCATGACGAGACAGAAACGGGGGACCGCCATCCGCGTCAACATCCGCCCAACGGCGGATTCTGCGGGATCGGGCGGGACGAACGCCGCGTTAAAGCATGACCCCGAAAAGTGGACGCCGGTTTTCGGAAAAGATCATGCTCAAACAAGAACCTAGAGCGGGATGAAGATTCGAAGATAGGCATCCCGCCCTAATTCGCGAGCGCGCTCGTCAGCGTCCTTATATTGTGCCTGACCATATCAATGTAAGTGGGGGCGTCGCCGTTTTCGGCCGTCAGGCTGTCGGAATACAGCGTGCCGCCGATCCTGGCGCCGGTCTCGGCGGCGATCCGCTGGATCAGCCGCGGGTCGCTGATGTTCTCGAGGAACACCGCGGGGATCTTCGAGGCGCGGATCTGGGTGATGATGCGGGCGACGTCGCGGGCGCTGACCTCGGACTCGGTCGAGACGCCCTGCGGCGCGATGAAGGCGATGTCGTAGGAATCGGCGAAATAGCCGAACGCGTCGTGGCTCGAGATGACCTTGCGGGCCGCGGCCGGGATCTTCGCCGCGGCGTCGCGCACCTCGCGATCGAGCGCGTCGAGCTTGTCCAGATAGGCGTCGGCATTGGCCCGATACGCCGCTGCGCCGGCCGGATCGGCCGCAACCAGCGCGTCGCGGATGTTCGACACATATACTTTGGCGTTCGTCACCGATTGCCAGCCATGCGGATCGGCTTCGGAGCCGAGCTTGCGGGTCTTGACGCCCTTGGTGGCGGTGACGATCGTGGCCTTGCCGCCTGACGACTGCACCAGCCGGGGCAGCCAGCCTTCGAGCCCCAACCCGTTGACCACGACGAGCCTGGCGTCGGCGACCCGCTTCGCGTCGCGCGGCGACGGCGTGTAGACATGGACGTCGCCTGTCGGCCCGACCAGCGTGGTGACGGCGACCCTGTCGCCGCCGACGTTGCGGACGAAATCGCCGAGGATCGAGAAGCTGGCGACGACGCCGATGCGATCGTCGGCGCGTACGGCTCCCGCCCCGACCAGCAGCGAGATGATGACGATCGCAATTCGGAACATGCCTCAGGCCTCGAGATGGCGGCCGGTGAACACTTTACGCACCACGCCGCCAGCTCGGCCGAAGAGCAGGGAGACGATGTAGATCAGCGCCGCGATCAGGATGATCGCGGGCCCGGACGGCACGCGGGTGAAGAAGGACAGCACCAGCCCGAAATAGCCGGACAGCATCGCGCTGCCGACCGCGACCAGCATCATGCCGGTGATGTCGCGGGCCCAGAATTTGGCGATGCCGGCCGGCAGAATCATCAGCCCGACCGCAAGCAGCGTTCCGAGCGCGTGGAAGCCATTGACCAGATTGATCACCACCAGCGCCATGAACGCCAGATGCGCCGGCGCACCGGCGCGGCTGACGGTCCGCAAAAACAGCGGATCGACGCATTCGATCACCAGCGGCCGGTAGATCACCGCCAAGACAAATAGAGTGAGCGTCGCGTTGAAGGCGATCACCAGCAGCGTCTGGTCGTCCATCGCCAGGATGTTGCCGAACAGCACGTGCAGCAGGTCGATATTGGTGCCCTTCATCGACACGATGGTCACGCCCAGCGCCAGCGACACCAGATAGAACGCCGCCAGCGAGGCGTCCTCCTTGAGTTCGGTGACGCGCGACACCACGCCGGCCAGGATCGCCACCGCGAAGCCGGCGATCAGTCCGCCGAAGGTCATCGCGAACAGATTGAGCCCGGACAACAGGAAGCCGATCGCGGCGCCCGGCAGGATCGCATGCGCCATCGCGTCGCCGACCAGGCTCATCCGTCGCAGCATCAGGAACACGCCGATCGGCGCGCCGCCGAGCGACAAGGCGACAATGCCGGCAAGCGCACGGCGCATGAATTCGAAGTCGGAGAAGGGCGCGATCAGCGCCTGATACAGCAGCATGGCTTAGGCCGCCCGCGCCGGTGAGGCGGCGGCGGTGCAGGCCGCGGCGCCGTCGTCGAAGGCCTCGCACATCCGCCGCGCCTCGGCCTGATTGGCGGTGGTCAGCACCTCGTCGGTCCGGCCCCAGGCCACGGCGGTGCGCGCCAGCAGAAGCGTCTCCGGGAAACTGCTGCGAACCAGCTCCATATCGTGCAGCGCTGCGATCACGGTGCGGCCCTCATCATGCCATCGCCCGATCAGCGTCACGAGATCGGCGGTGGTGCGGGCGTCGACGGCGTTGAACGGCTCGTCCAGCACGATGACGCGCGCATCCTGCAGCAGCACACGGGCAAACAGCATTCGCTGGGTCTGGCCGCCGGACAGCGTGCCGATATTGCGGTTCTCAAATCCGGAGAGGCCGACGGCAGCGAGCGCATTCGCGATTTTCGGCCGCGCCGCTTTGCCGACCCCGCCGAACGATCCGCTGGTCCGCCACAGCCCGGTGCCCACGAAGTCGAACACCGAGATCGGAAAGCTGCGGTCGATATCGGCGGACTGCGGCAGATAGGCGATATCGCGGATATCGACACCGCCGCGACCGATCGAGCCAGCGAGCGGCTTGAGGATCCCGACGATGCCGCGGAATAGAGTGGACTTGCCGGCGCCGTTCGGGCCGACCACCGCCAGCAACGCGCCGGCGGCAATCTCGCCGCTGAGGTGATGGACTGCCGGATGCCGGTCATAACCCAACGTCAAATCATTGAATTGCAGTTGCGCGGCCATTGTCACCTCATCGCCAGCAACACCACCGCCCACAGCGCGGCGCTGACGGCCGCAGCGGCCAGCAGGCGCGACGTCAGGGTCATGCGGAGAATCGACCAGGGGGTCGGCTGCACCGGGTGCGGCGAATCAACGCCATGAACATGCATGTGAACCGGCTTCGGCGAGACGAAGGGATGGGAATGTGGGGGATGACCGTCCACTGCGAACCGCCCGAATGGAGGCTGAAGGAGATGCTTGTTACAATATAACATTATTGCTGGAACGCGTCGATCAACTATCGACGGTAAATTAATAGAGATTGACCCTCTTAATAGAGATTGACCCTCGAAACGCCGATAAACAGCCGCGCCTTCAGGCAGAATCCGGCGATGCTCAACCGGAGGGCAGCGCGGAACCCGTTTAAGGCAAATTTAAGGTTTCTTTTAGGTTCCATTAAGCACTGAAAATTGTTGAAACTCATAAGGTTAGTTCCAGCGTCAGTGTTGCCTCCAGGTGACAGCTTTTTGCGCGAGGTCGGGCTAAACCTTGATCCAGATGGTGACGACGAACGGCACCTCTGTTGAAGACTCGCACCTCTGTTGAAGACTCCTGGAGAACAAAATGAAAAAGATCCTTCTCGCAACCGTCGCTCTGGTTGCCTTCGGCGCGGCTCCGGCCCTCGCCGCCGACCTCGCGGCCCGCCCCTACAACAAGGCCCCGGTCTACGCTCCCCCGGTTCCGATCTATAACTGGACCGGCTTCTACATCGGTGGTCACATCGGCGGCGCCTTCGCCGGCGACAACAGCATCGGCACCGGCGTCACCGCCAACAGCGATGGCAAGTTCCTCGGTGGTGTGCAGGCTGGTTACGACTGGCAGTTCGCTCCGAGCTGGGTGCTCGGTGTTGAAGGTCAGTACTCCTGGCTGAGCGGCTCCAACGACGCGGTCGCCTTCACCGTGGTCGGCCAGCCCGGCACCTACACCTTCTCGGATAACCAGCGTGGTCTGGCTTCGGTCACCGGCCGCCTCGGCTACACCTGGGGTCCGGCGCTGCTCTACGTCAAGGGCGGTTGGGCCTACGCCGACTACAAGTCGAGCCTGACCTTCACTGCCCCCGGCGGCGCTGCCGTTGGCGTCTCGTCCACCAGCAGCCAGGACGGTTACACCGTCGGCGCCGGCCTCGAGTACCTGTTCGCTCAGAACTGGTCGGGCAAGATCGAATACCAGTACTACGACTTCGGCAACGTCGATCTGGGCGCTGGCTTCACCGCCAAGAACGACCAGCACGTCGTCAAGGCCGGCCTGAACTACCGCTTCAACTGGGGTGGCCCGGTCGTCGCGAAGTACTGATAAGTACTGACAAATTCCCTTCGGGGGCGGAAAGGGCCGGCATTATGCCGGCCCTTTTTGTTTGAGCGATCATGGTCTTGGGCCGATCCTGGCCAGCAAATCTGTCTGTCGCGGCCGACGCCCCGCAAAATCGTACAAAACCGCACACCCCAGATTGTACAAAATTTACTACCTGCCCCGATAGTGCACCAAGCCATCGTTGCAACCAAAACGAGGCACAGTGAAATAATTGGGGGCGGGAATGTTTGGACGGCAGAAGAAGGTCGCGCGCACGGGCACGCGCAAGCCTCAATTCGGCATTCGTGGCAGCCTGTTCGCTGCCTTTGCGGTGATCGCCGGCATGGCGATTCTGATCAGCGCGGGAGCGGGCGTCAGCCTGCGGGAACTCGGCACATCGATGTCGGCGCTGAGCGGGCGGGACATCCCCAAGCTCGCCGCCAGCCTGGAACTCGCGGCCGAAAGCCAGCGGCTGGCCAGCCTCGCGCCGATGCTGCTGGCCTCGGCCACGCCGGATTTGCTGAAGGAGCGCGCAGCGCAGATGAAGCAGGCGCAGGCGCTCGCCACCCAGAGGCTCGCCGACATTACCAGCTACGGCGCCGACAAAGCGGTGATCGCGGCAATGTCCGAGACCCTCCGCAATATCGACGATACCATCCGCAGCCTCGGCGCCGCCGCGCAGGAACGGCTCGATCTGGCGGGCCAGCACGAGAAGATCTACGACGCGCTGCGCAGTTTGCATGACGACTTCATCGCCATCGCCAATCCGGCGATGCTGAATGCGCAGATCCAGATGAATGCGGTGCTGGCCTCGGCGAACCTCTCGCAGGACGACGCGATCGAGGCCGGGCGGCGAATCGACCAGCTCGGCAACGTGATCGCGCTCAGCAATCTGGCGGCGTCCAACCTGATGGCGGCGCTGTCGGCCCGCAATTCCGACGCGCTCGAGCCGGTCGAGACCTCGTTCAAGGAGGCCCGTCAGCAGGTCAATTCCAATCTCGAGGGCATGTCCGATAACGAGACCACCGCCGCGATCAAGGCGGCGGCGCAGAAACTGCTGGCGCTGGGCGACGGCAAGACCAGCATCTTCAGGATGCGTCAAAAGGAACTCGACGCCAGCGACTACAGCGACCTGATTCTCGACGAGACCCGCAAGCTCAATGTCGGCCTCGGCATCAGCGTCAAGCAGCTCGTCGACAGCGTTCGCAGCGAAACCTCGGCGGCCGCGGCGCGGGCGCAGCAGCAGATCGCGCTGTCGACCGAGGTGATGATCGGCCTCGGCGCGCTCACTTTGGTCGGTTCGGCGCTGTTTGTCTGGCTTTACGTCGGCCGCAGCATCCTGCGACGGCTCGGCGGACTGCAGCGCTCGATGCAATCGCTTTCGGCCGGCAATCTCGACACCGAAATCGATCGCGGCAACCGCCGCGACGAGATCGCGGTGATGGCGGAAACGCTCGAAGTGTTCCGCGACAGCATGATCAAGGCGCGATCGCTCAGCGAGGAGCAGGACAAGGACCGCACCGCCAAGGCCGAACGGACGGCGCGGATCGAGGGCCGAATCGCCGATTTCGAGGCCAAGGTGCGGGCCGCGATGGAAAAGCTGCAGGCCTCGACCAATTCGATGCAGGAGACCGCGCAAAGCATGGCGGAGACCGCCGAGCGATCGAGCTCGCTGGTCACCGCGGTCGCTTCCGCCGCCGAGGAGACTTCTGTCAACGTCCAGACCGTCGCCTCCGGCACAGATCAGCTGGCGTCGTCGATCAACGAGATCAGCCGGCAGGTCACGACGTCGGCGGAGATCGCCAACAAGGCCGTGCAGGAAGCCGGCACCACCGACACCACGATGCAAGGTCTGGCCGACAATGCCGAGCGCATCAGCGCGGTGATCGACCTGATCCAGAGCATCGCCTCGCAGACCAACCTGCTGGCGCTGAACGCGACCATCGAGGCGGCGCGCGCCGGCGACGCCGGCCGCGGCTTCGCCGTGGTCGCCTCCGAGGTCAAGAGCCTCGCCAGCCAAACCGCGAAGGCGACCGAGGAGATCCGCTCGCAGATCGTCGCAATGCAGGGCGTCACCAACTCGGCGGTGGGGGCGATCCGCAACATCAGCCAGACCATCACGTCGATCAACGAGGTGACCACCGCGATCACCGCGGCGGTGGAAGAACAGGGCGCGGCGACCCGCGAAATCGCCCGCAACATCCAGCAGGCCGCGGGCGGCACCAGCGAGGTCTCCGGCAACATCGTCGGCGTCAGCGCCGCCTCGACACAGGCCGGTTCGGCGGCGTCCGAGGTGCTCGCGGCATCCGGCGCGCTGCGCGGCGAGGCCGACCTGCTGCGCGGCGAGATCGACGCATTTCTGGTCAATATCCGCGCCGCCTGATCCTGGTGTCGCGGAGACAGCTGGCGGCGTGCGCGCCACCGGCTGTTGTTTGCGCTTGCCTTGCAATTTGCGCATGGCAGCGCGCCATCCCCGCGGCAGAGCTGTGATGTCCGCAGACGGCTCCGGCGGTTTTTCGACTGGCGCTGCCGGCTCTGTCCCGCTAAGTCGAGAGAGGGAGCCTGCAAAAAATGCATAAGAAAAACGACGCCGTCGACAAACCCCACGACGATTTGCGCTTTCCGCTGGAGAGCCACCCCGGCCCGCACGAGGCTGTCGAGATCGCGCCCGGCGTGTTGTGGCTGCGGCTTAAACTGCCGTTCCGCCTCAACCATGTGAACATCTATCTGCTCGCCGATGGTGACGGCTGGGCCATGGTCGATACCGGCTTCGGCAACGACACCACGATCGCGGCGTGGGAGACGCTGTTCGACGGCGCGCTCAAAGGCTTCAGCATCAGCCGGGTGATCGTGACCCACGCTCACCCCGACCATTTCGGCCAGGCCGGCTGGCTCGTTCAGCGTTTCCGCTGTCCGTTTTACATGTCGCAGATCGAGTATCTGCAGGGCGTCTACCATCAAAACCGCCGCACAGAGGAGCGCCTCGTCAATTCGCGCGAATTCTTCCACCGCCACGGCATGGACGAGACGATCACCGCGCAATTGCTCGGCCGCGGGCAGGACTATCTGAAACGCACAGTGCCGCTGCCGGCGGCGTATCGCCGGCTCACCAAGGGCGACGATATCCAGATCGGCGCGCGAAGCTTTCGCATCATCACCGGCGCCGGCCACTCGCCGGATCAGGTGATGCTGTACTGCGCCGCAGACAAACTGTTTCTGTCGGCCGATCAGGTGCTGAGCAAGATCTCTCCGAATGTCAGCGTCTGGGCCCACGAACCGGACGAAAACGCGCTCGGCTCGTACCTGACGTCGCTCGCCGAGCTGGCGACGATCCTGCCCGACGACGTGCTGGTGCTGCCCGGTCACGGCCTGCCGTTCTACGGCGTCAAGACCCGCATCAAGCAACTCGCCGATCACCACGAGGAACGCTGCGACATGATCGCGGACGCCTGCCGCGACGCGGCGATGAGTTCCGCAGAACTGGTGCCGGTGGTATTCCACAAACACGTACTGGATGCACATCAGACCGGCTTCGCCGCTGGCGAACTGATCGCGCATGTGAACTACATGCTTGTGAAGAAGCGCCTGCAGATCGTCGACAGCTCCGACGGCATCCTGCGCTTCAAGGCCGGTTAACCTTTGCGGCGCAGCCGCGCCGCAAAACCACCGTGCTCAGTTAATGCATTGATCTTCATCAAGCTTTGACCTGCATCGAGAGCGGCTCGGCACGCTTGCGGAGCAGCCCCTTGGTCAAATTGCGCCTCGACATCGCGGATGGAAGAGTTCTAATACCAAGGCTGCTCAGGGCAGCCTCCTGACTCATGTTGTTGGATTCCGGATCATCGCGATGCAATACAACAAATTCTTCGAAGACGCCGTCGCCCGCTTGCACGACGAGCGCCGTTATCGCGTTTTCGCCGATCTCGAGCGGATCGCCGGCAGATTTCCATACGCCGTCTGGCACTCGCAGACCGGTCCTCGCGATGTCGTGATCTGGTGCTCGAACGATTACCTCGGCATGGGTCAGCACCCCAAGGTGGTCGGCGCGATGGTGGAGACCACCACCCGGATCGGCACCGGCGCCGGCGGCACCCGCAACATCGCGGGCACGCACCATCCGCTGGTTCAGCTCGAGGCGGAAATCGCCGACCTGCACGGCAAGGAAGCGGCGCTGCTGTTCACGTCGGGCTACGTGTCCAACCAGACCGGCCTGTCGACGCTCGGCAAGCTGATCCCGAACTGCCTGATCCTGTCGGACGCGCTCAACCACAATTCGATGATCGAGGGCATCCGCCAGTCCGGCTGCGAGCGCGTGGTGTGGCGCCACAACGATACCGCGCATCTCGAAGAGCTGCTGATCGCCGCCGGTCCGGACCGGCCGAAGCTGATCGCGTTCGAGAGCCTGTACTCGATGGACGGCGACATCGCGCCGCTTTCGAAGATCTGCGATCTCGCCGAGAAGTACAACGCGATGACCTATTGCGACGAAGTCCACGCCGTCGGCATGTACGGGCCCCGCGGCGCCGGTGTCGCGGAGCGCGACGGCGTGATGCATCGTATCGACATCATGGAAGCGACGCTGGCCAAGGCATTTGGCTGCCTCGGCGGCTACATCGCCGGCAAGGCCGAGGTGATCGACGCTGTGCGCTCTTACGCGCCGGGCTTCATCTTCACCACCGCGCTGCCGCCGCCGATCTGTGCCGCCGCGACCGCCGCGATCAAGCACCTCAAATCTTCGTCGTGGGAGCGTGAGCGCCACCAGGACCGCGCCGCGCGGGTCAAGGCCGTGCTCAACAACGCCGGCATCCCTGTGATGCCGACCGACACCCACATCGTGCCGGTGTTCGTCGGCGACGCCGAGAAGTGCAAGAAAGCGTCCGACCTGCTGCTGGAACAGCACGGCATCTATATCCAGCCGATCAACTATCCGACCGTCGCACGCGGCCTCGAGCGGCTGCGGATCACGCCGTCGCCGTATCATGACGACAAGCTGATCGACGCGCTGGCGGAAGCGCTGGTGCAGGTCTGGGGCCAGCTCGGCCTGCCGCTCGGCGCCAAGGCGATCGCGGCGGAGTAGTCCGCGCGTAGCCGCGCCCGGCGACTGATTTTCGGCAAGGACGCCACGCAACAGGGTAAGATCTCTGTCGCGTGGCGATAGCTTTGTCGCTAGAAAGCCGTCGGCGCATGGCGCGCGAGGAGTACCACCGCGATGCTGCACGATTGGGGCGTGATCGCAGCCGCGCTCGCCTATATCGGCTTCCTGTTCTACATCGCGAGTTTCGGCGACCGGCTGTCGCAACGCCAGCGCGAGCGGGCCGGCGGCCTGATCTATCCGCTGTCGCTGGCGATCTATTGCACCTCCTGGACTTTCTTCGGCTCGGTCGGCTCCGCCAGCCGCACCAGCGCCGACTTCCTCGCGATCTATGTCGGCCCGATCCTGCTGATCGGGGTCTGCACGCCGTTGTTGCGCCGCGTGATCAGCCTGGCGAAATCCCAGAACATCACCTCGATCGCCGACTTCATCGCGGCGCGCTACGGCAAGAGCCAGCGGGTCGCGGCGACGGTGGCGATCATCGCGATTATCGGCTCGGTGCCTTACATCGCGCTTCAACTCAAGGCAGTGGCGTCGTCGCTGCAGACCATCCTCGGCGAAGATCACAAAATTGCGAACATTCCGATCGTCGGCGACATCGCTCTGATCGTCGCGATGGCGATGGCGCTGTTCGCAGTGCTGTTCGGCACCCGCCGGACCCGTGCGACCGAGCACCAGCACGGCCTGATGCTGGCGATCGCGACCGAGTCGATCGTCAAGCTGGTGGCCTTTCTCGCTGCCGGTATCTTCGTCACCTTCTGGATGTTCACCCCGGCCGATCTGATCGAGCACGCGAGGAAGATGCCGGAAGCGGTGCGCGCGCTCGATTCGTCGCCCTCCCTGACCACCTTCGTGACGATGACGGTGCTGTCGTTCTGCGCTTTTCTGATGCTGCCGCGGCAGTTCTATGTCGGCGTGGTCGAGAACACCAACGACGCCGAGGTCAGCCGCGCCCGCTGGATGTTCCCGCTCTATTTGATCGCGATCAATCTGTTCGTGATCCCGATCGCGCTGGCGGGGCTGGTTACCTTTCCATTCGGCGCGGTCGACAGCGACATGTTCGTGCTGGCGCTGCCGATCCAGGCCAATGCGACGCTGCTCAGCGTCGGAGTGTTCATCGGCGGCCTGTCGGCGGCGACCGCAATGGTGATTGTCGAATGCGTGGCGCTGGCGGTGATGGTGTCGAACGATCTGGTGATGCCGCTGGTGCTGACCCGCCGGGGCGCGCCGCGCAACGATCAGCGCAGCTTCGGCGATTTCCTGCTGATGGTGCGGCGGGTGGCGATCTTCGTCATCATGATTCTCGCTTATCTTTACTATCGTGCGCTCGGCAACACCCAGCTCGCTGCGATCGGCCTGTTGTCGTTCGCGGCGATCGCACAGTTTGCGCCCGCGTTCTTCGGCGGCCTGATCTGGCGGCGCGCCACCGCGGCGGGCGCGATCGGCGGTATGTTGATCGGATTCGCGACCTGGGCCTACACGCTGTTCATCCCGAGTTTCATGGAGAGCAGCACCGCGGGGCTGATGCTGTTGCAGAACGGCCCCTGGGGGATCGAGGCGCTGCGCCCACGGGCGCTGTTCGGCGTCGAGCTGCCGCCGCTGGTGCACGGCGTGGCGTGGAGCCTGTCGCTCAATCTGCTCGCCTATGTGGCGCTGTCGCTGCTGAGCAAGCCATCGTCGATCGACCGGCTGCAGGCCGAAGTGTTCGTGCCGGCGCTGACGCCGATGACGCCGGCGTTCCGGCGCTGGCGCACCACGGTCACCGTGCAGGACATCCTCGGCGCGGTGGGACAGTATCTCGGCCCGGAGCGGGCGCGGGAATCGTTTCGCGCGTTCGCAATCAGCCGCCGGCTGACGCTCGATCCATCCGCCCCCGCCGATTTCGAGCTACTGAAGCACGCCGAGCACCTGATCGCGTCCTCGATCGGCGCGGCTTCGTCGCGGCTGGTGCTGTCGCTGCTGCTGCGCAAGCGCACGGTGTCGGCAGAAGCCGCACTGAAGCTCCTCGATGATTCCCACGCCGCCTTGCATTTCAACCGCGAGATCCTGCAGACCGCGCTCAACCACGTCCGCCAGGGTATCGCCGTCTTCAATCCAAACCTGCAGTTGATCTGCTCCAACCGTCAGTTCGGCGAGATCCTCGGACTGCCCCCGCACATCATCCAGATCGGGATTCCGCTGATCGAGATTCTCGAGTTCCTGTCGAGTACCGGCGCCAATCAGACCGACGCCGAGGCGCAGACCCAGATGCGGCTGGCCTCCTACACCACCGAGGGCGAGCCATTCCTGGAGCGGCTGCAGGACCGGCATTTAGTGATCGAGGTGCGCGCTAACCGGATGCCGGATGGCGGGCTGGTGATCACCTTCTCCGACGTCACCCCGAGCTTCGAGGCGGCCGAAGCGCTGGAGCGGGCCAACGCGACTTTGGAGAGGCGGGTCCGCGAACGCACCGAGGAACTGACCCGGCTGAACTCGCAGCTCGCATTGGCGAAGAGCACCGCCGAGGAAGCCAACATCTCGAAGACCCGCTTCCTCGCGGCGGCAAGCCACGACATCCTGCAGCCGCTCAATGCGGCGCGGCTCTATGCCACCAGCCTGGTCGAACGTCAGAACGGCGGCGAGGATTCGCGGCTGGTCGAGAACATCGATGAATCGCTGGAGGCGATCGAGGAGATCATCGGCGCCCTGCTCGATATTTCGCGGCTGGACGCCGGCGCAATGACGCCGTCGCTGACGAATTTCGTCGTCGGCGACCTGATGCGCTCGCTGGAGATCGAATTCTCGCCGGCCGCGCGCGCCAAGGGGTTGAAGCTCACCTTCGTCCCATGCTCGCTGCCGGTGCGGTCGGACCGCCTGATGCTGCGCCGGCTGATGCAGAATCTGATCTCCAACGCGATCAAGTACACGCCTCAGGGCCGCGTCCTGGTCGGCTGCCGCCGTCAGGGCGAGTCGCTGAAGGTCGCGATCTACGACACCGGCGTCGGCGTGCCGATCCTCAAGCGCGGCGAGGTCTTCAAGGAGTTCCACCGGCTCGAGCAGGGGGCGCGGATCGCCCGTGGATTGGGATTGGGACTGTCGATCGTCGAGCGGCTGGCCCGCGTGCTGAACCACAGCATCGCGCTCGACGCCAACCGCGGCGGCGGCTCGGTGTTCTCCGTGACGGTGCCGATCGCCGCCGTCGCCAACCACACCACTGCGGTGACCAGCGCGACGCCGCTGTCGCGAGCGTCGATGAGCGGCAGCCTCGTGGTGTGTATCGAGAACGATCCGGCGATCCTCGACGGCATGAAGACGCTGCTGACGACCTGGGACGCCACCGTCATCGCGGCCGCCGATCTGGAAGCCGCGATCAGGGCCATCGAGGCGGCGGGCCGGCGCATTACCGGGCTTCTGGTCGATTACCACCTCGATCGCGGCAACGGCATCGCGGCGATCCGCGACATCCGCCAGCGCTTCGGCGCCAGCATCCCGGCGATCCTGATCACCGCCGACCGCAGCCCCGGCGTCCGCGCCGCGGCGCGGCAGGAGGAGATCGCGGTTCTGAACAAGCCGGTGAAGGCGGCGTCGCTGCGGGCGCTGCTCAACCAGTGGCACGCGCAGCAGGCGGTGACCGCGGCGGAATAAAAAAAGCGCCGGATTGCACCAGCGCTTTTCAATGATCCGATCAGCATCCCGGTCGCTGGTGGTTACGCCACCGGCTGGTCGCTATGCCACCGGCTCGTCCTGGCGCCACTGGTTGCCGGAAATTTTCGCCGCGGCGATCACCGCCTGGGTCCGGCTCTCGACGCCGAGCTTCTGCAGGATCGCCGAGACATGCGCCTTGATGGTGGCTTCCGAGACGCCGAGCTCATAGGCGATCTGCTTGTTGAGCAGCCCTTCGGACAGCATCATCAGCACCCGCACCTGCTGCGGCGTCAGCGTCACCAGCCGGTCGCGCAGCTTGCTGGTCTCGGGATCGGCGGCCGCCGACAGGTCGACATCCGGCGGAACCCAGACGTCGCCGTCCAGAACCTGCAGGATCGCCTCGCCCAGCTTCTCGACTCCGAAGCGCTTCGGCACGAAACCGGAGGCTCCGAAATCCAGCGAACGGCGGATCGTCTCGACGTCGTCGCTGGCCGAGACCACAACCACCGGGATCGCCGGGTATTGAGCTCGCAGGTAGATCAGCCCGGAAAACCCGCTGATCCCCGGCATTTTCAGATCGAGCAGGACGAGGTCGACATCGCCGTCCCGCTCGAGCATCGCGGTGAGGTCCTCGAACGAGCCGGCTTCACCGACCTTGGCGCCGGGAACGACACTCGAGACCGCCAACCGCAAGGCGTCGCGGAACAACGGGTGGTCGTCGGCAATGATCAGATGCGTGCTGACGGGCGTGCTCATGATGTCCCTTGTGCGCAAGCTAGAATCAAACAGTCCCGCATTCAGGCCCGCGGTCCGCAGGTCGGATGAAGTGTCGCTCTAATGTCCGGCGACTGGCAAGGCGTCTTCGGCTGCCTTCGCGTACCACCCTGCTCTTTCTCGCCACGTAAAACATTGAGCAAGCGCAAGAACGTAGCAAGAACGTGGGCCGAAAGTCGTAATGCCGGACATCATTGTCAATGTTAGCTTGGTAATTAACGGACTGTGCCCGGAATTGATATTCCGCAGCGCGGCAAGAAAAATCACTTTTCCAGCCAGAGGGAGGTAATCGCCTATGTCCACCTATGCCGCGACGCAGGTGCGGTCCAGCGGAATGACGAAGGACGAACGTTTCGTCATTGTCGCATCGTCGCTCGGTACCGTTTTTGAGTGGTACGATTTCTATCTGTACGGATCGCTCGCAGCCATTATCGGCGCGCAATTCTTCAGTGCCTATCCGCCTGCGACGCGCGACATCTTCGCGCTTCTGGCCTTCGCCGCCGGCTTCCTCGTGCGCCCGTTCGGCGCCATCGTGTTCGGTCGTGTCGGCGACATCGTCGGCCGTAAATACACCTTCCTCGTCACCATTCTGATCATGGGCCTGTCGACGTTCATCGTCGGCCTGCTGCCCAATGCGGCGACGATCGGCATCGCGGCGCCGATTATCCTGATCGGTCTGCGCCTGCTGCAGGGCCTCGCGCTCGGCGGTGAATATGGCGGCGCGGCGACCTATGTGGCCGAGCACGCACCTCCCGGCAAACGCGGCTACTACACGTCGTTCATTCAGACCACGGCGACACTCGGACTATTCCTGTCGCTGATGGTGATCTTGTTCACCCGCACAATTCTCGGCGAAGCTGCGTTCGCGGATTGGGGCTGGCGTGTTCCGTTCCTGGTGTCGGTCGTGCTGCTCGGCGTTTCGGTCTGGATCCGGCTGCGGCTGAACGAATCTCCCGTGTTCCAGAAGATGAAGGACGAGGGCAAGAGCTCGAAGGCGCCGTTGACCGAAGCCTTTGCGAACTGGGGCAACGCCAAGATCGTGCTGATCGCACTGTTCGGCGCCGTGATGGGTCAGGGCGTGGTCTGGTACACCGGCCAGTTCTACGCGCTGTTCTTCCTGCAATCGATCCTGAAGGTCGACGGCTACACCTCGAACCTGCTGATCGCCTGGTCGCTGCTGCTCGGCACCTTCTTCTTCATCGTGTTCGGTTGGCTGTCCGACAAGATCGGTCGCAAGCCGATCATCCTCACCGGCTGCGCGATCGCTGCGCTGTCGTTCTTCCCGATCTTCAAGGCGATCACCTCCAACGCCAACCCGGCGCTGGAAAGGGCCATCGAGACCGTCAAGGTCGAGGTGGTGTCGGATCCGGCGCTGTGCGGCGACCTGTTCAACCCGGTCGGCACCCGCGTCTTCACCGCCCCGTGCGACACCGCCCGCGCCTACCTGTCGCAATCCTCGGTCAAGTACTCGACCACCAACGGCCCGGCCGGCTCCGGCGTCAAGGTGCTCGTGAACGGCACGGAAGTGCCCTACACCGACGCCAAAACGTCCAATCCGCAGGTGCTGGCGACGATCCAGGCGGCCGGCTATCCGAAGGCGGGAAATTCTGAAATCATCAAGATGTCGAACCCATTCGACATCTTCCGCCCGCAAGTGATGGCGGTGATCGGGCTGCTGTTCGTCCTGGTGCTGTTCGTCACCATGGTTTACGGGCCGATCGCGGCGATGCTGGTCGAACTATTCCCGACCCGCATCCGCTACACCTCGATGTCGCTGCCCTACCACATCGGCAACGGCTGGTTCGGCGGCCTGCTGCCCGCGACCGCCTTCGCGATCGTGGCCTCGACCGGCGATATCTACGCCGGCCTCTGGTACCCGATCATCTTCGCGTCGATCACCGTCGTGATCGGCCTGATCTTCCTGCCAGAGACCAAACACGTCGATATCAGCAAAACCTGACGTCTTCCGGTCCGGCGCCCGCGCGCCGGACCATCCTGCCAAAGCGAAACGGCCGCGGAGCGATCCGCGGCCGTTTTGTCTGTTGATCCGATGAGATCAGCGCGTGCCGCCGAGAAACTGCAGCACTACCTCGCGGCGATGCGGGCGGCGGCGATGCTCGATCAGATAGACGCCTTGCCAGGTCCCGAGCGCGAGCCGGCCCTGCAGCACCGGGATCTGCAGCGAGGTCGCGGTCAGCATCGATTTCACATGCGCCGGCATATCGTCCGGCCCCTCGGTATCGTGGGTCCAGCCGACGCTCTCGGGCGCCAACCGGTTCAGCACCGTGGCGAGATCGGCGAGCACCGTGGGGTCGGCGTTTTCCTGGATCGTCAGCGACGCCGAGGTGTGGCGGACGAACAGCGTCAGCGCGCCATCCTGCGCGTTCGCCTCCGCAATGAACTTCGCCGTCTCGCCGGTGATATCGACGAAGCCCGCGCCGTTGGTCTGCACCGTGAGCAGGGACGACGCGACATGGGTCACGGCAGCCGCGGTGATCGGGGCGCGGCTCAGCGCGCGGGATGACATCATGCGAAACTTCACTCCGCTCGATAGCGCTCTGAAGGCGGAGCGCGCTCAGGTCTTGCCGTCGCCGGTTGTTTCTCGCTGAATCCGGTTGGCGATCTCGATCAGTCGCCGCCAGGCGCGCTCGATGAAGCCCATCACCCGGTCGACGTCCTGATCGCTCGGCAGCGGGATCTCCAGCTTGCGCTGGCCATCCTTGGTGGTGACTTCCGGCGTCGCCATCTTGTCGCTCTTCGGCATCGATTCTTCGATCTTGCCGGAGACGGTCGGGCCACGCTGCGCGAGCTGCGCCTTGAGGCTGTCGTTCTCGACCTTGAGCGCATCGGCATCCTTCTTCAGCCGATCGTTGTCGCCCTGCAGCCGGCCGATCTCGGCGTCGAACGCCGCGCGTTCATCCGCGATCACGTAGCAGGCCCAGCCATTGCCCTTGTCGCTGCAGGTGGAGACCTTGCCGGTGCGGGTGTCGAGCCGCATCACGCCCTCCGCGCTCGGCGTGAAGGTGTAGCGGCCGTTCTCGCTGTCCGGCAACGATTGCGCCAAAGCGCCGCCGCCGCAAAGTCCGACCATCACGGGCAGCGCCGCGAGCCGGAGCAGGCGCGACGCAGGGCGGGCGGAGATGGCGTCGAGGGTGGCAAGGGTCATCGGAGTACTCCCGCAGACAGATGGCGCCCCCTGGAGCCGGATGGCTGGTCTTCGAATCGTCATCCCGCTCCAGGTTCTTGTTTGAGCATGATCTTTTCCGAAAACCGGCGGCCACTTTTCGGGATCATACCCTATATGGGATTCAACGCGGCGGACGGTACGGGCCGCGGCCGGATTTCAAGGCGTCGGCCAGCAGTTCGATCCGGTCCTGCCCCCAGAACACCTCGCCATCGAGCACGTAAGCCGGCGAGCCGAACACGTCGGCCGCCATCGCGTCCTGCCGATTCTGCTCATAGGCATCGCGGGTCTGGTCAGACGCCGCATGCGCCACCAGCTTTTCGCCCGGAAGGCCGGCGTCGTCAGCGAGCGTGATCAGCACCGCAGGGTCGGCAAGGTCGAGTTCGCGCTCCCACACCGCCGCATAGGCCTGCTGCAAATATAGCTCCGGATCGAGCCCGGCCGCGACCGCAGCCAGCACGACACCGTCGGCGAGACGGGCGTCGAACGGCCAGTGCTTCGGCCATAGTTTGAAATCCAGCCCGCGCTTCTCGCGCCAGCGCTGCAGCTCGACCAGCCGATAACGCTGCCGCGCCGGATGGCGCTTGGCGAGCGGCAGGCCGCCGGTCTCGGAGAACAGCCCGGTCAACAGCACCGGCTTGTAATTGACTGCGAGATCATGGGCTTCGACGAGCCGCCTGAACGCCTGATGGCCGATATAGGCCCAGGGCGACTGGAACGAGAAATAATAGTCGATCTGACGCGACATGCGCACTCCGGCTGATGGAAGATCGAGAGGACCTTTGCGAGCAAGTCGCCGAAATCGGGCGCATCCGATCAGAGGCCATCAACCGGTGCAAGCCGGAACGTCGGCGCATCCCGCTATTGCACTGCGGACAAGTTATCGCAGCGAGTCGCAAATCCCCAATAAAATCAACCAGAACAATGCGCTAGAGGACTGCGAGCGAATCTTGACTTGCTGTTATGCCATCAGTATGGTCCGCGCGGCTTTTGAGGGTCACGGGGCGTTATTTTCATCATCTGCGGCACCGTTTCGGGTCTCCACGATATGGCGGACGACACGCACGAGGGCGGCAAACAGACTGATGAAAGTCGCGGCAATACGCCCGATGAAGCTGCGCTTTCCGCAAGGCTCGGAAGTCTGGATCAACGGTTGTCCAAAATTGAGGGCGGCCGGAAAATCGGGACTGACCTGTCCGGGGACGAGCAGGACACGGCTCAGGCCAAGGCATCCGCCATGGCCATCGGGCTTCGCCTCTCCTCCGAACTGGTTGCCGGCATCCTCGGCGGAGCGGCTCTCGGCTGGGGTTTCGATCGTTTGCTGTCGACTTCACCTTGGGGCCTTATCGTGTTTTCACTGCTGGGCTTTACCGCCGGCGTGATCAATGTGATGAGAGCCGCGGGTGTGATGGCGAAGCAGTCCGAGCGGCTCTGACGCGGGTTCCGAAGTGCAACTGATCGCCGACACCCGCGCAAGTTCGCGAAACCGATAGACTGAGAAACGAATGGCCGCCGATCCAATTCATCAGTTCCAGATCACCAAGCTCTTTACCCTTGGTCACATTGGCGGACAGGAAATCGCGTTCACCAATTCATCGGCCTACATGTTCCTCTCGGTGGGGGTCATCTCCCTGCTGATGATCGGCGGCATGGCCGGACGACAGCTCGTTCCGGGGCGGATCCAGTCGGTCGCCGAGCTGAGCTACGAATTCGTCGCGGGAATCATCCGCAGCACCGCCGGTAAGGAAGGGATGAAGTTCTTCCCGCTGGTGTTCTCGCTGTTCATGTTCATCGCCGTCTCGAACCTGATCGGCATCATTCCCTACACCTTCACGGTGTCGAGCCACCTGATCGTCACCGTCGCGCTGGCGCTGTTGGTGTTCGTGATCGTGCTGTTTTACGGCTTGTACAAAAACGGCCTGAAATTCTTCAAGCTGTTCGTACCGTCCGGCGTTCCGGTCTACATCCTGCCGCTGGTCGTGTTCATCGAAGTCATCTCCTTCTTCCTCAAGCCGGTTTCGCACTCGGTGCGTCTGTTCGCCAACATGCTGGCGGGCCATATCGCGCTGAAGGTGTTCGCGAGCTTCGTCGGAATGCTGGGCGCGCTCGGCTTTCTCGGCTGGATGGGCGCGATCCTGCCGCTCGGCCTGACCGTGGCGGTGACCGCGCTCGAGATTCTGGTCGCATTCCTGCAGGCCTACGTCTTCACCATCCTGACTTGCATCTATCTCAACGATGCGATGCATCCGGGCCACTGAGGCCCGGCATTCGACCTCTCTTCAACCAAACCCCAACAGGAGTTCGTTACATGGATCCGATTGCCGCGAAGTACATTGGCGCTGGTATTGCCTGCATTGGCATGGGCGGCGCGGGCGCGGGCGTGGGCATCATCTTCGGCAACTACCTCGCCGCTGCGGTGCGCAACCCCTCCGCTGCTCAGGGCCAGTTCGGCAACCTGATTTTCGGCTTCGCGGTGACGGAAGCGCTCGGCATCTTCTCGCTGCTGATCGCGCTGCTGCTGCTGTTCGCCCTCTAAGTCCAATCCGGTCCTGACCCGATGGTCATGACCGGCCGAACAGGAGAAGCCCGTGGCTGAAGGTCATGGCGATGCGAAGGGCGCAACCGCCCACACGGCGGCCGACGGAGGCCACAAGGCTCCGTTTCCGCCGTTCCAGAAGGAAACCTTTGCCTCGCAATTGGTGTCGCTGACGATCGCCTTCGTCGCGCTCTATCTGATCGTGTCCAAGATCATCTTGCCGCGCGTCGGCGGGGTGATCGAAGAGCGCCGGAAGACGATCGAGGGCGATCTGGCGGCGGCCCAGAAGCTGAAGGGCGAATCGGACGACGCGCTGAAGGCCTATGAGGCCGAACTCGCCCAGGCCCGCTCCCGGGCCCAGGCGATCGGCGCAGAGACCCGCGAAAAGCTGAACGCGGCGGCGGAAGCCGAGCGCAAGACGCTGGAACAGCGGCTGGCGGCGAAGATCGCCGACGCCGAGAAGACCATCTCGGCGACCCGTACCGCCGCGATGGGCAACGTTCGCGGCATCGCCTCCGAGGCAGCCGCCGCGATCGTTCAGCAGCTTGCCGGCATTCAGCCGGACAGCAAGGCGCTGGATAGCGCGGTCAACGCTTCAATCAAGGGCTGAGGCCGATGGGAATCTTCGCTGAAGCAGAAACCTGGGTCGCGGTCGCGTTCGTGATCCTGATGGCTCTGTTCGCCTATCTCGGTGTCCACCGCACCGTGCTGCAGGCCCTCGACAATCGTCGCGCCCGGATCAAGGCCGAGCTCGACGAGGCCCGCAAGCTCAAGGACGAGGCCGCCAAGCTGCTCGCCGACTATCGCGCGCGGCGCGCCCAGGCGGAACGCGAGGCCGAGGCGATCATCTCCAGCGCCAAGGCTGACGCCGAGCGGATCGCGGCGGAATCCAAGGCCAAGCTGGAAGATTTCGTCGCCCGCCGCACCAAGACCGCGGAGAGCAAGATCGCTTTGGCGGAAGCCCAGGCCGTCGCCGACGTCCGGGCCGCAGCCGCCGAGGCCGCCGTTTCTGCCGCCGCGACCATCCTGTCGCAGTCGGTCAAGGGCCAGGTCGCCGACGATCTGCTCGGCAAGGGCATCCAGGAAGTCCGCAGCAAGCTCAACTGAGCGCGGCTCCATCCAAAAACTCAAAAAGCCGGCGCGAGCGATCGCGCCGGCTTTTTTGTGTTTGCTCTCACCCGGCGACGCGCACTGCGCAACCTCTCCCGCTTGCGGGGAAGGTCGGATCGCGCAGCGATCCGGATGGGAAGCTCACTCTCGCAGACCGCCGGGTCAGTGCTCGGCTCACCCTCACCCCAACCCTCTCCCGCAAGCGGGAGAGGGGCGCGCCGGACCCCTTGCGAGGCTCCGGCTATCAGAGGAAAGGGTTATGCGACGGCTCGCCGGAAGCGCAGCGACTACTTCTTCCGCGCCTTCGGCTCGCCCTTCAGCGCCTGCGGATCGAAGCCGATATAGAACACATAGGCGTCGTTCACGTCGGCCGGAGGCGCCGGGTAAACGACATCCTCCGTCACGAGACTGAACGGCACATTGCCGCTGCCGCCCATCGCCACATTGGTCCGATAGGCCTTGGTGAACACCGTCTTCGGCGACACACCATCCTGTACCACGGCGACGCGGATCGGCACGTCGACACTCTCGGGCGCGCCGGCGGGCCCCGCGATGACGCGGCCCTGGATGCCGATATGCGCCGTGATCATCCCGCCATTGAGATTGCATTCGCGGGCGGTGCGGCCGATCACCACTTGATAGCGCAGATCGTTGCCGCTGGCCTCCTTGCCGGGCAACCCGACCGCGTAGGTCGCGGCGCCGGAGCGGATGCTGACGGCGGGACAGGTGAGATCGGTGTCGGTCGCGGGGCCGTTCGAAATCGTCGGCGCCGGATCCGACGAACCGCCGAACAAGCCCTTGAACCGATCGGTGAACGATTGCGACCACGCCGGCGTCGTCGCCAGCACGACGCCGCAGATCGCCGATCCCACAATCGCCGTTCCAATGATGATTCGCGCGGCGTTTCGCCCCCGGCGCCGCTGCGACGCTCGTTCAAAATCGTGTCTCATCACCCTACCCGGCTGCTCCACTGGTCTTAACGGGGGCGTTATAGCAAAGCAAAGCCGGCGAACCAAAGGCGGCGATGTCACGTTCGCGAGGTGATTCGCCGCCCGGTCAGCCGCGGAAATCCTCGTGCAGCAGGCCGAACAGCAGGTGGTCCTGCCACACCCCGTTGATGCAGAGATAACGCCGCGCCAGACCCTCGCGGGTGAAGCCGCATTTCTCCAGCACACGGATCGACGGCGCGTTGGTGGGGATGCAGGCAGCCTCGACGCGGTGCAGATTGAGCTCACCGAAAAGCGTGGGCAGCAAAACCCGCAACGCCGCCGTCATGTAACCGAGACCGGCATGTGGCTGGCCAACCCAATAGCCGATCGTGCCGGCCTGGACGATGCCGCGGCGGACATTGGCCAGCGTCACGCCGCCGATCAATTCGCCATCGGTCTCGCGAAACACCAGGAAGGGATAGGAGCGGTCGGCGGCAATGTCTTCGGCGTAGCGCCGGAGCCGGCGGCGGAAGCCCGAGCGGGTCAGATCATCCGACGGCCAGATCGGCTCCCACGGCGCGAGGTAAGCGCGGCTCCGGTCGCGCAGCTCGGCCCATTGCGGATAATCGGCCATCTGGGGAGAGCGCAGCAACAGCCCGTGGCCACGCGGCGCCAAAGCGGCGGGACCTGCGGACGGCATTCGAAACAGCGCCATGGCGACACTCCGATCGACGACACTCCGATCCGCGCCCGCGGGAAGCTCAGGCCCCGCGCACCGCGCGCGGCGTCAATGATACGACGTTTTGGCCTTGGAGTGTGTCAATCCTTCCGCGAAACCCACCGCCGCGTCCAGACCCCGCCCGCTGCCTAGCGCCACCACCGCCGGACGGCTGCGCGACAGCAGCTCGCGCGCGACATGGCGGGTGGTGTCGATGCTGACCGCGTCGATCTTGGCCACCAGTTCGTCGACCGACAGCGGCCGGCCATAGGCCAGGATGTGCCGGGCGAGCTGCTCGGCGCGCGAACTGCAGCTTTCCAGCGCCATCAGCAGACCGGCCTTCATTTGCGCCTTGGCGCGGGCGATCTCGGCGTCGGTCAGGGTCTCGACCGCGTCGTTGATGACGTCGACGATCACTTCCATCATCTCCGGCGCGTCGTCCGGATCGGTGCCGGTGTAGAGGCCGAAGAAGCCGGTGTCGGTGTAGGGCGCGTGGAAGGTGTAGATCGAGTAGCACAGCCCGCGCTTCTCGCGAACTTCCTGGAACAGCCGCGACGACATCCCGCCGCCCAGGATGTTGGTGAACACCTGCAGGCTGAACAACGACTTGTCGCTCTGCGGCAGGCCTTCCAGCGCCAGTGTCAGATGCGCCTGTTCGAGGTCGCGATGCACCACGCGCGAGCCGCCGGCGCCGAACATGGCCGGCTGCGGCTTCGGCGCCGGAGCGGCGTCGAAGCTCGCGAAGCGATGCGAGACCTCCTCGACGACGCGCTTGTGATCGACCGCGCCGGCCGCCGCGACCACCATGTCGGGGCCGCGATAATGCGTCGAGAGATAGGACTGCAGCTTGTCGCGGTTGAAGCTCTTCAGCGTCTTGGCGGTGCCGAGCAGCGAGCGGCCGATCGGCTGCTCCGGATAGCAGAGCTCGTTGAGATATTCGAACACCACGTCGTCTGGCGTGTCCTGCGCCGCGCCGATCTCCTGCACGATCACGCTCTTCTCGCGCTCGAGTTCGTCCGCCGCGAAAGACGGGTTGGCCAGGATGTCGCTCAACACGTCGAGCGCCAGCGGCACGTCGGCCTTCATCACCCGCGCGTAATAGGCGGTGGTCTCGGTCGAGGTGCCGGCGTTGAGGTCGCCGCCGACCGCCTCGATCTCCTCGGCGATGTCGCGCGAGGTGCGCCTTGTGGTGCCCTTGAACGCCATGTGTTCGAGAAGATGTGAGATGCCGTGCTCGTCGGGCTTCTCGTCGCGGCCGCCGACGCCGGTCCAGACACCGAGCGCCGCGGTTTCGAGATGCGGCATGGTGTCGGTGACGACGGTCAGGCCCGAGGGAAGCTTGCTGACTTCCACGCTCATCCGACAGCTCCTTGTTTGGCCGCACGGCTGATGGACAGCACGTGGCTTTCGATCGCCGCCTGATCGCGGGGCATCACTTGCATCTGCTCCGTCCCGCTCATCAAACCGTCGAGCCAGGCCGGCAACTCCGGCCGCATTCCGCAGGCGGCCTCGACCGCGTCAGGGAATTTGGCCGCGTGCGCGGTGGACAGAACGATGTTGGGGACGGTTGGGTCCGTGGTGTCGCGATCAGCGACCGCCAGGGCGACGGCGGTGTGCGGATCGACCAGATCGCCGGCCTCGCGCCAGGCGGCGCGGATCGCCGCCTCGGTCTCGGTCTCGTCGGCACGGCCGGCGTCGAATTCCTCGCGGATCGCCGCCAGCACCGCATCCGGCAGCACGAAACGGCCGGACTGGGCGAGCGAGCCCATCAGCGCCCGCACCTGCGCGGCGTCGCGGCCGGTCGCCTCGAACAGCAGCCGCTCGAAATTCGAGGACACCTGGATGTCCATCGACGGCGAGGTGGTGGCGTGCACCTCGCGCACCTCGTAGATGCCGGTCTTCAGCGTCCGCGCCAGGATGTCGTTGACGTTGGCGGCGATCTTCAGCCGCCGCACCGGCAGGCCCATCTTCTTGGCGACGTAGCCGGCGAAGATGTCGCCGAAATTGCCGGTCGGCACGGTGAAGTCGACCTGCCGGTTCGGCGCCCCGAGCGCCACCGCGCTGGTGAAGTAATACACCACCTGGGCGACGATCCGCGCCCAGTTGATCGAATTGACGCCGGACAGCGCGACCTTGTCGCGAAAGGCGTGATGATTGAACAGGCCCTTCACGATCGCCTGGCAATCGTCGAAATGCCCCTCGATCGCCAGCGCATGGACGTTCGGCGCCGCCGAGGTCGTCATCATCATCCGCTGCACGTCGGAGATCCGGCCATGCGGAAACAGCACCACGAGATCGACATTGTTCAGATTGGCGAAAGCGTCGACCGCGGCGCCGCCGGTGTCGCCGGAGGTTGCGACCACGATGGTGGTACGCTGCTTGCGCTTCTCCAGCACGTGATCCATCAGCCGCGACAGCAACTGCATCGCGACGTCCTTGAACGCCAGCGTCGGGCCGTGGAACAGCTCGAGCACGAACTGGCTCGGGCCGGTCTGGCGCAGCGGCACCACCGCGGGATGACGGAAGGTCGCATAGGCCTCGTTGGCCATCCGGCCGAGCTCGGCGTCGGAAATCTCGCCGGCCACGAACGGCCGGATCACCTCGACGGCGACCTCCCAGTAAGGCCGGCCGAACAGGCCGGCGATGGTCTCGGGAGAGAGCTGTGGCCAGACTTCGGGCAGATACAGCCCGCCGTCACGGGCGAGCCCGGTCAGCATCACGTCGCAAAAGCCGAGGCGCGGGGCTTCACCCCGGGTCGAAACGTAGGTCGTCAAGGGATCCTCCAAAGGCGTGGGCCGCGGCCAAGCCTTTGATATCGATTAATATTAGTCTCACGCGCGGGTGAAATCACGGGCACCATAGAGCGTTTTCCCGCGCAGGGGAAACCGCCCCTGACGAAAAGATTGCATCCAGCGACATCACGCAATGCGGCGCGACGCCCGGCCGGCCGGCGCAGCGGGCCGGGCCCGCCACTGGCCGCGCAACCAGAACGCAAAGGCGACCACCACCGCGAAGGCCAGGCCGAACCAGGTGATGGCGTATTGGATGTGCTGGTCGCGCAAATAGACGCCGAGCGGCCCGGGCTTGGGCAGGCCATTGGCCGGCACCGGCGACTCCAGATCGAGATAGAACGGCGCAGGACGCGCGCCCCCGGCCCAGCCGAGCCGGTCGGCCATCGCCGCCACGTCGCGGGTGAACCACAGCCGCTTGGCGATGTCCGGCTCGGGCGTCAGCAGTCCGGCGGTTTCCGGGAAGCGCAGATAGCCGGTGAGCGTCACCGGCTGGCCGGTGACGAGCGGCGCCACCACGCGGTCCTCGTAGCCACGGTCCTGCATGGTGTTCGGCACAAAGCCGGCATTGACCACGACGGTCTCGCCGCCCGGCAATTTCGCCGGCAGAAACGCCCAGGTGCCCGGCCCGGAAATGTCGCCGCGCACCGCGGAGCCGGACGAATACACCATCGCATCCGGCTGCTTCGCATAGGAAGCGGTGAAGCTGACGCGGCGGAATTCATCGGCGGCGGGAGTGAGCGACGGCCACGCGGCGGGAGACGGCAATGCGACCGGCGCGACGGCGAGGCGCTCGGTCAGCGCCGCGATCAGCGCGTGCTTCGCGGTGCGGCGCTGCAACTGCCAGAAGCCGAGCGACAGCAACACCGCGACGATCAGGAGCGCGATCAGGCTCATTCCGGCGATGCCGCGCCGGCGCGAGGGCGACACGGTCATTTCGGTTCCCGCCCCTCCAGTCGGCCTTCTTGCGCCTTGTGATGGAATTGCAGCGCGATCAGCAGCGCCTTCATCGACCGCAACGGCAGCAGCGTGGTGGCGAGCACCAGCGGCCCCCACAGCGCCGCGTGCAGCCAGAACGGCGGCTGATACTTCACCTCCACCACCAGCGCGCAGCCGACCACGATCGCGCCGCCGATCAGGATCATGAACACCGCCGCGCCGTCGCCGACATCGATGAACGCGTAGTCGAGATCGCAGACCGCGCAGCGCGGCCGCAGCGTCAGGAACCCCGCATACAGCTTGCCCTCGCCGCAACGCGGGCAGCGGCAGGCGACGCCGCGCAGCGCGCTCTGCAGCAGGGTTACTTCTGGCACTTGTTCGGACATCGCGCCTCCAACCCTCTCCCCTTGTGGGAGAGGGTGGCTTCGCGAAAGCGAAGCCGGGTGAGGGGTTGTGCCCCAAGCCCCCTCATCCGACGCGGACTTCGTCCGCGCCACCTTCTCCCACGAGGGGACAAGGAAAATGAACAGGGCGGCCATGCAGGCCGCCTTTTGTAGCACATCCGGCTGAGGTCAGTGCGCACCGGCCATGGTCGAGGCGCCGTGGCCCCAGACGTAGATGGAGACGAACAGAAACAGCCAGACCACGTCGACGAAGTGCCAGTACCAGGCGGCGAATTCGAAGCCGAGATGCTGGGTCGGAGTGAAGTGTCCCTTGGTGGCGCGGATCAGGCAGACCAGCAGGAAGATGGTGCCGATCAGCACGTGGAAGCCGTGGAAGCCGGTCGCCATGAAGAAGGTGGCGCCATAGATGTTGCCGGCGAACGAGAAGCTCGCGTGGCTGTACTCATAGGCCTGCACGAAGCTGAAGGTGACGCCGAGCAGGATTGTCAGGATCAGCGCGTTCTTCAGCCCCTTGCGATCGTTGTTCAGCAGCGCATGATGCGCCCAGGTCACCGTGGTGCCCGACGTCAGCAGGATCAGCGTGTTGAGCAGCGGCAAGTGCCAGGGATCGAAGGTCTCGATGCCCTTCGGCGGCCACACGCCGCCGAACAACGCCTCGCGGGTGGCATGGACCGGGTCGGCGGGGAACAGCGCGGAGTTGAAGAACGCCCAGAACCAGGCGACGAAGAACATCACCTCCGAGGCGATGAACAGGATCATGCCGTAGCGGTGACTGATCTGCACCACGCGGGTGTGGTCGCCCTGGAACTCGGCCTCCTTGATCACGTCGCTCCACCAGCTCGCCATGGTGTAGAGCACGCCGATCACGCCGACGCCGAACAGCATCGGCGCGCCCTGGAACATGTTGTGCATCCAGCCGATCGCACCCAGCGCCATGACAAAGGCCGATACCGAGCCGACGAACGGCCACGGGCTCGGATCGACCAGATGATAATCGTGACGTTTCGCGTGCGCGGTGGCCATTGTCGTGCTCTCCATTGGCAGTGCCGGTGAGGTCTTGCCCAAGGCCACCCGACAGTCGTCTTGCAGCGTTTCCGTGTCGTTTATAAATTGCCCTTGCGCTGGTCCGGCTCGCCCGAAGCCAACGGCTTCGGCGGCGGCTCACGCACGGGATAGAAGGTGTAGGACAGCGTGATGTTCTTGACGGTGTCGTTCTCATTGTCGGCGGCGAAGGCCGGGTCGACGTAGAACACAACCGGCATTTCGCGGGTCTCGCCGGCGGCGAGCGTCTGCTCGGTGAAACAGAAGCAATTGATCTTGGTGAAATAGGAGCCGACCGTCAGCGGCGTGACGTTGTAGGCCGCCTGCCCGGTGGTCGCGCGCTTCGAGGTGTTTGTGACGCTGTAGTACACGGTCACGACCTGGCCGATCGCCACCTCGACCTCGCGTTGCTCCGGCTCGAACTTCCACGGCAGACCGTTGATATTCGAATCGAACCGCACCGACACCTTGCGCGCCAGCGGCTCCGACGACGGCGCTGAGCCGGCCACCTGCGTCGTGCCGTTGAAGCCGGTGGTGCGGCAGAACCAGTCGTAGAACGGCACGGCTGCGAATGATGCGCCCACCATCAGCGCCACCACGAAGCCGCAGATCGACGCCACCGCCGCATCGCGCCCGAGACCGCGGCGAGGGGCCGGCTTCGGTAACGCGCTGGGCTGGACGTCCGGCATCGCTGGTTTGCTCCTCACATCGGCCGTTGCAGCACGATCGGTCCCTTGACCATGGTCACCGCGAAGAACAGCGCCACCAGCACGGCGAGCGCGAGTGCGATGGCGATCGAGCGTTCACGCTGGCGCTTCTTCTGCGCTTCGGTGAGAACGATCCCCGGTCTCCTCGGCTGGTCCATTGCAAGACCTCCTCAGGCGAACAACTGCCACACGGCCTTCGCGACGACCTCGATCAACAGGATCGAGAACAGCGCGAACAGATACAGGATCGAGAACTTGAACAGATTGCGCGTCGCCCGCAGCGCGGCGCTGCCGCTGCGATGGCGATACACCCGAATGGCGAGCACCAGCATCCAGCCGCCGAGCGCCAGCGAGGCGATGCCGTACACCGCGTCGAAATAGCCGAGCGGCCACGGCGCTGCGGCAACCGCGACCAGCACGACGGTGTAGAGCAGGATCTGCAGCCTTGTATGATCGGGACCTGCCACCACCGGCAGCATCGGCACGCCGGCGCGGGCGTAGTCGTCGTTGCGGAACAGTGCCAGCGCCCAGAAGTGCGGCGGCGTCCAGAAAAAGATGATCGCGAACAACAGCAGCGGCTCGACCGCGAGTGAGCCGGTGACCGCGGCCCAGGCCACCACCGGCGGAAGCGCGCCGGCGGCGCCGCCGATCACGATGTTCTGCGCGGTCGATCGCTTCAGCCACATCGTGTAGATCACGACGTAGAAGAAGATGGTGAAGGCGAGCAGCGCCGCGGCGATCCAATTGACCAGTACGCCGAGCGTGACCACCGAGAAGAATGACAGCGTCATGCCGAAGGTCAGCGCTTCGGGCCGGGTAACGCGGCCGCGCGGGATCGGCCGGTTCGCGGTGCGCGTCATCAGCGCGTCGATATCGTTTTCGTACCACATGTTCAGCGCGCCGGCGGCGCCGCCGCCGACGGCGATGCACAGCATCGCGGTGACTGCCAGCACCGGATGGAAATCGCCCGGGGCCAGCAGCATACCGACCAGCGCAGTGAACACCACCAGCGACATCACCCGCGGCTTCAACAGCGCGACGTAGTCGGCGACTCCGGCCTCGGAGATGCGGGGCGCGGCGAGATCGATCTGGTTGGTGTCGATGACCGACAATTCGAAACCTCTGTTGTTTGAGCCGCATCCGCCGGCGGTTGAACCCCGGCGGATGCTCGTTGTCGCGATAGCCTCAGCGCACCTGCGGCAGCACTTCGAACTGATGGAACGGAGGCGGCGACGAAAGGGTCCATTCCAGCGTGGTAGCGCCGACGCCCCACGGATTGTCCGCCGCCTTCTCCTTGCGGATGAAGGCGAGCGTCATCCCGAACAGGAAGATCAGCACGGCGAAGCCGGAGATGTAGGAGCCGATCGACGACACCAGGTTCCAGCCGGCGAACGCGTCCGGATAGTCGACGTAGCGGCGCGGCATCCCCGACAGTCCGAGGAAGTGCTGCGGGAAGAACACCATGTTGACGCCGATGAACGTCACCCAGAAGTGCAGCTTGCCGATCGTCTCGCTGTACATGTAGCCGAACATCTTCGGGAACCAGTAGTACCAGCCGGCGAAGATCCCGAACACGGCGCCGAGCGACAGCACGTAGTGGAAGTGCGCGACGACGTAATAGGTGTCCTGCAGCACGCGGTCGACGCCGGCATTCGCCAGCACCACGCCGGTGACGCCGCCGACGGTGAACAGGAAGATGAAGCCGACGGCCCACAGCATCGGCGTCTTGAACTCGATCGAGCCGCCCCACATCGTGGCGATCCAGGAGAAGATCTTCACGCCGGTCGGCACCGCGATCACCATCGTGGCGGCGACGAAATAGGCCTGCGTCGTGCTCGACATCCCGACCGTGTACATGTGGTGCGCCCAGACCACGAAGCCGATCACGCCAATCGCCACCATCGCATAGGCCATGCCGAGATAGCCGAACACCGGCTTCTTGGAGAAGGTCGAGACGATCTGGCTGACCATGCCGAACGCCGGCAGGATCAGGATGTAGACTTCGGGATGGCCGAAGAACCAGAACAGATGCTGGAACAGCAACGGATCGCCGCCGCCTTCGGCCGAGAAGAAGGTCGTGCCGAAATTGCGATCGGTCAGCAGCATGGTGATCGCGCCGGCGAGCACCGGCAGCGACAGCAGCAGCAGGAACACGGTGACCAGGATCGACCACACGAACAGCGGCATCTTGTGCAGGGTCATGCCCGGCGCGCGCATGTTGAAGATCGTGGTGATGAAGTTGATGGCGCCAAGGATCGACGAGGCGCCGGCGATGTGCAACGCCAGGATGGCGAAGTCGACCGCGGGGCCGGGATGCCCCGAGGTCGATAGCGGGGCGTACATCGTCCAGCCCGCTCCGACGCCGTTCGACGACGGCTCGCCCTCCACGAAGGTCGAGATCAGCAGCAGCGCGAACGCGGCCGGCAGCAACCAGAACGACACGTTATTCATGCGCGGGAACGCCATGTCGGGCGCGCCGATCATCAGCGGCACGAACCAGTTGCCGAAGCCGCCGATCATCGCCGGCATCACCATGAAGAAGATCATGATCAGGCCGTGCGAGGTGACGAACACGTTGTAGGTGTGGCTTTCGTGGAAGATCTGCACGCCCGGGTACATCAGCTCGATCCGGATCGCGATCGACATCGCGCCGCCGATGATCCCCGCGATAATCGCGAAGATCAGATACATGGTGCCGATGTCCTTGTGATTGGTCGAGTAGACGTAGCGCCGCCACCCTGTCGGATGCGCATGGGCGTGATCGTCATGCGCGTGATCGGAATGAGCAACCCTTGCAGCTTCCATCGTCATTTTCAGATCCTGACTTGAAACCTTCGAACCTCGCGGTCCTCGTTCAGACGCCTCGCGCGATGACCCGATCAACGCGCGGGAGCGCCGGCCGATGCGTAGGATTTGCCGCCGTGGGAGGCGATCTGCTGCTGTTTCTTCCAGGCGTCGTATTCCTGATCGCTCACGACGCGGACGACGATCGGCATGAAAGCATGATCCTTGCCGCAAAGTTCCGAGCACTGGCCGTAGTAACGGCCTTCCCTGGTGGCCTTGAACCAGGTCTCGTTGAGCCGGCCGGGGATCGCGTCGATCTTGACGCCGAACGAGGGGATCGCCCAGGAATGGATCACGTCGGCGGCGGTGGTCTGAATCCGCACCACCTTGTTGACCGGCACCACGGTTTCATTGTCGACCGCGAGCAGCCGCGGCGGCACCGGGTTCATCTTGGCGCGCTCTTCGTCGGTCAGCATGATCGAGGTGAACTCGATCTTGTCGTCGGGATAGTTGTAGGTCCAGTTCCACTGATTGCCGGTCGCCTTGATGGTGACGTCCGGCTTCGGAATATCGAGCTGAAGGAACAACAGCCGGAACGACGGCACCGCGACCGCAACCAGGATCAGCACCGGGACGATGGTCCACGCCACTTCGATCAGCGTGTGGTGAGTAGTCTTGGACGGGATCGGATTGGCCTTGGCGTTGAACTTCACCGCCACGATCACCAGCAGCGCCAACACGAACAGCGTGATGGCAATGATCAGCCACAGCAGGAAGTCGTGGAACCAGACGATGTTTTCCATCACCGGGGTGGCGGCTTGCTGCAGCTTCATTTCCCAAGGGGACGGCTGGCCTTCGGCCGCAACCGCAGCGCCGCTGAAACCAAGCGCGCCTCCCAAAATCGCCAAGCTGAGCAACCGCCGGCCAAACAGGCCCATCGACATCGTCATGCCGCCTCGCTCCCCTATGCGTTTTGAGGGCTAAGCCGCTTGTGCGGAGCGCCCTTTTTCATTCCGAAGGGGATGCGACGCATCCCCTTTAAGAATGCTTCTCATTCCCTCTCTCAAACCACAATTCGCATGTACCTGCAATGCAGTATTGTACATTCGTAGGGCCCTCGCGGAGGTTTGTCCGTGAGCCGAAAATCGTTGCGGTTCAGGCGCATCTTGTGGTGCCCGGATAATGTGAACTGAGCTTGACAGCCGCACTCGTCGTTGTAGGCACAGCGGGCAAACTTCACGGGACCCTGATTCGCCGGCGTCCGATGCCGCCTTTATGGTGCCGTCATTGCCGGATCAGTCGGAGGCCTGTGACCAACCATGCCGTCCCTGCCTTGAAAGCGATCCAGATGGGCCCAGCCGAACTTTCGCCGATGCTTGCCTCATGCCGCCGCCTTGCGCGCAGGAATGGCGCCCGGCTGGTGCTGGCCGTAGCGATGGCGATCGCGCTGTCGTTCGGGTGGAGCGACCGCGCCGATGCGCAGGGCGCCGTGCGTTCGGTGCATGGCGACTGGCAGATCCGTTGCGACACCCCGCCCGGCGCCAAGGCCGAGCAATGCGCGCTGATCCAGAGCGTGGTTGCGGAGGACCGCTCCAATGCCGGCCTCACCGTCATCATCCTCAAGACCGCCGATCAGAAGAGCAAGCTGATGCGCGTGGTCGCGCCGCTCGGCGTGCTGCTGCCGTCGGGACTTGGGCTGAAGCTCGACAATGTCGACGTCGGCCGCGCCGGCTTCGTCCGCTGCCTGCCGAATGGCTGCGTCGCCGAAGTGGTGATGGACGACAAGCTGCTGGGCCAGCTCCGCACCGCCAAGACTGCGACCTTCATCATCTTCGAGACGCCGGAAGAAGGCATCGGCTTCCCGCTGAGCCTCAACGGCATCGGCGAGGGCTACGACAAGCTGCCGTAGTCGCCTTTCCGTCAGATCCCGCAGTTCAACGAAATGCGGCGGCACGGGTTATCCCGGCTGCCCGTTTTGTCATGCGTCCGTGACGAAAGACGCGGCATCGTTTTTTTTTCGACTGACAGATCGATATCCTTCGATCGGTTGAAGATCGCGGGCGCAGCTCTGGCTTATGCCATCCCCTCGCAGAGTGCCCGCGGAGCGCTTATGTTGATCACCAGCCAACAGTGGAACAGATCACATGACCAGCCTTGCCCAGACCTCCCTGCTCGACCGCGCCAATCTCGATCGCGACGACGTCCGACGCGAGATCGCCCGCGGGCTCGCGGGGGCCGACGATGGCGAGCTGTATCTCGAATACAGCCAGACCGAGGCCTTGGCCTTCGACAACGGCCGGCTGAAACAGGCGACCTATGACACCGCGCAGGGGTTCGGCCTGCGCGCCGTGAAGGACGACGCGGTCGGCTACGCGCATTCCTCCGACGTGTCGCTGCCGGCGCTGATCCGCGCCGCGGACGCCGTGGCGGCGGTGCGCGGCGATTACAGCGGCAGCTTCGCGGCCGCGCCGGCGCATACCAATGTCCGGCTGTATGGCGACGGCAATCCGCTCGACGCGCCGGGCTTCGAGGCCAAGGTCAAGCTGCTCGCCGAGATCGACGCTTATATCCGCGACAAGGACCCGCGGGTGCGGCAGGTGTCGGTGTCGGTCGGCGCGACCTGGCAGGTGGTCGAGATCCATCGTCCCGATGGCGAGAGCTATCGCGATGTCCGCCCCCTGGTGCGGGTCAACGTCTCGGTGGTCGCCGGCCAAGGCGACCGGCAGGAGAGCGGTAGCAAGGGCTATGGCGGCCGCGAGCCCTATGCGCGCTTCATCGAGACCAAGGCGTGGCGCGAGGCCGCCGACGGCGCGCTGCGCGAGGCGCTGGTCAATCTGGAATCGGTGCCGGCGCCGGCCGGCGAGATGGACGTGGTGCTCGGCCCCGGCTGGCCGGGCGTGATGCTGCATGAAGCGGTCGGCCACGGCCTCGAGGGCGATTTCAATCGCAAGCAGACTTCGGCATTCGCGGGCTTGCTCGGCCAGCAGGTCGCGGCCAAGGGCGTCACCGTGGTGGACGACGGAACCATCGCGGCGCGGCGCGGCTCGCTGTCGATCGACGACGAGGGCACGCCCACCAGCCGCACCGTGCTGATCGAGGACGGCGTGCTGACCGGCTACATGCAGGACCGCCAGAACGCACGGCTGATGAAGATGCAGCCGACCGGCAACGGCCGCCGTCAGTCTTACGCCCATGTGCCGATGCCGCGGATGACCAACACTTACATGCTCGCAGGTCAGCGCGACCCGGCCGAGATCATCGCCTCGGTGAAAAACGGCATCTACGCCGCGAATTTCGGCGGCGGTCAGGTCGACATCACCTCAGGCAAATACGTTTTCCAGTGCATCGAGGCCTACAAGATCGAGAACGGCAAGATCGGCGCGCCGTTGAAGGGCGCGATGCTGATCGGCAACGGCCCCACCGATCTGCACCGCATCTCGATGATCGGCAACGACCTGCAGCTCGACTCCGGCATCGGCACCTGCGGCAAGAACGGCCAGGGCGTCCCGGTCGGCGTCGGCCAGCCGACGCTGCGGATGGACCGGATCACGGTCGGCGGCACCGGCGGATAGCGCATGATAACGCGCTATCCTATGCGGGCTTGACCCAATATTCCGGCGCGCGAAAGTAACCGGCGCGGGACGCGCCGTGCTATCGCACCACGCCTGAGAAAAACCCGGGCTTGCGCTGCGGCGGTTTGATCTGGTTTTTCAGGAAACACCGCGCGTTGCGGCCGACATAGCCCGGCCGCGCATAGGTCCAGGCGCGGCATTTGTTGTCCTGCTCGCAGGCCGCCTTGCAGGCATCGTCGGCTTCGTTGGCCTTCAGCTCGAAATTGCGGTAGTCGCCGCCGAACCGGTCGATCGACGCCTCGATCGAGCCGTTGCGCGGCTCCAGGACGCCGGCCCCGCGCACGCCCGAGACACAGCAATTGCTCGGGCTGCGCTGTGGCACGCTGCTCTTCAGCCAACAGAATGCGCCGTCTTCCGGCGCTTGCGGATAGGCGAAGGTCCATGACCGGCAGCGGCGATCGCGCTCGCACATCAGCGCACAGTCGGCGGGATCGTTGCTCGACACCTTCGCCCGCAGATAGTCGGCCCCCGGCCGGTCGAAATTGGCCTGGGCCTGCGCCACGCGCGGCGCGAGCGCCGCCGCAGCCAAGGCGAGCACGAATAACCATGCCCTGACCGAGCCGCCTCGCCGCATTCACGCTCGCTTTCGAGTTAGGCCCTGGTTCCCGTCGAGGGCGCACCAAAATGGGGAGCCCGGGCCGCCGCACCAAAACGGCATCTGACGGTGATCTACCTGTACGAGCGATGAACGGCGGTCGCCCGCGGGGTGATCCTCAGAATGCGTATTCGTCGTAGGCCGGCTCGACCGAGCCGCGCCAGGCGCCGTCGAACTTCTCCAGCATCTCCTCCGCCGGCGTCCGGCCCGCGTCGAGGATCTGATCGAGCGCCGCGAGGTGCCGCGTTTCATCATGGCCGAAGCCATCGATTCGGCCGCGACGGCGCAACCCGGCATGGGCCAGCACTAGACATTCCCGGGCGATCTCGAACAAGAAGCGGTTGCCGATTCGGGCTTTGAAGCCGAGCCGCGGCACGTCGTCGCGCAGCGCCTGCCGCTCCGACGCATCCCAGCCTTTGACGATCTCCCAGGCCGCGTCGAGGCTGGTGTCGTCGTACAGCAGCCCGACCCAGAACGCCGGCAGTGCCGGCAGCCGGCCCCACGGCACGCCATCGGCGCCACGCATCTCCAGATAGCGCTTCAGCCGCACCTCGGGGAAAATCGTCGACAGATGGTTGGCCCAGTCCGACAGCGTCGGACGCTCGCCGGGCAGCTTCTCGTTCTTGCCGTCGAAGAAGTCGCGGAACGACGAGCCGGAGACGTCGATATACTGGTCGCCGCGCTTGACGAAATACATCGGCACGTCGAGCGCGTAGTCGACCCAGCGCTCGAACCCCATGCCGTCCTCGAACGCCCACGGGATCATGCCGGAGCGAGCATTGTCGGTGTCGCGCCAGATTTCAGAGCGGAACGACAGAAAGCCGTTCGGCTTGCCTTCGGTGAACGGCGAATTGGCGAACAACGCCGTCGCCACCGGCTGCAGCGCCACCGACACCCGCAGCTTCTTGACCATGTCGGCTTCGGACGAGAAGTCGAGATTGGTCTGCACCGTGCAGGTCCGGTACATCATGTCGAGGCCGTAGCTGCCGACCTTCGGCATGTAGTTGGTCATGATCTTGTAGCGGCCCTTCGGCATCACCGGAATGTCTTCGCGCGACCAGGACGGCGTCATGCCGAGGCCGAGGAAGCCGATGCCGAGCGGCGTCGCGACTTCGCGCACCTGCGCCAGATGCGCCATCAGCTCGGCGTGGGTCTGATGCACATTGTCGAGCGGCGCGCCGGACAGTTCGAACTGGCCTCCGGGCTCGAGCGAAATCGCCCCGCCGCCGGTGACGTCGTGCAGCCCGATGATATGCGGGCCCTCCATGATCGGCTCCCAGCCGAGCAGGAGCTGCATCCCCTCGAGCAGCGCACCGATGCCGCGCGCGCCTTCGTAGGGCACCGGGTGATGTCCCTCGAGCGTGAACGGCGTCTTCTCGTGTTCGGTGCCGATACGGAATTCCGACGGCGGCTTGACGCCCGCTTCGATCCACCCGACGAGTTCGTCGCGCGAGTTCAGCGGCGTCATATCGATCTGGTCACGCGCCATGAGAGTTCCGGAAGCAGCGCGCGGGGATGGGATGCGCAGGGGGACGGGAGCCGCGGGTCGAAACAACCGCGAGCGGGAGGGGTGAGCTGTGTATCATCGCGCAGCCGCGGTGTCTCGGGGGGGCGGCGCGGCCGCCGTGCCGTCGCAGGAACAGCCAAGCCGGTCGAGCAGCCCGCATAACCGCAGCGCGTCGGCGTCGGACAGTTTCGAGCCGACGTGTTTTTCGATCGCCGCAGAATAGGCGGCCCACATTGTTTTCTGCAACTCGCGTCCAGCCTCGGTGATTTCCACGAACAGGCCGCGTTTGTCCATCTCGCATTCCCGCCGCGCCGCCAGCCCCTCGTCGACCAGCCGATCGATCAGGCGCGATGTGGAATATTGCGGAATCAGCATCTGTTTTTCGAGCTCGACCGGACGCATCTCGCCGCCCGGCGCGCGCGACAATTCGAGCAGCGCGTCGTACCAGGCGAGCGGCGGGAAGCCGGCCTTCTTCAAATCCAGCTCGACCGCATCCAGCACCCGGCTGCGGACCCGCATCAGACGGACCCAGGCGGCGGTCGCTTCGGTCGACGGCTTGCGTTTCATCGCCCCATCCATCGTGCGCCGCGAATGTAGCGCACTGTATGCAGCTGCATCAATATTGACTCTTCCATGCAGCCGCATTTAATCGCGCCGGTAAGTTTTTCCAATGATCTTTCAGGAGGAATCGTCGATGAAGCTTTATTATTCACCCGGAGCGTGTTCGCTCTCGCCGCATATTGCGCTCAGCGAATCCGGCCTGCCGTTTGAACTGGTCAAGGTCGACATCCGGGCGAAGAAGCTGGAAAACGGCGACGACTACACCCAGATCAATCCCAAGGGATCGGTCCCGGCGCTCGGTCTCGACGACGGCGGCGTGCTGACCGAAGGCCCGGCGATCGTGCAGATGATCGCCGACAAGGTGGGCGGCGGTAAACTCGCACCCGAGAACGGCACGGCCGAGCGCTATCGGCTGCAGGAATGGCTGAATTTCATTTCCACCGACCTGCACAAGAGCTTTGGCCCGCTGTTCTCCCCGGTGCTCGGCGACGACGCCAAGACTTTCTTCAAGGACCGCATCGCGAAATATTTTGCCTATGCCGACAAGCAGCTCGCCGGGAAGGATTACCTGATGGGCTCGCAGTTCACGGTGGCGGACGGATATCTGTTCGTGATCCTGACCTGGGCCGACCGGATGAAGATCGACATGTCGACCTTCGCCAATCTCGCCGCCTTCAAGGCCCGCGTCGCCGCACGGCCGAAGGTGCAGGATGCGCTGCGGAGCGAAGGGTTGCTGCAGAAGACGTAACGAACCGCCTTGTGCTGAAATAAAGAAGGGCCGATCGCAATGATCCGGCCCTTCTTGTTTGTAACCGTAGAGAGACGTGGCCTCGCCGCAGCGGCAGCGCACACCTCTCCCGCTTGCGGGAGAGGTCGACGCGCGAAGCGCGGCGGGTGAGGGCACTCCGCCCCGCGAGTCGCTGAGTCAGTGCTCGGGGCGCCCTCGCCCCAACCCTCTCCCGCAAGCGGGAGAGGGAGCGCTCTGTGCTCGGGGTGACTACGCCGCCGCCTGCTTCTTCGGGGCGAAGCGGTGGTAGAAGGTGTCGCCGGTCTTGGCCATGTCTTCCAAGAGCTTCGGCGGCGTGAAGCGCGAGCCGAATTTGCCTTCGAGCTTGTGGCACAGCGCCACGAACTCCTTGGTGCCCATGAAGTCGATGTAGCTGAGCGTGCCGCCGGTGAACGGCGCGAAGCCGAAGCCGAGGATCGAGCCGACATCCGCTTCGCGCGGATCGACAATGACGTTGTCCTCCACCGTGCGCGCGGCTTCCACCGCCTGCACCACCAGGAAGCGCTGCTTCAGCTCCTCGACGTCGATGGTGTCGGGATCGAGCTGCTTCGGCTGCAGCGCGCCGATGCCGCTCCACAGCGCCTTCTGGCCCTTGCCCTTCTCCGGATAGTCGTAGAAGCCCTTGGCGTTCTTGCGGCCGAAGCGGCCCTGCTTCTCCACCATCTCGATCATCAGCTTCTTCTGCGCCTGATCGACCGCCTGTTCGCCGAGGTCGACTTCGGTGGCCTTCATGATCTTCACGATCAGATCGAGCGCGACTTCGTCGGCGAGCGACAGCGGGCCGACCGGCATGCCGGCCATCTTGGCGGCGGTTTCGATCATCGCCGGCGGCACGCCTTCGAGCAGCATCTCCAGGCCTTCGGCGGTGAATCGCAGCACGCAGCGGTTGGCGAAGAAGCCGCGGCTGTCGTTCACTACGATCGGGGTCTTGCCGATCTGGCGGGTGTAGTCGAGCGCGGTCGCCAGCGCCACGTCACCGGTGTTGTTGCCCATGATCACTTCCACCAACATCATCTTCTCGACCGGCGAGAAGAAGTGGATGCCGATGAACTTCGACTGGTCCTTGAACTCCTCGGCCAGCGAGTTGATCGGCAGCGTCGAGGTGTTGGAGGCGAAGATCGCGCCTTCCTTCAGCAGCGGCTGCGCCTTGGCGTAGGTGTCGGCCTTGACCTTGCGATCCTCGAACACCGCCTCGATCACCAGGTCGCAATCCTTGATCGCGTTGAAGTCCGGCGTCGCGGTGATGCGCGCCAGCAGCGCGTCGCGGTCGGCTTCCTTGGCGCGCCCCTTGGCGATCAGTCCATCGATCACCGATTTGCAGTGCGCCTTGCCCTTGTCGGCGCTCTCCTGGTCGCGATCGATCAGCACGACGTCGATGCCGGCCTTGGCCGAGACGTAGCCGACGCTGGCGCCCATGAAGCCGGCGCCGATGATGGCGAGCTTCTTGACCTTGGTCGGCGGCACGCCCTGCGGACGGCGCGCGCCCTTGTTCAGCTCCTGCATCGACAGGAACAGGCTGCGGATCATCGCCGCCGCTTCCTTGGTCTGCACCACCTGCGCGAAATAGCGCGACTCGATGCGCAGCGCGACATCCATCGGCACCTGCAGGCCTTCATAGACGCAGCTCATGATGGCACGCGCTGCCGGATAGTTGTCGTAGGTCTCGCGGCGATAGATCGCGTTGCCGGCCGGGAACATCATCATGCCCTGCTTCGAGAACACCGGGCCGCCAGGCAGCTTGAAGCCCTTCTCGTCCCACGGCGCGACCGCCTTGCCGCCGCCCTTGATCCAGTCCTTCGCGGCCTTGATCAGGTCCGCAGCCGGCACCACGGCGTCGACCAGCTTCCAGGCCTTGGCCTTGTCGAGCTTGATCTGATCGCCCTTGAGCAGGATCGTCAACGAATCCTGCGGCTGCACAATGCGCGGAATCCGCTGGGTGCCGCCGCCGCCCGGGAACAGGCCGACCTTGATCTCGGGCAGGCCGAGCCTGGTCTTCGGATTGTCGGCGGCCACGCGATAATGGCAGGCCAGCGTCACCTCGAAGCCGCCGCCGAGCGCGAGCCCGTTGATCGCGGCGACCCAGGGTTTGCCGGAGGTCTCGATCGCGCGCAGGATCTGCGACAGCTTGCGGCTTTCGTCGAACAGCATCTGCTGCGCGGCTTCCTCGCCCTTCTCTTTTCGGATCTGCGCGAAGGTCTTGTTCATGCCTTCCAGCATCGACAGATCGGCGCCGGCGCAGAACGCCTCCTTGGCGGACGTGATCACCACGCCCTTGACGGCGGCGTCCTTGGTCGTCTGCTCGACGATCGCATCGAGTTCCTCGATGGTCTTGGTATCGAGCACGTTCATCGAGCGCCCGGGAAGATCCCAGGTCACGAGCGCGATGCCGTCGGAATCGGTCTCGATCTTGAAGTTGCTGTAGCTCATCGCTGTGTGCTCCGGTTCGAACTGAATAGCTAAACGTTGATTAAGAGATATCGACCTACGCTCCCGGCATCCAAGTTGCCGAATTGAGAGCGAACATCATGAGTTCTGTCTGCACCCAGTGCCGCAACGATCTGCCGTTGCCTTTCGCCATGAAGATGGCGTTCCAGCCGATCGTCGATCTGTCGGCGCAGCGGGTGTGGGGTTACGAGGCGTTGGTGCGAGGTCCGAACGGCGAACCCGCGGGAACCGTGCTGTCGCAGGTGTCCGAAGAAATCCGCTACCGGTTCGACCAGGCCGCGCGGGTGCTGGCGATCGAAACCGCGGGCACTTTGTTCCGCGACCCGAACGTGCGGCTGTCGATCAACTTCATGCCCAACGCGGTGTACGAGCCCAACGCCTGCATCCAGAAATCGCTGGCTGCCGCGAAGCGCGCCGGCTTCCCGCACCGGAACCTGATGTTCGAGTTCACCGAGAACGAGCGCATGCAGGACGCCGCCCACCTGAACAAGATCATCGAGGCCTACCGCAAGCTCGGCTTCCTCACCGCGCTCGACGATTTCGGCGCCGGCTTCGCGGGCCTCGGCCTGCTCGCCAAGCTGCAGCCCGATCTGATCAAGATCGACATGGAAGTGCTCCGCGACATTCACCTCAGCAGGGCCAAACAGGTCATCGTCGCGGGAATTGTCGGCATCGCCCGCGAACTCGACGTCCGCGTGCTGGCAGAGGGCGTCGAGTGCGAACAGGAATGCACCGTGCTGCGCGCGGCCGGGATTTCGCTGTTCCAGGGTTACCATTTCGCTAAGCCCGCTCTGATGGCTCTGCCCGAGGTGCCGCTGCTGACGCCGAAGATTGACGTCAAAGCTGCCGGTTAGTTCGCCGTAGGGTGGGTTAGGCGCTGTTGCGCCGTAACCCACCGACCTCGCACGACAACAGACTCGCACGACAACAGGCTGGTGGGTTACGCGCCTTCGGCGCTAACCCACCCTACGAGGACACGCTTACACCCGCTCGATGATCGTCGCGGTGCCCATGCCGCCGCCGATGCACAGCGTCACCAGAGCGGTCGACTTGTCGGTGCGCTCGAGTTCGTCGAGCACGGTGCCGAGGATCATCGCGCCGGTCGCGCCGAGCGGATGGCCGAGCGCGATCGCGCCGCCATTGACGTTGATCTTGTCGTTGTCGATCTCGAACGCCTGCATGAAGCGCAGCACGACCGAGGCGAACGCCTCGTTGAGTTCGAACAGATCGATGTCGCCCTTCTTCATGCCGGAGCGCTCGAACAGCTTTTTGGTGACGTCGACCGGACCGGTCAGCATCATCGCCGGCTCGGAGCCGATATTGGCGAAAGCGCGGATTCTGGCACGCGGCTTCAGACCGTGCTTGTCGCCCGCCTCCTTGCTGCCGAGCAGCACGGCGCCGGCGCCGTCGACGATGCCGGACGAATTGCCGGCGTGATGGACGTAGTTGACCTTCTCGATTTCCGGATGCGACTGGATCGCCACCGCGTCGAAGCCGCCCATCGCGGCCACCGCGGCGAACGAGGGCTGCAGCTGCGCCAGCGACTGCATCGTGGTCGACGGCCGCATGTGCTCATCCTTGGCGAGGATGGTCAGGCCGTTGATGTCCCGAACCGGCACCACCGATTTGTCGAAGCGACCTTCGTCCCACGACTTCGCCGCGCGTTGCTGGCTCTGCACCGCATAGGCGTCGACGTCGTCGCGCGAGAAGCCGTATTTGGTGGCGATCAGATCGGCCGAGACGCCCTGCGGCATGAAGTAGGACGGCACCGCCATCGACGGGTCCATCGGCCAGGCGCCACCGGAGGCGCCGAGGCCGACGCGGCTCATCGATTCGGCGCCGCCGCCGATCACCAGCTCGTGCTGGCCGCTCATGATCTGCGCCGCGGCGAAGTTCACCGCGTCGAGACCCGAGGCGCAGAACCGGCTGATCTGAATGCCCGGCACGGCTTCGCCGAGGCCCGCGTTCATCGCGGCGAACCGCGCGATGTCCGAGCCGGCCTCGCCGACCGGATCGACCACGCCCATCACGACGTCGTCGACCACGTCCTGCTTCAGGTTGTTGCGTTCCTTCAGCGCCTTCAACGGCACGGTGGCGAGCGCCAGCGCGGTCACTTCGTGCAGCGCGCCGTCGGCCTTGCCGCGGCCGCGCGGAGTGCGAACGTGATCGTAGATATAGGCTTCGGGCATCGGTTCTCTCCCAAAAAAAATCTGTGGCGCGATGGTGTTCGCGACGTCATCGCCCGGCTCGACCGGGCGACGCAGTATTCAAGTGCGCCTCGGATTGAGCGCAGGCATCGGGGTTACTGGATCCCCGCTTTCGCGGGGATGACAGCAATGTGTCGTTATCAGAACGCTTCCGCGGACAATTCCATGGTGGTCGCGCTGCCGGTCTGGATCCGCGCCAGGTGCAACGCGGTTTCGGGCAGCGACCGCTCCATGAAGAACCGGCCGGTGACCAGTTTGGTGGTCAGATAGGGCGTGGCGCCGCCGGCGGCAATCTTGTCCTGCGCGACCTTGGCCATCTTCGCCCACATGTAGCCGCAGGCCACCCGGCCGAACAGCTGCATGTAATCGGTCGCGCCGGCGCCGGCGTTGTCGGGAGCCGCCATCGCATTCAGCATCAGCCAGGTAGTGGCCTGCTGCAAATGGCCGAGCGCGGTCGACAGCGGCGTGACGAAAGGCTTCATCGCGTCGTCGCCGCCGTGCTCCTTGGCGAAGGCGCCGACCTCGGCGAAGAACGCCATCACCGCACGGCCGCCGTCACGCGGCAGCTTGCGGCCGACGAGGTCGAGCGCCTGAATGCCGTTGGCGCCCTCGTAAATCATCGCGATGCGGGCGTCGCGGACGAACTGCTCCATGCCGTTGGCGGCGATGTAGCCGTGGCCGCCATAGACCTGCTGCGCGAGGACCGCGTTGGAGAAGCCGACATCGGTCAGCACGCCCTTGAGCACCGGGGTCATCAGGCCGAGATGATCGTCCGCGGTCTGCCGCTCCTTGGCGTCGTCGGAGCGATGCGCGACATCGCTCTTCAGCGCGGTCCACATCACCAGCGCCCGCGCCGCTTCATTGAAGGAGCGGATGGTAAGCAGCGCGCGGCGCACGTCCGGATGCACGATGATCGGATCGGCCGGCTTGTCGGTCGCCTTCGGGCCGGACAGCGCGCGACCCTGCAGACGCTCGCGCGCATAGGCGACCGCGTTCTGATACGCGACCTCGGATTGCGCGAGGCCCTGCACCGCGACGCCGAGCCGGGCCTCGTTCATCATCACGAACATGCCCTGCATGCCCTTGTTCTCTTCGCCGATCAGCCAGCCGGTGGCGTCGTCGTAGTTCATGGTGCAGGTGGCGTTGCCGTGGATGCCCATCTTGTGCTCGATCGAGCCGCACATCACGCCGTTGCGGGCGCCGATCGATCCGTCGGGATTGACCAGGAACTTCGGCACCACGAACAGCGAGACGCCCTTGATCCCGGCCGGCGCGCCTTCGATCCGCGCCAGCACCAGATGGATGATGTTGTCGGCCAGATCATGCTCGCCGGCGGAAATGAAGATCTTGGTGCCGGTCAGCTTGTAGCTGCCGTCGGCCTGCTTCACCGCCTTGGTGCGCAGCAGACCGAGATCGGTGCCGCATTGCGGCTCCGTCAGGTTCATGGTGCCGGTCCACTCGCCGGACGTCATCTTCGGCAGATAGAGCGCCTTCTGCTCTGCATTGCCATGCACCAGCAGCGCCGCGGCGGCGCCCATGGTCAGGCCGTGATACATCGAGAACGCCATGTTGGCCGAGGTTTGAAACTCGGAGACGGTCTGGGTCAGCGTGATCGGCAGACCCTGGCCGCCGAATTCGGGCGGCGACGACAGGCCGAGCCAGCCGCCATCCGCGATCTGCTTGTAGGCCTCCTTGAAGCCCTTCGGCGTGGTGACGCTGCCGTCGTCGTGACGGATGCAGCCTTCGCGATCGCCGACGGCGTTCAGCGGCTGCAGCACCTGCTCGCTCAGCCGCGCCGCCTCGTTGATGATGGCGTCGCGCACGTCGGGCGCCGCGTCGGCAAAGCCGGGCAGATTGTTGTAGCGGTCGAACTGAAATACGTCGTTGAGCAGGAAGCCGACATCTTCAACGGGTGCCTTGTAGATCGTCATGCGGTTCTCTCAATCGGAATGAATGTTAGGTTGTCGCCGTTCGAATGAATTTCAGACGTCGGCCAGTGGAATTCGACTGTTTGCCAGCGCCCTATTGTCGCGCCAGTTGCTCTCCCATCAGCCGATGCAGCAGGTTTATCGCTTTGAGTGGTCTTACCATGACCTTGAAATGGGTAATACACCCATCGTCGGCGAAAGTGATCATGTCGACGCCGTTGATCTTGATCCCTTCGACTTCATTCTCGAATTCAAGAACCACGCTGTTTTCGCCGCGCCATTCGCCCCGGTAGGAAAAACCCGCTCCGCCAAGCACCTTCTCGGCGCTGATCAAATACTTGAACACGATCGCACGCCCGAGCTGCGGGGTATGGACCACCGGGCTCTCGAACACGGCGTCGGGATGCAGAAGATCCCACAGCACAGCCTCGTCCTTGGACTTCATGAAGGCGTACCACTTGTCGAGCCCGTTCAAGGCCATCGGCTGCGCTCCAGATCAACAGGACATGATTGCGTAGGGGACGCACGGAAAAGGCTGAAACGAGCGAACACAATCGGCCGCGACATCAATTGGCGAGCTCGACCGAACTGACCGGGATGAGCGGCGACACGGACGTCGCCAGCATCCAGCGCTGGACCAAGATGTCGTGCACGAACGCTCCTCCAGCAGGATGATCCCGGCGACCGCAAGGCCCCATTCTGCGGGATCATCTCCATACAGCTATGAATGGCATGTAACGGCGCAGCTTGGACCTGTCAATACACTGGTGTATGGTGCCGCTATGGACCCGGATACCAAAGATCGGCTCACACGTTCGGACTGGCTCGCCCACGGGCTGCGAACCTTGGCGCGGCACGGCGCGAATGCCCTCAAAGTCGGCGACCTTGCCAACGGGTTGAACGTCTCTCGCGGAAGTTTCTACTGGCACTTCAGAGACTCGACCGATTTCCGTCTCCACCTCCTGCAGCTCTGGCAGGAGCGTGCGACCGATCAGGTCTTCCGCGAGATCGATGCCGCAATCGTCGGTCCGGCGCGGCTGACGCACCTGATGAAGCTCGCGTTCAACGAGGACAGAAATCTCGACAGGGCGATCCGGGAGCTTGCCGCGACCGATTCGGCGGCCGCCGAGATGGTGGCCTTGGTCGACGCCCGGCGCGTCGAGTATCTCGCGAAGCTACTGATCGAGTCCGGAGTTGAAAGTCGGCGAGCGCTGCCACGGGCGGAGTTTTTATACTGGGCCTATATCGGCCAAACGGCGGTTCTGAATCCGGTGCACACCGTTATCACCGAACTGGATATCGACGACCTGAGCGCTTTGTTCACGCGATAAGTCGCGAACAAATCCGGAAAGCGCGGGTCGCTCCGATGAGCCTCGACGCGTCGCGCGCGGCGCTTCATTGGGATGCATGAAAGACGCACCGGGCGCACGATCGCGCGTGCGCGATAACTTTACCCGTCCTCCGGTCCGATCCTTAACTCGGTATTTACCCTAACACGAAAAAGTCGATGCCAGAGGCGGCTCTCCCGCATTGAATTCGGGTGCCTTTCGGCACGGGACGTCAGGGGGAGGAGTTGCAGGCGCAGCGGGCGCCAGTTCGGAAGCGGACAGAGCATGAATCGCGTATCGTGGAGCGTAGAAGGTATCGAGCCGTCGGTGCGCGAGCGGGCGGAAGCCGCCGCCAAGCGCGCCGGCATGTCGCTGGCCGATTGGATCAACGGTCAGCTCGGCGATACCGCGCCCCAGACCCTGGTTCAGTCCCAGCCCCGCTCGGCCGTCGAGGCCGGACATCAGCCGTTCGGCGCCGCATTGGCGGAAAACAGCGCCACCGAAGTTGCCGAGATCCATCAGCGGCTGGATTCCATTGCACGCCAGATCGACCAGATGTCGCGGCCGCCGGTGCGTAATGAGCCCGGCGTGGCGCGGCAGCTCAACGACGCTATTTCGCGGCTGGACGCCCGCCTGGCGCGGATCACCGAGCCCAAGGTTGCTGCGACGGCTGCTGCGACGGTTCCTGCGGCGGCTCCCCCGGCGGCGGCAACCGCCCGAACCGCGCCGCTTCAACACGCCCCTCTCCAGACCCCGACCGAGCGAGTCGAACGCGCTGCGGCTCAGGTCTACCACGCCTCGCCCCCGCTCGATCCCAATGCGCTCGATCTGGCGATCGCTGAAATCGCCGCGCGCCAGAACGAACTCGACAGCACGGTGAACCGGGTCGCGCCGCGCCAGGCCCCCCCGATCGTGCCCGCGATGGCGCCACCGCCGGTCCGAACCGGGCCGGACTTCTCCAGCCTGGAGCAGCAACTCCTCAAGATCACCAGCCAGATCGACGCGCTGCAGCGCCCCGACGTGATCGAGCAGTCGATCGCGGCGTTCCGCGCCGATCTCGCCGAAATCCGTCAGACCATCACCGAGGCGATGCCCCGCAAGGCGATCGAGTCGCTCGAGAGCGAGATCAAATCGCTGTCGCGGCGGCTCGACGAAACCCGCAGCAACGGCAGCGACGCCAGCGTCATCGCCGGCATCGAACGCGCGCTTGGGGAGATCCACGACGCGCTGCGCTCGCTCACGCCGGCCGAGCAACTCGCCGGCTTCGACGAGGCGATCCGCAATCTCGGCGGCAAGATCGACATGATCGTGCGCAACAGCGACGATCCCGGCACGATGCAGCAGCTCGAAAAAGCCATCGGCGCTTTGCGTAGCATCGTCTCCAACGTCGCCTCCAACGAAGCGCTGGCGCAGCTCAGCGACAATGTTCACACGCTGGCCGACAAGGTCGACCAACTCACCCGCGTCGATCACCACAGCGACTCGTTTGCCGCGCTTGAAAACCGCATCTCGGCGCTGACCGCGGCGCTCGAAAGCCGCGAGCGCCCGGTCGCCGCCGACTCCTCCGAGCAACTCGAAGGCGCGGTGCGCGCGCTGTCGGAGCGACTCGACCAACTGCCGGTCGGCAACGACAGCTCGTCGGCCTTCGCGCATCTCGAGCAGCGCGTCTCCTATCTGCTCGAACGGATGGAAACCGCCGCGACGCCGCGCGGCGGCGGCGATTTCGGCCGGGTCGAGGAAGGGCTGCAGGACATCCTGCGGATGCTCGAGCGGCAGCAGGAGAATTTTCATCGCTTGGCCGACATCGAGCGCCCGGCGCCGCCGCCGGCCTTCGATCCCGGGGTGGTGGAGGCCCTGAAGCGCGAAGTCTCCGACATGCGCTTCAGCCAGTCGGAAACCGGCCGCCACACCCAGGACTCGCTGGAAGCGGTTCACAACACCCTCGGCCATGTCGTCGACCGACTGGCGATGATCGAAGGCGACCTGCGCGCGGCGCGCGCCGCGCCGCAACCGGCGCCGGAGCCGGCCCGGCCGCTGCCGGTGACCACCCAGCCGGCGGTGTCGCCGCCGGTTTCGCTGCCGCCGCGTCCGGAAATGCCGAATCCTGCCGCGGCGACTGCATTCAGCGCTGCGCCGCGAGAGTTCGCGCCGGCGCAACCGGCGCCGGCACCTGCACCTGCATCTGCACCGCGGGCGATCCAGGACATTCTCGATCCGGCTGCGAACCGGGCCGCTGCCGGTCCTTCGACCGAGCCGCAGATTTCGTCGCCACGCGCAGCGATCAATCCCGCATTGCCGCCGGACCACCCGCTGGAGCCAGGCTCACGCCCGCCGGCCCGGGTCACCTCGCCGTCCGAGCGGATCGCGGCATCGGAAAGCGCAATCAACGAACTCGGCGGCGCCAAGCCGGAGCCGGCCAGCAGCTCGAACTTCATCGCCGCCGCCCGCCGCGCGGCGCAAGCCGCGGCGTCGGCGACCGGCCATTCCACCGACAAGTCCAAAGGCGACGGCAAAGCCGGCCCGACCCCCGGCAAGGCCGGACCGGGCTCGACCATCGGCTCCAAGATTCGCTCACTTCTGGTTGGCGCCAGCGTCGTCGTGATCGTGCTCGGCACCTTCAAGATGGCGATGAACTTGCTCGACGGGGGCCAGCCGGTCCCGGCGGCAAGCCTCAGCGAGCCGGCGCCGCAAGGGATGGCGCCGTCCGACGAGGACGAGGATGACACGCCACCCGCCGCCAGCGCTCCTTCCGCACCCGCGCCATCGATGACGTCGCCGACCCCGATCAACCGCCAGTCGCTGTTCGCGCCGCAACAACCGCCCGCGGCCGCCCCGGCGCCGGCCGCCCCCGCTCCGGCGGTCTCCCCGGCAACCGCACCCGCAGACATCACCGGCACCATCCCGGCGCCGCAGGCTGGCGCCGGGATGGGCGCCGCCGGCAAGATTGCGATTCCGGCCGGCGAAACCCTGCCCGACGCGATCGGCGGACCGGTGCTGCGCAAGGCCGCGCTGAAAGGCGACGCCGCGGCGGCTTTCGAAATCGGCAACCGCTACGCCGACGGCAAAGGCATCGCGACGAATTTCGAAGAGGCCGCCAAATGGTACGGCCGCGCCGCGCAGGCCGGCATCGTGCCGGCGATGTTCCGGATGGGCACCCTCAACGAGAAGGGGCTCGGGCTGAAGAAGGATCTCGATACGGCGCGGCGCTACTACGTGCAGGCGGCCGATCGCGGCAACGCCAAGGCGATGCACAATCTCGCCGTGCTCGACGCCGACGGCGGCTCGAAGGGCGCGAACTACAAGACCGCGGCGGAGTGGTTCAGGAAAGCCGCCGAGCGCGGCGTCGCCGACAGCCAGTTCAACCTCGGAATCCTGTATGCACGCGGCATCGGCGTCGAACAGAACCTCGCCGAATCGTTCAAATGGTTCAGCCTCGCGGCGGCGCAGGGCGACTCCGACTCCGCCCGCAAGCGCGACGACGTCGCCAAGCGGCTCGATCCGCAATCGCTGTCGGCGGCCAAACTCGCGATCCAGACGTTTGTCGTCGAGCCGCAGCCCGACGACGCCGTCAAGGTTGCAGCGCCCGCCGGTGGCTGGGACGCCCAATCCCCGGCGGCGGCGATCAGTCCTGCGACCAGCAAGCGCGCGGCGCGCTAAGCCTATCGTTCACCACGACGAAGGCGACGCGACCGCCGGGCTGAAAAAACTCCGGCCATCGCGGATTCTTTAATCACTGCTCAGGTCGATTTCGGTTATTCAGGATTGCCCGGATCGCTGCGATCCGCGCTTTCAGCCACAGCGACGAACTCCGAAGCGACCGCGCGTGCAGCTTTATCTTCCGATCGCAGACCTTCCGGTCAACGTCCTGCTGATCCTGGCGATGGGCGCTGCGGTCGGGTTCGTGTCCGGCATGTTCGGGATCGGCGGCGGCTTCCTGATGACGCCGCTGCTGATCTTCATCGGGATCTCGCCCGCCGTGGCGGTCGCCTCGGTCACCAGCCACATGGCCGCCTCATCGTTCTCCGGGGCGTTGTCGTACTGGCGACGCCGCGCGATCGATCCGATGCTGGCTTTTGTGCTGCTCTGCGGCGGCATCGCCGGCACCGCTGTGGGCGTCTGGTTCTTCGTGCTGATGCGCTCGGTCGGCCAGCTCGATCTGATGATCGCGCTGTCCTATGTCGTGTTGCTGACGGCGGTCGGCGGGCTGATGGTTTATGAAGGGTTGCGCGCGATCCTGCGCACGCGCCGCGGCGAGGTCGCGCTGAGCGGCCGCACCGGCAACCGCAACTGGATTCACGCGCTGCCGCTCAAGGTCCGGTTCAAGCGCTCCAAGATGTATCTGTCGGTGATCCCGGTTGCGGCGATCGGCCTGCTGATCGGCTTCATCGGCGCGGTGATGGGGGTCGGCGGCGGCTTCATCCTGGTGCCGATGCTGATCTATCTGCTCCGGGTGCCGACCAGCATGGTGGTCGGCACATCGATGGTGCTGACGCTGGTGACGATGCTGGTCGCCACCGTGCTGCACGCCGCCACCAACCACCTGGTCGACGCGGTGCTGGCGCTGATCCTGATGGTCGGCGGCGTCACCGGCGCGCAATTCGGCGCCCGCGCCGGCCAGCGGATCCGCGGCGAGCAGCTCCGGCTGCTGCTGGGCCTGCTGGTGCTCGCGGTGGGCATCCGCTTCGCTATCGAGCTCGGCATCCGCCCCGCCGAGTTGTTTACGATCCGTGAAACCGGGCCGAGCTGATGACGCGCCGCGCTGCATCAGCCTTGGCGATCGTCGCCACCGCGCTGCTCGGGCTCGCATTTGCCGGCCCGGCGCAGGCCGAAAAGCTGATCGTCTCCGTCTCAAATGCGCGGGTGATGGTGACGCCGAACTACTCAGGCGGAGAGCTGGTGCTGTTCGGTTCGGTCGAGCGTGACAATCCGGCGCCGCCCGAGCAGTTCCCCTACGACCTGGTGGTCACCGTCATCGGCCCACGGTCCGACATGGTGACTCGGCGCAAGGAGCGGAAGTTCGGGATCTGGATCAACATGGATTCACGGCAGTTCCTGATGGTGCCGAGCTATCTTGCGGTGTTCTCCAACCGGCCGATCGAGGCGATCGCGGCGGCCGACGTCCGGCGGCGGCAGCAACTCGGCATTACCCACACGCTGCTGACGCAGCGGATCGGCACCGACTACGCCGATGTCGTCGCCGATGATCAGTTTCGCACCGCCTTCGTCCGGCTCCGCGAGGAGCGCGGTTTGTATGACGAGGATCCTGCGGCAGTGAAGTTTCTGACCCCGACGCTGTTCCGCACCGGCATCCCGCTGCCGGCGGAGGTGCCGATCGGCAGCTACGAGGTGCACATCAAGCTGTTCGGCAATGGCGAGCTGCTGACGCAGACCGAGACCTCGTTCGAAATCGCCAAGGTCGGCTTCGAACAATTCGTCGCCAACGCCGCGAAACAGCACGGCATCATCTACGGGTTGCTGACCGCGCTGATGGCCCTGGCGACCGGGTGGATGGCGTCGATCGTGTTCCGGCGGGATTGATCCAGAAGTGGACGCCGGCTTTCAGAAAAGATCATTCTGAATCAAGAAGCTCGGCTGATTCAATCAGACCACGAAACTCTAGACGCAGCGCGAAGCGGCGATGGCGTGCAGCCGGTGGTCGCCGAGCACATGCGCCATGAAGGCGGCGCTGCCGAACAGCCTGGCAAAGGCCGCGTCCCGAATGTTGAGCCCGCCCGCATAGGCGCCGAACGCCGGCATCACCACGCGCCCGCCGTCGCCGGCAAAACAGCGCCGCTCGACGCTGCGGCCGCGGCGGCTGACGCGGGCCTTGGGATGCAGATGTCCCGCAATCTCGCCATGCGCCCCGGTCGGCTCGTGCCGGAACACGACGCCGCCGAGCGCGACCTCTTCGGCGACGCAACCGCCGAGATCGGCGGGCAGCGCCGGATCGTGGTTGCCGGCGATCCAGATCCAGTCGCGCCCCACCTGCAGCGCGGTCAGGATATCGCGGTTGGCGTTGGACAGCCGGCCATGCGCATCGCGATCATGAAAGCTGTCGCCGAGCGCGATCACGGCTTTCGGATCGAAGCGCGTGATCACCGCGCCGAGGCGGCCGAGCGTTGCGACAGTGTCATAAGGCGGCAGCAGCACGCCGCGCATCGCGAAGCTCGAGCCTTTTTCCAGATGCAGGTCGGAGACCACCAACAGCCGCTCGTCGGGCCAGTACAGCGCGCCCGAAAGATCCGCGACCAGCGTGACGTCGGCGACAGCGACAGTCTGCTCCTCTCCCCCTTGCGGGGAGGGAGTGAGAAGGCAACCCGTTCTGTCGCGCTTCACCGGCATCGCCCTGTCTCGGTTCGGACCGTTTGTCTCGGTTAGGACTGCTGCGTCGCCTCGCGCACCAGTTCCTCGGCGGCTTCGGCGAGCAGTTCATCGGAGGCCTCGCCGTACACGGCCTCGCGGCCGATTTCCAGCATCACCGGCACCGCCAAAGGCGACACCCGATCGAGTTCCTTGTGGACGATGCGCCCCTTGATTCGTGTCAACATATCACTGAGGCGGCGCAAATCGAGCAGACCTGTGGCGGCGTCGGCGCGGGCGGCGCGCAGCAGCACGTGATCGGGCTGGTGCTTGTTGAGCACGTCGTAAACAAGGTCGGTCGAGAACAGCACCTGCCGCCGCGACTTCTCCTCGCCGGCGAAACGCCGCGCGATCAGCCCGGAGATGATCGCCGCATAGCGGAAGGTGCGCTTCATCAGCGCGGATTCGGCGAGCCAGGCTTCGAGATCGTCGCCGAGCATGTCGGGATCGAACAGCGCGTCGAGATCGAGCCGGCCCTGCCGGATCATCTGCGACATGTCGCCGAGCCCCCAGACTGCGAGCGCGTATTCATTGGCGACGAAGCCCAGCGGGCGGGCGCGGCTGCGCTCCAGCCGCCGGGTCAGCAACATGCCGAGCGTCTGATGCGCGAGCCGCCCTTCGAACGGATAGCAGACCAGATAGTATTTGGCAGCGCGTGGAAACGTCTCGACCACGAGCTCGCGCCGGCCGGGCACGCGCGACGCCTTGCTCTGCAGTGCCAGCCAGTCGCGCACCTGCTCGGGTAATCCCTGCCATGCGCGGCGATCATCGAGCAGGCCGCGCACCCGCTCGGCGAGATAGGTCGACAGCGGAAACTTGCCGCCCATATAGGACGGCACCCGCGCGTCCTTGTCGGCGGCGCGCGAGACATAGACCTGATCCTCCATCATCGCCTCGTAGCGCACCACCTCGCCGCCGAACACGAACGTATCACCCGGCGTCAGCCCCTCGATGAAGTACTCCTCGATCTGGCCGAGCATCCGGCCGCCGCGCGCGATCGCGCCGGTGGCGCCGGTGCCGGAACTACGCGACGACCGCACCAGCTTCACCTTCAGCATCGCCTCTTCGACGATGGTGCCGACATTGAGACGATAGCCCTGCCGCACCTTCGGATTGGCGACCCGCCATCGGCCCTGCTTGTCCGGCTTGATGCGGGCGAAGCGCTCGTAGCTCTTCAGCGCGTAGCCGCCGGTGGCGACGAAATCGAGCGTATCGTCGAAGTCGGCGCGGGTGAGACCGGCATAGAGCGCCGCGCTTCTCACCTCGCTATAAAGATCGTTCGCAAAGAACGGCTCGCCGCAGGCGCAGCCGAGGATGTGCTGCGCCAGCACGTCGAGCGCGCCCTTGCGCTGCGGCGGCGTATCCTGCGCATTCTCCGCGACCGCGTCGATCGCCGCCGCGCATTCCAGCACCTCGAAGCGATTGGCCGGCACCAGCACCGCGCGCGACGCCTCGTCGATGCGGTGATTGGCGCGGCCGATCCGCTGCATCAGCCGCGAGGCGCCCTTGGGCGCGCCGACATTGATCACGAGATCGATATCGCCCCAGTCGATGCCGAGATCGAGCGACGAGGTACACACCACGCCGCGCAGTTTGCCGGCCGCCATCGCGTCCTCGACGCGGCGGCGCTGTGCGACGTCGAGCGAGCCGTGATGCAGCGCGATCGCCAAATTGTCGTCGTTCATGCGCCAGAGTTCCTGGAACAGCATCTCGGCCTGGCTGCGGGTGTTGACGAATACCAGCGTGGTCTTGTTGCCCTTGATCAGATCGTAGATTTCGCCGAGCGCGTGGCGCGCCGAATGGCCGGCCCAGGGCAGCCGCTCCTTGGTATCGAGCATCTCGACGATCGGTTGAACCGCGCCCCCGGCGACCACGATGTCGGCCCTTGCTTCTCCCTCCCCCCTTGCGGGGGAGGGTCGGGGGTAAGCCGCGGGCTCGGCGCTTGTGGCCTCCCCCTCACCCGGCAGCCCTCGGCTGCCACCCTCTCCCACGAGGGGAGAGGGTGAAACGGGCTGCGGCACCAGGAAGCGCGCGAGTTCGTCCGGATCGGCGACCGTCGCCGACAGTCCGGTGGCGCGAAGGTCCGGGGCGATCCGCCACAGCCGGGCGAGCCCGAGCGAGAGCAGATCGCCGCGCTTGGACGTCACCAGCGCATGCAGCTCGTCGAGCACGATGCGCTGCAGCGATGAGAACAGATACGGCGCGTCGTCGGAGGCGAGCAGCAGCGCGAGTTGCTCCGGCGTGGTCAGCAGAACATCCGGCGGATATTTGCGCTGCCGCGCCCGCCGCGACACCGGGGTGTCGCCGGTGCGGGTCTCGACCCGGATCGGCAGATTCATTTGCGCGATCGGCGCTTCGAGATTGCGGGCGATGTCGACGGCGAGCGCCTTCAGCGGGGAGATGTAGAGGGTGTGAAGGCCCCTGCCCTCCGGCCCCGCCCGCAGGGAGGTCTCGGCCAGCTCCACCAGCGTCGGCAGGAAGCCGGCCAAAGTCTTGCCCGCGCCGGTCGGCGCGATCAGCAGCGCCGAACATTGCGCGCGGGCCTTTTCGAGCAGTTCGAGCTGATGCGCGCGCGGCGACCAGCCGCGTGCGGCAAACCAATGCCTGAACCGGTCGGGCAGCAAATCAGGGGACACGTCGGAATCGGCGATGATCACAAGGCGAAGGTAGGCATTCGCGCCTTCGGAATCGAGATCGTCCCGACGCAAGCCATCGGCGCAGGCCGCCATCTCCGGCGCGCAGCGCCCGGAAACGCACAACGCCCGCCGGGCGGCGGGCGTTGCACGAGCATGGGCTCGAAAAAGTCGTCGTTATTCGGTGACCGGCTTGTCGGAGATGTCCCAATCCTTGCCGTTGAAGGTCGAGATGTAGAGGGTCTTCATCGGCGTGTAGTCGTCCGACGTGTAGCTATATTCGATGCCGTCGAGGAAATACGGCGAGTGGAAGCCCTTCAGCGAGGTCGCCTGCTTCAGCACGTTCTCGCGGGTGAGGTTGTCGCCACAGCGGCGCAGGATCTCGGCCATCGTCACCACCTGGCCGTAGCCGGCGTAGGCGATGGTGTTGTCCTTGTCGACATTCGGCAGATACTTCTGGCGGAACTCCTCGAACGCCTTGACGTCTGGATCGTTCTCGAATCGCGGCACGCCGACCTCCTTGGAGTAGCGGATCGCGACGATACCGGTCGCATTCTCGATGCCGGCGGCGTTGAGAATCGAACGGCCGGTCGAGCCCGCCGACAACAACTGCAGCGGCTTCCAGCCGAGCTCGGCCACTTTGCGGATCGACTGCGACGTCGCCTTGCCGGTGGTGATGTTGTAGAACACGTCGGCGCCGGACTTCGACAGGTTGATCATCTGCGAATCGATGGTCGGCTCGGTCAGGTCGTAGCTGGCCTCGGCGACCACCTTGGCCCTGCCGCCGGCTTCTTCCAGAACCTTCTTGAACGGGCCGAGGAAGTCACGGCCGAAATCGTCGTTCTGGTAGAGAATCGCGATCTTGGCGTCGGGCTTCACGCTCACGACGTGTTTGGCGAGGATGCGGGCCTCGGTGGGGTACAGCGGCAGGCCCGCCATGGTCCATTTGAAGTTCTTCGGGTCGTTCCACTTCGACGCACCGGTGTTCAGCAGAAGCTGCGGGACCTTTTTGCTGTTGAGGTATTTGTGCACAGCGGTCTGCGGCGCGGTGCCGAGCGAGCCATACAGCGCCAGCACCTCTTCCTGCTCGACCAGCCGGCGGGTCGCCTCCACCGCCTTCGGGGAGCTGTAGGAATCGTCCAGGGTCAGGAACTTCACCTTGCGCCCGTTGATGCCGCCCTTCTCGTTCAGCATCTGGAAATAGGCTTCGCCGACGCGGCCGAGCACGCCGTACAGCGAACCCGGACCGGAATGCGGAACAGTCTGGCCGATCTTGATTTCGGTATCGCTGGCGCCGGGATCGTACTTCTTCTCCGCCGCAGCCACCGATGTGGCGGCGAGCAACACCGCGGCGAAAGCGCCTGCGGACGTGAAGACGGAAGTGGAGCGCAGATTCATCGAGTTTCCTCCTCTAATGTGCCGGTTCGCTCGCGCGTCCGGTTCTCGTTCTGCCGCAACGCATGTCCCTTTTGCGGCGGCGCCATCCTGTTCGGAACACCTCCGGATCGCAACCCCGGATGCGCCGAATTTACCGCCCTGCGGGAGAAGCGCGAAAATCTGGCGACATTATCCAGCGACTTGTAGCCGCAGCCCTCGTCCGGGTTCCGCCCCCTGCAAATTCGGACGGTTAATCAATTGTTTACGGGTCAAGCAGCGGGCGATTTTGGGCAGGTGTGGCTGCGCGGGTACAGCCGCTTGCCGCGATCGGCGGTAAATTGCACGCGATTTTCAGGAAGGTACCCGCATGAAGAAGCTTCTCGTCGGCGTCGCGCTCGTTGGCTCAGCCGTCAGCGCCCAGGCAGCCGATCTCGCCGTCAGAGCCCCGTACGTCAAGGCGCCGGTCGCGGCGGTCTATGACTGGACCGGCTTCTATATCGGCGGAAACGTCGGCGTCGGCGTCGGTCGCAACCTGCAGAGCCACGTCTTCCCCGCCGGCGGCGTCGCCAACTCCTCCTATCTCCAGCCCCAGGGCGTGATCGGCGGCGGCCAGATCGGCTACAACTGGCAGACCAATTCGGTGTTCGGCCCGCTGCTGATTGGCGTCGAGGCCGACATCCAGGGCAGCGGCATGAGCGACGGCCGCACCACGCTGAACACGCTGAACGGCGTGCTGGGCACGGTGAACTATAATCAGAAGCTCGACTGGTTCACCACAGTGCGCGGCCGCATCGGCATCGCGCGCGGCCCGGTGGTCAGCTACTTCACCGGCGGCTTCGCGGCGGGCGACGTCAAGACCACCGTCACCGAAGTCGGCCTGGTCCCGTTCAACCTCAGCGGCACCCGCACCGGCTGGGTGATCGGCTCCGGCGTCGAAGCGGCGCTCGGCGGCAACTGGACCGGCAAGATCGAATATCTGTATCTCGACCTCGGCAACCGGACCGACGTGTTCGGCACCCAGTCGCTGCGCACCGAATTGCGCGAGAACATCTTCCGCGTCGGTCTGAACTATCGCATCGGCGGCACCGGCGCGTACATCGCGCCGCCGCCGGCGAACTGGGCCGGCCTGTATATCGGCGGCAATTTCGGTGGCTCGGCCACCGCGCGCAACCGCACCACCGCGACCATCGGCGGGTTCACCGATCAGTTCAACCTGTCGCCGGAAGGGTTCATCGGCGGCGGCCAGATCGGCTACAATTGGCAGGCTGCGAACTGGGTGTTCGGCGCCGAAGCCGACTTCCAGGGCTCGACCCAGAAGGACGATCGCACCGCGGTGTTCGGCTCGACTGTGGCCTACAATCAGAAGCTGCCCTGGTTCGGCACGGCGCGCGCCCGGCTCGGCTATTCGGTCGGCTCGACGTTGCTCTACGCCACCGGCGGTTACGCCTATGGCAACGTCAAGACCAACATCGTGACCCCGCTCAGCAACGAGACCTCCAATCGCTCGCGCAGCGGCTATGCGGTCGGCGGCGGCGTCGAAATGCCGTTCAGCCTGTTCGGTCTGCTCGGCCCGAACTGGACCTCGAAGACCGAATATCTCTACGTCGACCTCGGCTCGACCACCGACGTGTTCGCCGGCGGCCTCGGCGTGAGCACCTCCAAGGTGACCGAGCACATGGTCCGGACCGGCATCAACTATCACTTCAACCAACCGGTGGTCGCGAAGTACTAAGCCGAACGACGGCACCGAACCAAGATATCGAACCCCGGCCTCGCGGCCGGGGTTTTTGTTTGTGCTCCTGCCTGATTGCGGCGTCGACGGAACCCGGAGGGGCCGGACTCGTTTGCAGTTCAGGCCCGCCTATATGGTGACCATGCGTCCGCACGACATCCTGATCCCCACGACCGAAGGCCTGTGCTGCAAACCGGGCGGCTTTCACATCGATCCGGTGCGGCCGGTCGACCGCGCGGTGATCACCCACGGCCATTCCGACCACGCGAGGGCCGGCCACGGCGCGGTGCTGGCGACCCAGGAAACGCTCGACATGATGCGGCTGCGCTACGGCGACGATTTCGCCGGCTCGACGCAGGCGATCAGCTATGGCGAGGAGATTCAGCTCGGCGGCGTCCGGGTGAAATTCCATCCGGCCGGGCATGTGCTCGGCTCGGCGCAGGTCGCGGTCGAATGCGGCGGCATCCGGATCGTCGCGTCCGGCGACTACAAGGACGCGCCCGACCCGACCTGTACGCCGTTCGATATCGTCGCGTGCGACGTGTTCATCACCGAGGCCACCTTCGGGCTCCCGGTGTTTCGCCACCCCGACGCGGCGGATGAGGTGAACAAGCTGCTGGCGTCGGTGGCGCTGTTTCCCGAGCGTGCGCATCTGGTCGGCGCCTATTCGCTCGGCAAGGCGCAGCGCCTGATCGCGCTGATCCGCGCCGCCGGCTATGACGCGCCGATCTATCTGCACGGCGCGATGGAGAAGATCACGCAGTATTACGCCGAGCGCGGCGTGCCGCTCGGCGAGCTGCGCCCGGTGAAGGGCGTAAAGAAGGCCGAACTCGCCGGCGCCATCACGCTGGCGCCGCCGTCGGCGACCTCCGATCTATGGACGCGGCGCTTCCCCGATCCGTTGACCGCCTTCGCCTCCGGCTGGATGCGGGTGCGCGCCCGCGCCAGGCAGCGCGGCGTCGAGCTGCCGCTGGTGATTTCCGATCACGCCGACTGGGACGGCCTGACCGCGACGATTGCCGCCACCGGCGCAGGCGAAATCTGGGTCACCCACGGACAGGAAGATGCGCTGGTGCATTGGTGCAAGTCGCAGGGCCTCGCGGCGCGGCCGCTCGATCTGGTCGGCTATGGCGACGAGGACGAGGACGTCGGGATGCCGGCAAGCGAGGCCGCCGAGGCATGAACCGCTTCGCCGAACTGCTCGACCGTCTGGCCTACGAGCCCGGCCGCAACAACAAGCTGCGGCTGATCACCAATTACTTCCGCGCCACCGAAGACCCCGATCGCGGCTTTGCGCTCGCGGCGCTGACCGGCGCGCTGTCGTTCCGCCACGCCAAGCCCGGCCTGATCCGCGAATTGATCGCCGCCCGCACCGATCCGGTGCTGTTCGGGCTGTCGTATGATTACGTCGGCGACCTGTCGGAAACGGTGGCGCTGATGTGGCCGACGCCGCGCAACGCCACCTTCTCCCCTCCCGCTGGCAGGGCTTTCTCCCCTGCCCCGGGCTCGGCCTCCTCCCCTCCCCCTTGCGGGGAGGGGTCGGGGGTGGGGGCCGACAACGGGACGCCATCCTCGTGGCACCCTCACCCCAACCCTCTCCCGCAAGCGGGAGAGGGAGCGCGCAGTGCTTGGGGCGAGGACCGTGATTCAGAACTAAGCGCACCAACGAGCCCCGGCCACAACAATCCCCCGTCGCCGTCGCTCACCGAGATCGTCACCACGCTGCACAGCCTCGGCAAGGCCGAGCTGCCGGCGCAGCTCACGCGCTGGCTCGACGAGCTGGATGAAACCGGCCGCTGGGCGCTGCTGAAGCTCGTCACCGGCGGCCTGCGGATCGGCGTCTCGGCGCGGCTGGCGAAGACCGCAGCGGCCGCGCTCGGCGACAAGGACCCGCACGACGTCGAGCTGATGTGGCCCGGACTCGATGCACCGTATCTCGATCTGTTCGCCTGGCTGGAAGGCCACGGGCCCCAGCCGGTCAATCGCGATCCGGCGCCGTTTCGCCCGGTGATGCTGGCGCATGCGCTCGAGGACGCCGACTTCGCCGCGATGAACGCCGCCGACTACATTGCCGAATGGAAATGGGACGGCATCCGCGTGCAGGCGGTGAGCGGCGTCGGTGACGGTGGCGACGCCATCGTACGGCTGTATTCGCGCAGCGGCGAGGACATCACGCGGAGCTTCCCCGACCTGCTGCCGTCGCTGCGATTACCGGGCGCGATCGACGGCGAACTGCTGGTGTTGCGCGAGAGCCGGGTGCAGTCCTTCAACGTGCTGCAGCAGCGGCTCAACCGCAAATCGGTGACGCCGAAGCTGATCAAGGAGTATCCCATCCATCTGCGCGCCTACGACCTGCTCGGCGAGGGCGACGAAGATCTGCGTACGTTGCCGTTTGCCGAACGCCGCGCACGGCTGGAGGCGTTCGTCGCACGGCTCGACGAACCCAAGATCGACCTGTCTCCGATGGTGACATTCGCCGACTGGGATGATTTGCACGCGGCGCGGCGCGATCCCGCCAGCGCCGGAGCCGGCCTCGATGCCGACACGGTCGAGGGCGTGATGCTGAAGCGGCGCGATGCGCCGTATCTGCCCGGCCGCCCGAAAGGCCAATGGTGGAAGTGGAAACACGATCCCCACATCATCGACGCGGTGCTGATGTATGCCCAGCGCGGCCATGGCAAGCGCTCGTCTTATTATTCGGACTACACCTTCGGGGTCTGGACCGAAGGCGACGGCGGCGATCAGCTCGTCCCGGTCGGCAAGGCGTATTTCGGCTTTACCGACGAGGAATTGCTGCAGATCGACCGCTTCGTCCGCCGCAATACCACCGAAAAATTCGGCCCGGTCCGCCATGTCGTGCACGAACCCGATCAGGGCCTTGTGCTGGAAGTCGCTTTCGAGGGGCTGCAGCGCTCGCCGCGGCACAAATCCGGCGTGGCGATGCGTTTTCCGCGGATCAGCCGGCTGCGCTGGGACAAGCCGCCGCGCGACGCCGACCGGCTGGAGACGCTGGAGCGGATGCTGAAGGCCGACGGCGCGATTCCATCGGCGGCGCCCGCCCGCGGCCATTGACGCACGCGAACCGGTTTCCCATTTGCGTTCCACCGATTATCATGCGGCCTGACCGCGCAAGGACACCAGCGATGCGAAACGACCCACGGGACCTTCCCGCCACCGACGACAGCCTGACCCGCTTCCTCGGCGGCTCGCCGCTCGCGGTGTTTTTTCGGCTGGCGCTGATGTCGATCCTGGTCGGCGTCGTGCTCGCGGCGATCGGTCTCGATCCGTGGAATATCCTGGTCAGCATCCGGCTGCTGTTCCAGCGGATCTGGGATCTGGGCTTCGACGCCATCAGCGGCGTGTGGCGCTACTTCCTGCTCGGCGCGGTGATCGTGATCCCGATCTGGCTGCTGACGCGGCTGTTCGGTACGCCGCGCGGGCGCTAGCGTTGTCGGGCAAGTGAAGCATGAGGCCGCGCAGGCCGGAGTTTTGCCGCCCACCGCCGTGACCTCTCGACAGGTCTTCGCCATCGCCGGACCGGCGATGATCGCCAATTTGACGACGCCGCTACTCGGCGTCGTTGCCACCACCGCAATCGGACGGCTCGGCGACGCCACGATGCTCGGCGGCGTGGCGATGATGTCGGTGATCTTCGACTGCCTGTTCTGGCTGTTCGGCTTCCTGCGGATGAGCACGCTGGCCTTCACCGCCCAGTCGATCGGCGCCGGCGACACGCGCGAGGTGCCGGCACATCTGCTTCGCGGATTGATCATCGCGATCGCGGTCGGCGTGGTGCTGATCGCGGTGCAGGGCCCGCTGGCCGCCGCGCTGATCGGCGCGATGGGCGGCAGCGACGGCGTCAGCGCCGCGGCCAGGACCTACTTCACGATCCGGATCTGGTCGGCGCCGCTGGTTCTGGCGAATTTCGCGGTGCTCGGCTGGCTGGTCGGACAGGCGCGCGCGACGCTCGCGCTCTCGGTGCAGGTCGCGATCAACCTGGTCAATATCGCAGCGACCATCGCGCTGGTGTTGTGGTTCGACTTCGGCATCGCCGGCGCGGCGGTGGCGGCGGTGATCGCGGAGGGCTCGGGTCTGCTGATCGGGCTTGCGATCGCCGCGTGGCTCGGCCGCGGCATTCCGCGCACGTCGCGGGCGATGCTGTTCGATCCGAGCCGCCTGAAGCGGATGTTCGCGGTCAACCGCGACATCATGCTGCGCACCGCGGCGCTGATCGCGGTGTTCCTGTTTTTCACGGCGCAAGGCGCCCGCGGCGGAGATGTGGTGCTTGCCACCAACTCCGTGCTCAACAATTTCCTGATGGTCAGCGCGTTCTTTCTCGACGGCCTCGCCAACGCCGCCGAGCAGCTCTGCGGCAGGACGCTCGGCGCACGCGACCGCGACGGATTCGTTTCCGCGACGCGGCTGGTGATCCTGTGGGGCTTCGCCTTTGCACTGGCGGTGAGCGCGACCTACGCGTTCGCCGGCCCGCTCCTGATCGATGTGATGACGTCGAGCGCCGAGCTACGCCGCGCCGCACGCGACTATCTCTGGCTGGTGGCGCTAGCGCCGATCCTCGGCGTGTTTGCCTTCGCCTATGACGGGGTATACATCGGCGCCACCTGGGCGCGCGAGATGCGCAATCTGATGCTGCTGTCGCTGCTCCTGTTCCTTCTCGCCTGGCTGGCGCTGCGCCCGCTCGGCAACACCGGACTGTGGATCGCCCTGCTGTCGCACTATATCTGGCGCGGCGGGCTGCAGGCGCTGCGCTACCCGGCGATGCTGCGCGCTTCGTTTCCACCCGCTGCGGTCGGCTGAATTTTTCTAAAGCTTGCAGCGCCAGCTTAGCTCGATCTTCACGACAGAATGAGCTCTGGTCAAAACAGCTCTTCGCAAAATCCTTGCGCTCAAAATACCATCTGCCCGATGTCGACCGCAAAGGAGAGATGGAATGTGCGATGACTGCTCCAAAGCTGAGCTATCTCGTCGAACGCTGGTTCAAGCTGGTTTCGGCTTGTTCGCGGCTGCCGCGCTTCCAGCGGTTGCCCATGCGCAGGCGGCAAGCCCGGGCGACACGCCGGACGCAGCGCTCGACAAGCTGATGCAGGGCAATGCGCGCTATGTCGGCAATCAACTGCGCGAGCGTGATTTCTCCGCCGGCCGGGTCGCACGTTCGCAGGGACAGTCGCCGTTCGCGGCGATCCTCGGCTGCGCCGACTCACGGATTGCGCCCGAGCTGGCGTTCGACCAGGGTCCGGGCAATTTGTTCGTCGTCCGGGTCGCCGGCAATTTCGTCACGCGAGACGGGCTTGCCAGCCTCGAATACGGCGCCGCGGTGCTCGGCACCAAGGTGATCATGGTGCTCGGTCACAGCAATTGCGGCGCGGTCAATGCCACCATCGGCGCGCTGCAGAAGGGCAACGACCTGCCCGGGCACATCGGCGATCTGGTGCGTGCGATGAAGCCGGGGATCGAGCCGGCGCTCAAGCAGGCCGGCGACGACCTGCCGCAGCGGGCGGTGATCGCGAATGTGCGCAGCAATGTGCAGCAGTTGCTGGAATCGAAGCCGATCCTCTCTGGACTGGTGTCCAGCGGCAAGCTGAAGGTGGTCGGCGGCGTCTACGATCTCGCGAGTGGCAAGATCGATCTGGTGTAGGATCGCGCGCAACCGGAGGCGCAAACGTCCGCGTGCGCCCCTGCGGCGCGGCCTGCCCTGCCGGGCCGGCCGCATCGCCCATCCGCAGCTGGCCTTTGCCCGCGCTCGCGGCGTGCAATCCGGCGATGGTTGGGCTTTCGTTCCGCGCCCCCCCGGCGTAGAGCTGCCTTGGCCCGGCAATTGCCGGTCGAGGGATCAGCAATGCAACTTCGATTTGTCGGCTGTGGCGATGCGTTCGGCTCCGGCGGCCGGCTCAACACCTGTTTTCATGTTTCGGGCGAAAGCGCCAACTTCCTGATCGACTGCGGCGCGACCACGCTGCCGGCGCTGAAGCGCTACGGCATTTCGCGCGACGCGCTCGACCTGATCCTGATCACCCATTTTCACGGCGACCATTTCGGCGGCCTGCCGTTTCTGCTGCTCGACGCCCAGTTCGCCAAGCGCAAACGGCCGCTGGTGATCGCCGGACCGCTCGGCATCGACATCCGGCTGACACGGCTGATGGAAGCGCTGTTCGAACATTCGTCGGCGACCAAGCCGACGTTCGATCTGCAAATCGTGGCGCTCGAACCCGCCGTGCCGCAGACGTTCGGCGCCGTGACGGTGACGCCGTTTCCGGTGGTGCACGGCGATTCCGGCGGACCGTTCTTCGCCTACCGGATCGAGGCCGAGGGCCGCACGCTGGCCTATAGCGGCGACACGCAATGGACCGACACGCTGGTGAGTGCGGCGCACGACGCCGATGTCTTCATCGCCGAGGCTTACACCTATGAGCGCACGGTGAAGAACCATCTCAGCCTGAAGACGCTCGAGACCCATCTGCCCGAGATCAACCCGAAGCGGCTGATCCTCACCCATATGGGCGACGACGTACTGCACAAGCTCGATTCCGTGCCGCACATGGGCGCGAGTGACGGACTGATCGTCGAGTTGTAGTTGCACGACGCGCCGTCCTTCCGGCAAAAGGCACGTCATTCCGGGCGCGAGCGTCAGCGCGCGAACCCGGAATCCAGAGGTGAAGAACTCTTCGAGATTCCGGCCTGCGCGCTGACGCGCGCAGGCCCGGAATGACTTGCTCGAGAGTTCACAATGCGCGCGGCTCGCACCCCGGAACGACGAACGTCAAGGCAGACGACGCCTCACACCGGCCACTCTTCGGCGGTGATGGTCGGCGCGTCGGCGCCGACGATTTCGGCCAGCGAATCCCGGCCGGTGCGTAGCAGCGTCGAGGCGAGATCGGTCTTGATGCTCTCGACCAGGCCGAGCCCCTTGTAGATCAGCGCCGAGTAAAGCTGCACGAGGCTGGCGCCGGCGCGGATCTTGGTCAGCGCGGCGCCGCCGGAGTCGATGCCGCCGACCCCGATCAGCGGGAATGCGCCCTCGGCGCGGACATAGGTCTCCGCCACCATCCTCGTCGATAGCCGGAATAGCGGCCGGCCGCTGAGGCCACCCTGCTCGTTCATCCGCGTCCGCTCACGCAGCAGCGGCGAGCGCGACAGCGTGGTGTTGGCGACGATCATGCCGTCGACCTTTCGCGAACGGGCGATGTGCACGACGTCGTCGAGTTCGCCGAGCGTGAGATCGGGCGCGATCTTCAGCAGAACCGGAGTATCTCCGGCGCTGGGGCGTACACGCTCGCGGGCTTCGATCACCCGCGCCAGCAGATCGTCGAGCGCCGCCGCCTGCTGCAGATTGCGCAAGCCCGGCGTGTTCGGCGACGAGACGTTGACGGTGAAGTAGCTCGCCACCGGAGCGAAGGTCTCGATCAGCGCGACGTAGTCGGCGACGCGGTCCGAGCTGTCCTTGTTGGCGCCGACATTGACGCCGAGGATTCCGCCTTGCTGCGCCCGCGCCGCGAGCCGCCGCAGCACCGCTTCGCTGCCGTCATTGTTGAAGCCCATCCGGTTGATGACGGCCTCGTCGCGCTCCAGCCGGAACAGTCGCGGCCGCGGATTTCCGGCCTGCGGTTTCGGCGTCACGGTGCCGATTTCGACGAAGCCGAAGCCGAGCCGCATCAGCGCATCCGGCGCCTCGGCGTTCTTGTCGAAGCCGGCCGCGATGCCGACCGGGTTGGGAAAATTCAGCCCGAAAGCGCGCACCGCGAGCTTGGGATCGTCCGGGCGCGGCTTCACCTGCGGCAGCAGCCGCAATCCCTGGATCGCGAGCCGGTGCGCGTCCTCGGCGTCGAACAGGCGCAGCAGCGGCAGCGAGAAGGCGTCGAAGGCGCGGATCACGGCGCGAACTCCGGAACGGAGTGGCTGCCGTCGGCGCCGGTCGCAATCTCGCGCACGCCGGTGACGGCGCCGAGGTCGAGTTCGCCGTAGAGATGCGGAAACAGCTCGCCTCCGCGCGACAACTCCCAGCGCAGCGCAGGCCCGAGCTTTTCGACGTCGACCGCGATCAGCAGCAGGCCGGTCTTGCCGGCGTAATGCCTGGCGAGCGTCCCCGCCAATTGCTCGGCGGTGGAGAAATGGATGAAGCCGTCGCGGCTGTCATCGGCGCTGCCGCGGTAGACGCCGGCCAGCTCGGCCTCGCGCCACGCCGGAGCGTCACAGATCTTGTAAATCGTGCGCAAAGGCCCGGATTCCCGTTGCGGCTGGTTGTTGGGGCGGATTGGTCATGCAACCCGCAGACCGCCGGGCAACCGAAATAACATCCGCGGAACAATACTTTGCGCACGTCCTGATCGCTGTACCGGATCCCCCTGGAGCGGACCGGTGCGCGTTCGGTTGCCTGGAAATCGTCCGGGCTTGGCATCGACCGTATCGGCGGCCTCGGTGCACTGCAAGCGCAACGTTTTTTGTCGCAGGACGGGATTGCGGAACGCCGCGCATTGAGGTAATAATTCCTAGTTGTCAAGTGATCTTCTGCCGCCCGGCCGTTCCGGGCTTCGCCATGGGATAGCCGCGATGCACATGCTGACCCACGACCAGATCTGGACGGCGCTCGACCGGTTGGCCGAACGAGCCGGCCTGTCCGCGTCAGGACTGGCCAAACGATCGGGCCTCGACCCCACCACCTTCAACAAGTCGAAGCGGATCACCAATGACGGCCGCGAACGCTGGCCTTCGACCGAGTCGGTCGCCAAGGCGCTCGCGGCCACCAACACGGCGATCGACACTTTCGTTCAACTGATCACCGACCGGCCGCGGGTGGTGCAATCGGTGCCGCTGCTCGGCCTCGCTCAGGCGGGCGCAGGCGGCTTCTTCGACGATGGCGGTTTTCCGGCCGGCAAAGGCTGGGAGGAAGTCGGCCTGCCTTCGGTCAACGACGAACACGCTTATGCGCTGGAAATCTCCGGCGATTCGATGAAACCCGCTTATCGCGACGGCGACATCATCGTGGTGTCGCCCGGCACTGCGATCCGGCGCGGCGACCGGGTCGTGGTGAAGACCACCGGCGGCGAGGTCATGGTGAAGGAGTTGAAGCGCCGCACCACCAAGATCGTCGAACTGGCGTCGCTCAATCCCAGCCATGCGGACAGGACGCTGGCGCCGGCCGATGTCGAGTGGATCGCGCGCATCGTCTGGGCCAGTCAATAGCCGCTCTCGCGAGTCAGCTATTCGTCGAACTTCACAAAGTTCCCGGTTGGGTCATAGTCGACCGACTTAATTCGGGAGACTCTGCGATGGACCGCCGCGCTATCCTGAAGGCCTTTGCAGGCCTGGCTCTGTGCCCGCTTTGCGCCACCGCCGGCGTCGCCGCGGAAGGCGCGCATCATTGGGGATATGAAGGCGAAAGCGGCCCGGCGAAGTGGGGCGAGCTCGATTCCGCCAACCAGATCTGCACGATCGGGGTGCAGCAGTCGCCGATCGATATCGGCGCGACCGTCAGCGCCAATTTGTATCCGATCGAGATCAACTGGGCCGGAAAGGCCGACACCATCGTCAATAATGGCCACACCATCCAGCTCAACGTCGCAGAAGGCAGCACGCTGAAGCTCGGCGGCGTCACCTTCAAGCTGGTGCAGTTCCACTTCCACCGTCCGAGCGAACATTTGATCGACGGCAGGAATTTCCCGATGGAGGTGCATTTCGTCCATCGCGCGGAATCCGGAACGCTGGGCGTGCTCGGCGTGCTGATGCAGGCCGGCAAAGCCAATGCAACCTTCGGCAAGATCGTCGCGACGATGCCGCAGCGCGAGGGCCCGGCGGTCAAGGCCGACCCGGCGATCGATCCGAACGCGCTGCTGCCGGAGAAGCGCTCGTACTATCGCTACGAGGGCTCGCTGACGACGCCGCCTTGTTCGGAAGTGGTCGACTGGATGGTGCTGGCCAGTCCGATCACCGTCGCCGACGAGGACATCGCCGGTTTCGCCAAGCTGTATCCGATGAACGCGCGGCCGCCGCAAAAGGACAACCGCCGCTTCGTGCTGCAGTCGAACTGATCCCAACGGCAAGAACGACAGACTCGTCATGACGCCGCGTGCCGCGGTCATGGCGCTACGCCAAGTCAAAGACGTGAATGGCCGGGACGAGTCCGGCGAAGTACGCGTGACGTGGTTGGTATCAACGGCCCGCGGGATCAGCCGCCGGAGGCGGGCGTCGCGTCGGCGGTGACCGGCGCCAGCTTCATGTCATCGACCAGCGACGAGGTCAGCGACGGCACCTGCGCGCCGTTGGTCGCACGCGTCACCGCGAGCCGGGCCTTGGTGAACGCGGCCTCGGCGCTGGCGAGGCGCGACGAGATCGAGCCGAGCAATGCGCCGACCAGCACGCTGTTCTGGCCTTCGCCGTCCTCGGCGACCTTGCCGGGCGTCGTTGACGACAGCACCAGCGCATTGGCGGGCGCGTTGATCGGCGCGAGGCCATGCGAATAGGAACGGAAGCGGCGCTCATAGGGATTGCGACGCGAGGCGTCGATGATCGCGAGCTTGGCGTGCACGCCGCGCTCCCTCATCTCGCCGAGCACGGATTCGATGCTGACGCCGGTGCGGCGGACGTCGGCCTCGTTCCAGATGTTGGCGTCGACCGGGATCATGTAGCTCTCGCGGCCGGACTGAATGCCGTAGCCGCCGAAGAACAGCACAACGGTGGAATCCTTGGTGACCCGGGCCTTCATCCGCTCGACGGCCTGCAGCATGTCGTCGCGACGGGCGTCCTCGATCATGTCGACGTCGAAGCCCTCACGGCGCAATGCACCGCTCAGCGCGCGGGCGTCGTTGATCGGCTGGATCAGCGGCTCGGACGCGTCCGGATAACGGCCGTTGCCGATCACCAGAGCGAATCGCGACGCCGTCGGGCCATTGCCTTCGATCCGCGCGGCGTCTTTGGCGGGGTCCACATCGCCGACGCGCTTGTTCAGCGCGGCATGGGCGCCAATCGCCAGCGACACGACGCCGATCAGAGCGGCGATGGTCGTCATCGAACGGCGCGACAGGCCGGGTGCGCGAAACGTCATCGTCAATCGCTCCTTGTCCGCGCGACATCGATCGCGCCGGAGACATTCGTCTGTGAAGGATTAACCAATCCAGTGCGGTTGAATTAAGCTCAATTTGCGGCACCGCACCATAAGAAAGGTTTAACCGTTTCAACCCTTTCGGGCAAGCCAGCAGCTCCACGACCGTATAGCTCGGAGCGGGCCCTCTGCCTAGACTGGGGTTTTGCTTGGAACCGATCACACTTCTTCAGTCAATATTACGCCGCGTGTCCTAACCGCAGGAAAGACATCTTCGGAAACCATCCTCCGGTCCCGATGGGTAGGCTTTCGCAAGGAGTTCTCAGCAAGCAACGCGCCTTGGCGCGATCGCCGGGGGCGATTTGTCAATCGGGCCAGTCCGTGCGACTTCTCAAGGACTTGACGGTTCGGAACTGCGGGAACAGACCATGAATATCTTGCATATGGCCGGCGCAGCATTTCGCGCGCTGACCACCCGCAAACAGGCGCCGTCCCTCTACGATCTGTGCGACCCGGTGTTTCTCGGCCGCAAGCGAGGCGATCCGCACATCGCCAAATTCTACAAGACCGCGCTCGGCAATCCGGCGCTACGGCCGCTGCTGCGCAAGGCTGGACTGTCCGAGCTGGAGCAGCCGGTGCGGTTCCGCGCCGTTCGCGACGCGCTGATCGCCGCGCGCGACGATGCCGATCCGGATTGGGCCGCGATCGGCCGGCCAGTCGCCGAACTGCTCGATTCCGTCAAGCTGCAGCATCCGCGCCCGCGCCCGTGGGTCGCGCCGGCCCAAATGCCGAGGCTCTCCGACATCGACAGCGCCATCCGCGCCGCGAGCGAAAACCTGCTGCAGTCGTGGGAGCGCAACGGATTCATCCCGACCTACGCCGCCTTCAACCTGATCGGCGATCCCGATTTCGGCGGCCGGGAACTGCTGGCGGCTCTCACCGGGCTGAATGCACGTAGCTACAAGAATTCGACATTGTTGTTCAATCTGGCGCGGGTGTTCATCGCCCGGTCGCCCGTCGCGGGTCTGATCAATCCGCCGTGGCGGGGCATTGCCGAGCCGATGTGGGCGCCGGTGCAGATCCGGCATCGCTCGGCCTATTACGACGCCTTCTACATCGAGGCGTTGCTGAGCTTCATCGACACCGGGCTTGGCACGCCAGAAGACGTCCGGACTGCGCGGCGCATCATCGCCGATATGGTCGAATTCTGCATCCAGATCAGCCGCGAGCATGTCCGTTCGGCGGATGGCGAAGGCTTCGACGTCATCACCGCGCTGGCGCCGCCGCCGCATCCGCGATTCAGCCGATTCTTCACGAAGATCAAACAGAAGCTCGGTTTCGGCGTCTACGTCCCCGACTGCGACACCACCGCTTGCGCGATCTCGGCGGCGACTCAGGCCAATTCCACCGACCCGATCCTCGACCAGCCGCTGATCGATTTTTACGCCGGCTATCAGGTCCGTGCGGGGGCCAACGAACCGCTGGTCACCGTACCGCTCAACGACGCCATCGACTACGACGGCGGCATCGTCACCTGGATCGACAGCCTCGCCGGCGAACGGCCTTTCGGCAACGACCTCGATCCGACGCTCAATCTCGACGTGCTCGAGGTCAGCTTCCGCAATTGCGCGCGCTGGAAGATCGTCGAGACGCCGTCGCGCCTGGAAACGGTGCGGCGAATCGTCGAATTCCACCGACGCCTGGTCGCGAGCGGAGCCTTCGCCGACCCGAAATCGCACGTCTACTATCTGCCAGAGCTGTACTGCGCCTATTTCGGCCGCTGCTACGTCGCGTTCCGTGCGCTCGACGAGGCGACGAAACGCGCAATCGATCCGGACCGCGCGTTCGAATTCATCCGCGAGCGCGTCCTGGCCTACGTCCAGGACGAGTTGGTGGCGAAGGAGATGAATGTGTTCGACGCCGCGCTGGCGTTGATTGCGCTCGGCCATCTCGGCGGCGAACTCGCATATTTCACGCCGGCGCTGCATTGCATTCTCAATCACCTCGGCGAAGGCGGCCGCCGCGGTCCGTTCAAGGCCTATGAGTGGAATAAGATGAAGACTCCGACCCGCATCCTGGTCGGCGGGCCGGAAGTCACCTCGGCCTTCGTGCTGATGGGGCTGGCGTTGGCGCGAAAGGCGATCTTGCAGCGCCCGCACAGTGGATAGAGTATCCCGGCCGGCGTCTCGCGCGAAGTTGAAGCGCGGCGACGCGCGGCGCGCTGGTCCGGCCGCCAAATCATCATCACAATCGGCGGATCTTGCTGCAATGGGCCCGGTGTGCTCGCGTACCGCTTCCGCGGGGCTCCCGACCGAAATGGCCAACGCATGTTGAAGACCTTCCTGCTCACGCTTTCGCTCGTTGTGCTGCTCCCGGTGACGGCGCAGGCCACCGAAATCACCGGCGTGCCGAAGATTCGCGACGGCGATCATGTCACGATCGGCAGCGCCCGCATCCGGCTGGCAGGCATCGACGCGCCCTCGATCGATCAGCTCTGCCTCAATCCGAAGGGCGAACGCTGGACCTGCGGCATCGCCGCGCGCGACGCGCTGGTAGCTCACGTCGCCGGCAAGAGCTGGACCTGCCGGGTGATGCGTACCGAGAAGAACGCTCTCTCGGTCGCGAAATGCGAGGTCGACGGCGAAGACATCCAGCAATGGATGGTGAAAAGCGGCTGGGCGCTGTCCTATGTTCGCCTCGCGCACACCTACGATGCCGACGAGAAGGCGGCACGCGCCGCGCGCGCCGGGCTGTGGCAGGGTGCATTCATCGCGCCGTGGGACTGGCGCGTGCGCAACAACAAGACCACGGTGCTCGGCGCCACCCGACCGCCGAAGAATGCGCGCAATATTCTGCTGGCCTCGGCCTCCGGCCCGGTAGCGCCGTCGCCCGACTGCACCATCAAGGGCAACGTCAACACCTCGGGCGAATGCATCTATCACAAGCCCACCAGCCGCTGGTATGCGAAGATCCAGATGAAGATCAGCAAAGGCACGCGCTGGTTCTGCTCGGTCGAGGACGCCGAAGCCGCCGGCTGCCGCGAGACGCGACGCTAGAGCATAAGGGCGCGGCGAGATGAACGACGCCACCGGCGAACATCACCACAAACGCCGGCGTCATCCGCATTTGCGACGCGCGAGCCTGATCACCGCGCTGTTCGTGACCGTCTACGCGCTGGCCGCCTATCTGGCCTTGCCGCTGTTCTGGACCCACTACGAACATCAGCGCGGACTGGCCGATATGCCGATGGCGACGCGGACTGCGCAGGGCATTCCCGGCGACCCGATCAATGTCGGACTGATCGGCAACCAGAAAGACGTGGTCTGCGCCATGCTCGCGGCGAACTGGACGCCCGCCGACCCGCTGACGCTGAGCTCATCGATCGAAATCGCCGGCAGCGTTCTGCTCGACCGGGCGTATCGTCACGCACCGGTGTCGAACTTGTACTATCTCGGCCGTCGTGAGGATCTCGCTTTCGAGAAGCCGGATGGCCGCAGCGCCGACCGACGTCATCATGTCCGGCTGTGGAAGGTGCTCGACAGCGGTGATGAGGGCCGCCCGGTCTGGCTCGGCGACGCCACCTTCGATCGCGGCGTCGGCGTCAGCAAATACACCGGTGCGGTGACGCATCACATCGATCCCGACATCGACGCCGAGCGCGGCCTGCTTGCTTCCGATCTCGAAGCCGCGGCGATGGTCGATGCGAAATACCAAGTCACCGGCATCGGCCCGACGATCGCCGGACACAACGGCGAAGGCGACCGCTACTACACCGACGGCGAAGTCTGGATCCTGCGGCTGGTCGACGGCTGCAAGAAGCGCAGCAGCCCTGCCGCCGTTCTGCCGAGCCCGCTCGCGACCGAGATCAAGGACCGGATTTTCCGCACCGTCACCGACGCCGTCGCCAGTCCGCCCGCGCCTTGAATTCAGCGGCGGGAGCCTGCATGGTCATCGCGCGCCCGCCGCTCGAAGACAAGGAATCAGAAAAATGGCCGTCAGCGCCGGACGTGAATTCCTGGCGATTCCCGGACCCACCACGATGCCCGACGAGGTGCTGCAGGCGATGCATCGCCCTGCGCTCGACATCTACTCGCAGGCGATGGTGGAGCTCAGCGAAAGCCTGCTGCGCGACCTCAGCCGGTTGTTCGCGACCAGGGGCAAGTCCTACATCTACATCGCCAACGGCCACGGCGCCTGGGAGGCGGTGATCAGCAACGTGCTGTCGCGCGGCGACAAGATGCTGGTGCTGGAGAGCGGCCGCTTCGCGCTGGGCTGGGGCGCCGCTGCGCAGGCGATGGGCTGCGAAGTCGAGGTGCTGAAAGGCAGCTGGCGCCACGCCGTGCGCCCCTCCCAGGTTGAAGAGCGGCTGCGCCGCGACAAGGAGCACAGCATCAAGGCGATCGTGGTGGTGCAGGTCGACACTGCGTCGAGCGCCTACAACGATCTCGAAGCGATCGGCCACGCGATCAAGGCCGCGGGGCATCCCGCACTGTTTATGGTCGACGCGGTCGCCTCGCTCGGCTGCATGCCTTTCGAGATGGACGCGTGGGGCATCGACGTCGCGATGTCCGGCTCGCAGAAGGGCCTGATGTCGCCGCCGGGCCTCGGCTTCGTGGCGGTCGGCGACCGCGCCCGCGCCGCGCATCAGAGCGCCGGCCTGCGCACGCCCTACTGGGACTGGACCCAGCGCGACGGGCCCGAGCACTATCAGAAATACGCCGGCACCGCGCCGGTGCATCTGCTGTTCGCGCTGCGCAAGGCGCTCGACATGCTGTTCGCGGAAGGGCTGGACAATGCCTTCACGCGCCACCGGCTGCTCGCCGAGGCGGTGCGCCGCGCCGTCGCGGTGTGGTCCGAGGGCCGGGTCTTCAGCTTCAACATCGAGGATGCGCACGAGCGCGCCGACACGGTGACCACCGTGCGCGCCGCCGACGGCCATGATCTTCAAGCGCTGCATCGCTACTGCAAGGACAAATGCGGCCTGGTGATCGGCGTCGGCATCGGCGAACTGCAGGACCGCGCCTTCCGGATCGCCCATATGGGCCACATCAACGCGCCGATGATCCTCGGCACGCTCGGCGTCATCGAGATGGCGATGGCCGCGCTGAACATCCCGCACAACAAAGGCGGCGTCGGCGCCGCGATCGACTATCTGGCAGAGAGCGTGCCGGCGTAGCTGGTGAGGACACAGTCTGCGTAGCTACGAGCGCTCGGTGCTTTGGGCCGAGGCGCTTGAAGCTGTAGGCGGGGGCGCTGGTTGAACCCCTCCCCCTTGCGGGGAGGGTCGGCCGAGCGAAGCGGAGGCCGGGGTGGGGGTGCCGCGAGCACAGTGCCTGGGGACCCCCACCCCCGACCCCTCCCCGCAAGGGGGAGGGGAGCTTGGGTGCCTCGACTAACAAGTCATTCGGGGGCGCGCAGCAAAGCTGCGCGAACCCGGAATCCAGAAATTGTAGCCAAGAGAGATTCAGGGTTCGCGCTACGCGCGCCCCGGAATGACGACGATGGTTACTATTGCTTCAACCGGAACGCGCCGTCGCGGATTTCGATCAGGACAGCGGAGCGTTCGTCGTAGCCATTGTGGTTGTCGGGCGTCATGTTCGACAGGCCGTTATTGAGCGCGAGGTCTTTCGACTTCTCGATCTGGTCACGGATCGCAGCGCGGAATTCCGGCGTGCCGGGCTTGGCGACCTTGAGCGCTGCCGGGATCGCGTTCTCGACCAGCGTCACCGAGTCCCACAGATGCACGCCGAAGATGGTCGGCGAAGCGCCGCCATTGGCGGCCTTGTAGGCGTCGACGAAGCGCGCCTTGACCTTGCGGAACGGGCTGTCGGCCGGCATGTCCTCGGCGCCGCTGAAAGCCTCGCCGGCGAAGATCGCGCCTTCGACGTCCTTGCCGCCGAGCTTGATGAACTCTTCAGTGGCGACGCCGTGGGTCTGATAGATCGGTCCCTTGAAGCCGCGCTCGCGCAACGCCTTCTGGGGCAGCACCGCCGGCGTGCCGGCGGCCGCGATGAACACAGCGTCGGGCTTGGTCGCGATGATCTTCAGCACCTGACCGGTGACGCTGGCGTCGCTGCGGGCATAGACCTCATGGGTGGTGAGTTCGAAGCCGAGTTTCGGCGCGGCGGCGGCCAGCACCTTGTAGTAGCCCTCGCCGTAAGCGTCCGAGAAGCCGATATAGCCGACCTTCTTGGCGCCGGTCTTGGCGATGTACTTGCCGATCGCCTCCGCCATGATGTCGTCGTTCGGCACCACCTTGTAGACCCATTTGCGGCGGTCATCCATCGGCGCGACCAGGATCGCGGCGGCCGCCATCGTCATCAGCGGCGTCTTGGCTTCGGCGGCGATGTCGATCAGCGGCAGGCTGACCGGGGTCAGCGACGAGCCGATCAGCACATCGACCTTTTCCTCCGAGAGCAGCTTGCGGGCGTTCTGCGCGGCCTTGGTCGGATCGGATTCGTCGTCAAGCGCGAAGTAGGTGACCTTCTCGCCGCCGATTTCCTTGGGTAGCGCCGCCACCGTCTTCGACTGCGGCTGGCCGAGCGCGGCGCCGGGGCCGGACGCGCTCATGGTGATGCCGATCTTGATCTCCGCTTGCGCCGCGGTGACGCCCGCCAGCATCGTCGCCAGCGCGACGATCAGTGTCTTGGTCTGTTGCATCGACGTCCTCCTCCGTTTGTTGTCGTCAGGTTTGTTATCGTTAGTAATCGTGACCGCCGAGGCCGAGATAGCTTTCGACCAGTCTCGGATCCTGGGCGATATCCGCCGGAGAGCCCTGCTTGGTGATCGCGCCGAGCTCCATGACATAGGCATAGTCCGCGACTTCCAGCGCCGCGCGGGCGTTCTGCTCGACCAGCAGGATCGACACGCCGGTTTTGCGCAAATCAGTCAGGATGTGAAACACGTCGCGCACGATCCGCGGTGCTAGCCCGAGGCTCGGCTCGTCGAGCATCAGCAAGGTCGGTCGCGCCATCAGCGCCCGCCCCATCGCCAGCATCTGCCGCTCGCCGCCGCTCAGCGTGCCGGCGAGCTGCTCGCGCCGCTCCTTCAGGCGCGGCAGCCGGGCGTAGATCTCCTCGATGGTCTGGTTGCGTTCGGCGCGTGTCCTGCGGAAACCGCCGAGCAGCAGATTGTCCTCGACCGCCATGTCGGCGAACAGCTCGCGCCGCTCCGGCACCAGGCAGAGCCCGGCCTTGACCCGCGACTCCAGCATGACGCCGCTGACGTCACGGCCGCGGAAGTCGATCCGGCCGCGCGCCTTCAGCAGGCCCATGATGGCGTTGAGCAGCGTGGTCTTGCCGGCGCCGTTGGCGCCGATCACGGTGACCAGCGCGCCTTCGTCGACCTTGATCGAGACGTCGTGCACCACCTCTGCGCGGCCATAGGCCACGCTGACATTCCGGACATCGAGGAGGCCCGCGGTCACGACACGCCTCCGAGGTAGGCCTCGAGCACCGCCGGATCCTGGCGGATCGCGGCCGGAATGCCTTCGGCAATCTTGGTGCCGAAGTCGAGTACCACCAGCCGATCGGCGAGGCTCATGACGAAATCCATGTCGTGCTCGACCAGCAGAACGCTGATGCCTTCGGCCCTGACTTCGCGCAACAGCCTGGCCAGCGCCTTCTTCTCGCCAACGCGCAGGCCGGCGGCCGGTTCGTCGAGCAGCAGCAGCACCGGCTCGAGGCAAAGCGCGCGCGCGACCTCGACCAGACGAAGCTGGCCGAGCGCCAGCGTGCCGGCCGGCTCATGAGCGAGATCCGCGAGGCCCACTCGCGCGAGCGCCCGCATCGCACTGTCGAGCAGCAGCGCCTCCTCGGCTCGGTCGAGCCGGAAGATCGCGCGCAGCGCGCCGGCCTGTCCGCGCAGATTGGCGCCGAGCGCGACGTTCTCGATGACGCTCATATCGGCGACGATTTCGACGTGCTGGAAGGTGCGGCCCAATCCGAGCAACGCCGCGCGCCGCGGCGTCTGCGCCTCGAGTGGATGGCCTTCGAACTCGATCTGGCCGGACGTCAGCGGCAGCACGCCGGTGATCAGGTTGAAGGTCGTGCTCTTGCCGGCGCCGTTCGGTCCGATCAGGCCGATGATGCGGCCGCTGTCGACCTCGAAGGACACATCGTTGACCGCGACCAGACCGCCGAAGGTCTTGCGCGCCTGATCGGCCTGCAGCAGCGGCGTGCCGGGCGGCGGCAGCGCGCGCACCGGGAGGCGGTCGCCGTCCGGAGGTGGCGGCAGCTTCGGCGCAGGCGGCGGCCCGAACAGGATCGGCCACAGCCCGCCCGGCGCGGTCTGCAGGAGAAGCACCAGCACCGCGCCCAACGCGATGATCTCGAAATTGCCGGTGTGACCGAGCAGCTTGGGCAACCAGTCCTGCAACTGATCGCGCAGAAAGGTGATGCCCGCTGCGCCGAGAATTGCGCCATAGACCCGGCCGGCGCCGCCGAGCACGGCCATCAGCAGATATTCGGTGCCGGCGGTGATGCCGAACGGCCCCGGCGACACCGAGCGCTGGAAATGCGCGTAGAGCCAGCCGGCGAGGCCCGCCAGCATCGCCGCATAGACGAACACCAGCAATTTGGCGCCAGCGGTATTGACGCCGAACGCCTCGGCGGCGCGGGTGCTGCGGCGGAGCGCCCGCACCGCGCGGCCGACCCGGCCGCTCAGCAGATTCTGGGTCGCGATCACCGCCAGCACCACCGCGATCCAGACCACGACAAAGTAATCGCGCGGCTGGATCAGCGCGTAGCCGCCGATCTGCAGCGCCGGAATCCCCGGCAGGCCGTCATGGGCCCCGAGCCAGCTCATATTGCCGAACAGATAGAAGAACGCGATGCCCCAGGCGATGGTGCCGAGCGGCAGATAATGGCCTGATAGTCGCACCGTGATCGCGCCGACCAGCAGCGCCGCCACCATGGTGACGGCGATCGCCGCCGGCAGCGTCAGCCATGGCGAGACGCCGTAATACACCGTCAGCACGCCGGTGGTGTAGGCGCCGAAGCCGACGAACGCAGCCTGGCCGAACGAGGTCATCCCGCCGACCCCGGTGAGCAGCACCAGACCGATCGCGACCAGGCTGGAAATGCCGATATAGTTGAACAGCGTGATCCAGTAGTCCGGCATCAGCCCGGTAAACGGAAGAATCAGGATCGCAGCGGCTGAGGCCGCGCGGATCAGCCGGGGCGCGTGCCGCTTCATTCCGCTTCCTCGGCATGCGGCGCGACCAGCGAGCGCCAGGCCAGCACCGGAATGATCAGGGTGAACACCAGCACTTCCTTGAAGTTACTGGCCCAGAACGAAAACAGCGCCTCGGCGAAGCCGACGGTGAGCGCCGCCAGCACGGTCAGCGGATAGCTCACCAGCCCGCCGAGAATGGCGGCGACGAATGCTTTCAGCCCGATCAGGAAGCCGGAATCGTAGGCCACCGTCATCAGCGGCCCGACCAGCGCGCCGGACACCGCGCCGATCAGCGCGGCGAGCGCGAAGGCGATCTGGCCCGCGGCCGAAATCGGGATGCCGACCAGCCGCGCGCCGGTGCGGTTCGAAGAACAAGCCCGCAACGCCTTGCCGAGCAAGGTGCGTCCGAAGAACAGCGCGAACAGCAACAGCAGCAAGGCGGTGACGATGAGCACCGCGACGCTCTGCCCGGTGATCAGAAGCTCGCCGAGCGAAAATGATTGCGACGATAACGGCGTGGTGCCGGTGCCTTCTGGGCCGAAGAACAGAAGGCCCAGCCCCATCAGCGAAAAGTGTACGCCGAACGACGCCATCAGCAGCACCAGCACGCTGGAATGCGCGATCGGTTCAAACGCGATGCGATACAGCATCGGCCCCATCGGGGTGATCAGCGCCACCGCGAGCAGGATGCTGCCGACCTGCCCGATCTTCATCGGGGCGATCCATCGCGTCAGCAGCAGCAGCGCGATCGGCAGCGCCAGATCGAACAGCGCGATCCGTGCCACGCGGCGCAGCGTCAGGTCGCGGAAATGGCGGATCAGTTCGGACAATGCGGCGAGGCCGCCAAGCGCCAGCAGCAGCCACGGCGTCGCCGGCGCGACGCCGTTCTCCAGCGCGGCGATCGTCAGCGCGGTGAACGCGACGAATTCGCCCTGGGGCACCAGGATGACGCGCGTGACCGCGAACACCAGCACCAACGCAATGGCAACCAACGCATAGACCGCACCGTTGATGATGCCGTCCTGCAATAGAAACAGGAATATCGTGGTGTCCAAGCGTCCTCCCCCGATGCGACCCGGGCGCTTGAACGGCCCGGTTTTCGCTACGGCTGGTAAAATTAACCAACCGCTCGTTTAATTCAAGGGGGTTCTGACGTGAATGCGGGCAAATCGACTGCGGACGGCGACGTGCGGCCGCGCGATCCCCCGACGCGCGACGCCGAAGCCTAGCCCACCGAATGAAAGCGAAGCATCCCCTACGATGGGACCAAAGTCGCCCGTCGCATCCACCGCAGCAAAATAGCGCTGCCGGCGACCGAGCCGGCGATCAATGCCAGCGCGACCAGCAGCGCGAAGCGGCCGGAGGAGGCTTCCGCCAGCGCGAAGTAGATCGATCCGATCGCGGCGATGCCGGCTGCGCTGGAGATCTGGGTGGTGGTTCCGTAGAGGCCGGCCCCGGAGCCGGCGCTGGTCGCCTGCACCGTCGACAGCACCGCGCCGGACAGCGGCGCCATCACCAGCCCCTGACCGTAACCGACCACGATCAGCGCCAGCGCCAGCATGAACGGCGTCGGCGCTGCGATGAGGGCGACTGTCAGCGCGACGAGCGCGAGGCCGGCGATCTGCAGCAGGCAGCCTTCGATCAGCACCAGCGTGCCGCGCCGCCGGGCACGCGCGCCGGAGTGCCGCGACGCGATCACGAAAGCCAGAGCCAGCGGCAGGAATACCAGCCCGGCCGGCAACGGCGGAATCTTCAGCACCATCTGCATGTACAGCGTCACCACCAGATAGAACGACTGGTTGGCGAAGAAGAAAAGGAACACTGCGCCGAGCCCGCGCATGAAGGCCGGATCGGCGAGCAGGCCGAGATCGATCAACGGCATGCCGCCGCGCGCGGCGAGCGCCCGCTCGTAGCGCAGGAACAACAGCACGATGGCGACGCCTCCGGCGATCACCAGCCAGATCCACCCCGCCCAGTCGACCTCGCGGCCGAACAGCAGCGGGCCGATCACGCACAGCAATCCGGTGAACAGAATCACCGCGCCCGGCAGATCGAGCCGCGTAGCGGGACGACGCGGCGCCTGCGGAACCACCCACGCCGCGGCGGCGAGAATGACCAGCCCGACCGGGATATTGACGAAGAAGATCGATCGCCAGCCGTAGCCGCCGAGATCGAGCGTCACCAACAGGCCGCCGAGCGCGAAGCCGGCCGCGCCGGCGAGGCCGAGGACGATCCCGTAGATCGCGAAAGCTTTGGCGCGGTCGGCGTCGGGAAACAGGACGTGCAGCGTCGCCAGCACCTGCGGCACCATCAGCGCCGCGGTAGCGCCCTGCGCCAGCCGCGCCAGGATCAGCTCGGGGCCGGATTGCGCCAGCCCGCACCACAGCGAGGTTAACGTGAACCCGAACACGCCGGCGAGAAACACCGTCTTGGTGCCGTAGATATCGCCGAGCCGGCCGCCGGTGACGATCAACGTCGCGTAGCCGATCAGATAAATCGCGATCACCGCCTCGATCTGCGACGACGACGCATTCAGCTCGGTCGAGATCGTCGGGATCGCGACGTTGACGATGAAGGAGTCCACCCCGAACATGAACTGCGCGGCGACGACGATCGCCAGCACCCGCCAACGGCGCGAGGAATCGGCGGCGGCAAGGGTCTGATGCATGGCGACGATCCTGGGCAATCGGCTGCGGTGTCGGGAACGTTGCAGCCCGTCGTCATCTGGTCGATTACCTGGCTGGTAACCATTATGAATCGTCGGATCACGCCGGCGCGCCGAATGCGGACCGGAACCGATCCGGAAAACAATTCAAAACAAATCTTGCGAGCCGGCTACGCGACCGACACAAGCATCAATGGTTGAGAGTTTGCGGAACGGGCTGCGGCCCTGTCAACGCGAAATTCGCGCGCCTGGGCGACGCGCGTCAGAACAATCGAGAAGATCCCGGCTCGACAGCCACATCAGGACCGGGACCTTCTGCCTTCTGTTCTGGAATGCCGGAGCAGATCAGCGACAACCGGCTCATATTGTCTTTGTCCGACTCCTGCACTGGCGCTCAGGGCCGACCTCGATCCTCAACCCCAGGGCCCCCGCGCGCGCGGCTGACCACTCCACGGACTACGCGGAGCGCCGCGCGGCGACGGGCCGGCGGGCCGACCGATGCTCGCGCCACCGCCTCCGATCTCGCCGGTGAGGCGCTGCAGCGCAGCGATCCGGTTCTGCGTCGAGGGATGGGTCGCGAACAGATTGTCCATCCCCTGCCCCGACAGCGGGTTGATGATGAACATATGCGCGGTCGCCGGCGCCCGCTCGGCCTCGACGTTCGGTACCTGATGCGCGGCGGCATCGATCCGGCCGAGCGCCGAGGCAAGCCACATCGGCTGGCCGCAGATCCGCGCGCCCATCTCGTCCGCGGCGTATTCGCGGGTCCGGCTGATCGCCATCTGCACCAGCATGGCGCCGAGCGGCGCGAGGATCATCAGCGCCAGCGAACCGATCAGGCCGGGGCCGTTGTTGTTCTCGCGGTTGCCGCCGAAGAACATGCCGAACTGCGCCACCATCGAGATCGCACCGGCGATCGTCGCGGTGATGGTCATCAGCAGCGTGTCGTGGTTCTTCACATGCGCCAGCTCGTGCGCGATCACGCCTGCGAGTTCTTCGCGGCTGAGCTGCTGCATCAGGCCGGTGGTGACGGCGACGGCGGCATTCTCCGGATTGCGGCCGGTGGCGAAAGCGTTCGGCTGCGGGTTGTCCATGATGAACACGCGCGGCATCGGCAGGCCGGCGCGGCCGGCGAGTTCGGCGACCATCCGCACCAGATCGGGCGCACTGCGCGCGTCGACCTCCTGCGCGCCGTACATCGACAGCACCATCCGGTCGGAATTCCAGTAGGTGAAGACGTTCATCGCCGCGGCGACGACCAGCGCGATCAACGCGCCACTGGCGCCGCCGATCAGATAACCGATGCCCATGAACAGCGCGGTCAAGCCGGCGAGCAACATCGCGGTTTTGAAGTAACTCATGGTCCTCCTCCTGCCCCCGCACGAAACGGGATAACACAATCGTGAAATGGGTAACTCCCGGGCCTCGAACAAGATCGTTCCGTGCGGCAGCGCGTCGCGGCTTGCCGCCGCCGCAATCGCAGGCCAGATTGTCTCGGTGACCGACCCCTCCGCCCCACCCGAATCCGTCCGGGCCTACCCGCCCGGAGTGACCATTGTTCAACGCAGCCAGCGCGGCGCGTCCTGCGCGCCAGCGAGCGGGACGCTCGACGACGTCGAACGCTGGCTTCTGCTGGAAGCTGCAGCCGAAAGCGAGTTGCTGCTGACCTTCGAAACCTTCCTGTGGCGGATCAACGCCGCCGGTCTGCCGGTGCATCGCGCCACGTTGCATATCGGCACGCTGCATCCGCAGCTGCTCGGCTTCGCCTGGAACTGGCGCGCCTCCGACGGGCTGTGCGACGAGGTTCAGGTGCAGCAATCGACGGTCGAGACCGACGCGTTCAAGCTCAACCCGCTGGCGCAAATCTTCACGACAGGCGCGGCGATGCGGCGCAATCCGCAAGGCGCGGAGGCGCAGGCGGAATTCCCGATCATGCGGGACCTCGCAGCCGGCGGTTATACCGAGTATCTGGCGATACCGATGGGCAGCGCGGGCTTCCGCCATGTGATGACGCTGGCGACGACACGTCCCGGCGGCTTCAGCGACGATCATATTGCGCAGATCGAGCGGCTGCTGGTGCTGTTCGCGCTGCATGTCGAGCGCCACATCGCGCTGCGGATCGCGACCAACGCGCTCGGCGCCTATCTCGGCCCGGTCGCAGCCGCCAAGGTGCTGAGCGGCGACATCAAGCGCGGCGGCGGCGAGCCGATCCGCGCGATCATCTGGGTCTCGGACCTGCGCGGGTTCACCGACCTGTCCGACCGGCTCAGCGGCGCCGACATGGTCGCGCTGCTGAACGCTTACTTCGAGATCTTTGCCGACTGCGTGCTGGCGCAGGGCGGCGAAGTGCTGAAATTCATCGGCGACGGCCTGCTCGCGGTTTTTCCGCTCGGCGCCGACGGCTGCACCGCCGGCGACGCCGCGCTCGCGGCCGCCGAAGCGGCGCAGGCCGGCCTCGCCCGACTGAACGCCGAGCCGCCGGTGCGACTGGCCGAGGTCGAAGGCTGGCGTCCGCTCTGCGCTGGCATTGCAGTGCACGAGGGCGAAGTGTTCTTCGGCAATATCGGCGCGCCGGACCGCCTCGACTTCACGGTGATCGGACCCGCGGTCAATGAGGCCAGCCGCGTCGAAGCGCTGCAAAAAACTATCGGCCGCAACATCCTGATCACCGCCGCCGCGGCTAGCCACATCAGTGCACCGCTGGAAACGCTCGGCAACTATCCGCTGCGCGGCGTCGCTGCGCCGATGACGATTCTGAGCCCGCGGGGAACCTCGGCGTTTCGGTCCCAAACAGCGGCATCATAGCCAACGAACGCCGAGTTAGGCCTTGCCAAGGCGAGCAATCGCCACCTATTTTCAACTGCAACGAGCCTGAGAACGGAGGTCAACCTCCGCACAGCCGTTCCATTGCGGAGGGAGGCCCCATGTCGATCCAGGTCGCGGACTCATCGCTCGTTGCAACGCCGATCGCGCCGCCGCGCAGCGCGCTCGCCCACATTCCCGGCGACGAAGGCTGGCCGATCATCGGCCGCACGCTCGAAGTGCTCGCCGATCCGAAGGGCCAGGTCCAGATGATGGGGCGGACCTATGGTCCGGTCTATCGCAGCCGGGTGCTCGGCGAAACCAGCATCACGCTGCTCGGCCCCGAGGCCAACGAACTGGTGCTGTTCGACAATACCAAGCTGTTCTCCTCGACCCATGGCTGGGGATCGATCCTCGGACTGCTGTTTCCCCGCGGACTGATGATGCTCGATTTCGAGGAACACCGGCTGCACCGGCGCGCGCTATCGGTGGCCTTCAAGGCCGGGCCGATGCAATCCTATCTTGCCGAACTCAACAGCGGAATCGCGCGGCGGGTGGCGCAATGGCGGGCGCAGCCCGGCGAGATGCTGTGCTATCCGGAAATGAAGCGACTCACGCTCGACCTCGCCGCGACCTCGTTTCTCGGCACCGCGATCGGCGCCGAGACCGCGGAGATCAACGCCGCCTTCGTCGACATGGTCGCAGCCTCGGTCGCGCCGATCCGCAAGCCCTGGCCGGGCACCGCAATGGCGCGGGGCGTCAAAGGCCGCAAGCGGATCGTCGCTTATTTCTCCGAGCAGATCCCGATCCGCCGCGCCAAGGGCGGCGACGATCTGTTCTCGCAGCTCTGCCGCGCCACCCATGAGGACGGCGCATTGCTGTCGACGCAAGACATCATCGACCACATGAGTTTCCTGATGATGGCCGCGCACGACACGCTGACATCGTCGCTGACCTCGTTCGTCGCCGCGCTCGCGGCCGACCCGGAATGGCAGCAGCGGCTGCGCGCGGAGATTGCGGCGCTGGGCCTCAAGCCCGGCGAGCCGATATCGTTCGAGCAGCTCGACGCGCTGCCGCTGACCGAGATGGCGTTCAAGGAAGCAATGCGGCTGCGACCGCCGGTGCCGTCGCTGCCGCGCCGCGCCACCCGCGAGTTCAGCTTCCGGGGCTTCGCAATTCCCGCCGGCACCATGATCGCGATCAATCCGCTGCACACCCACCACATGCCGGAAATCTGGCCCGACCCGGACCGGTTCGATCCGTTGCGCTTCACCGACGAGGCCCAGCGCGGCCGCCACCGCTTCGCCTGGATTCCCTATGGCGGCGGTGCGCATATGTGCCTCGGGCTGAACTTCGCCTATATGCAGGCGAAGTGCTTCGCGGTGCATCTGCTGCAGAACCTCAGCCTCGGCCTGCCGCCGAACTACCAGTCGTCGTGGCAGATGTGGCCGATCCCGAAGCCGAAGGACGGGCTGCGGGTGAACGTCACACCGCTACACTGACTTGGTCGTGAAACACGCGAGGCATCAGCCCTCGCCGTGGTCAAACGCCTTGCGGAGCGCGACGTAGCCCTGCTGCTGCTGCGTCCAGTTGCGGCCGCCGGTAATGCCGCCGTCGATCACGAGGTCGTGCCCGTTGATGAAGCCGGACTCGTCGCTGGCGAGGAACACCGCGGCCTGAGCGATGTCCTCCGGCAACCCCGCCCGCTGGATCGGCTGCGCGGTCTTGTAAATCTCGCGCATCGTCGCCGACGTTTTTTCTGCGGCCTCGACGGTAAGGCCGAGCGCCTTGCCGAAGATCCCGGTCGCGATCGCGCCGGGCGATATGCTGTTGACGCGGACGCCGGACTCTCCGAGCTCCATCGCGACGCAGCGGGTGAGGTGGATCACCGCGGCCTTGGCGGCGCCGTACACCACCGACGACGAGAATCCTGCGAGCCGGCCGGCGATGCTGCCGTTGTTAATGATCGAGCCGGAGCCCTGCTTCTTCATATGCGGCGCGGCATGCTTCATCCCGAGCATGACGCTGCGGACCAGCGTGGCCATCGCAGCGTCGAACCGCTCGACCTCGAGTCCCTCGATGCCACCGGTCTGGGCCGGCCCGCCGGCATTGTTGAACAGGCAGTCGATCCGGCCAAAAGAGTCGATCGCCTGCCCGATCAGAGCCTTGATCTGATCTTCCTGGGTGACGTCGGTCTGTCTGAAGACGCAGGAGGATCCAAGCTTCTCGGCGAGGGCTTCACCCTCCGGCGCGCGGCGCCCGGCGATGACGATGCTGGCGCCCTCGGCGACGAACACTTCGGCCGTCCGCAAACCGATGCCGCTGGTCGCACCGGTAATCACCGCAACCTTGCCATTCAGCCGTCCCATCACGTCGTCTCCCTGGTTGCGGCGCAGCTCTTCCGGCTGCACTCAGCCTGCTCATTGATCGTCTGTTAATGACAAATCGCAGCGCTTCAATTCAATTCGATTGCGACACAGGTTTGCCGCATGTTTTCCGGCTGTCACTTAACCAATATTACAGCCAAGCTTGACATGCTCTGCCGCGATGTCCAGCGCAGCAAAATCCTATCCAGCAAAGATGACGGCAGAATTGGCGGCTGACGGAGCCGCTATTGCCGCGGCGCAAGATCGTTTGCCGGAAGATAACAACGCGATCGATCTTCAACTGCTGGAGGAAATCATCCGCGCCCTCCCCGCAGCGGTGACGGTGCTGGATGACCGCGGCGACTTCCTGATCGTTAACGATGCCGCCGAATCCCGCCTCAATGTACCGCCATCCGGCCATGCGGCGAGCGTGGTGTCCTTGAATCCGGCGATCGAACAGCGCCGCGCCGAAGCCGTGGCGTTGCTCGCAACCGGCCGTCCGGCGACCAAGGAGGAACGTGCTGGCCACGGTGCAACCGCCCGCACTTTCCTGACCGCGCACCGTCCGGTCGAGATCGGCAGCCGCCGATTGCTGCTGTCGAGCTCGCTCGACATCAGCGAACAGAAGGCGATCGAGAACGAGTTGTTCCGCCGCGCTTACTTCGACGACCTGACCGGGCTGCCGAACCGGAGCGTGATCGAACGCCGGGCGGACGCGCTGCTGCAGGCCGGGGGGCCGCCGAACCGTTTCGCGCTGGCATTCCTCGACGTCGACAATTTCAAGCACATCAACGATTACTACGGCCACGCCGTTGGCGACGCGCTGCTGGTCGGCATCGCCAAACGGCTCGGGCTCGAGCTGCGCGAGACCGACATGCTGTCGCGCATCAGCGGCGACGAGTTCCTGCTGCTGCTCAACCCGATCGAGAGCCAAAGCGAAGTCGCCGACTACATCGACTTTCTGTTACGGCGACTGAAGGCGCCGTTCTATATCGACGGCTCGGAAGTATTCGCCTCCGCGTCGACCGGCGTCAGCCTGTATCCTGAACACGGCCGCAGCTTCGACGCGCTGCGTCAGAATGCCGACACAGCGATGTACCGGGTCAAGAGTGCAACCAAGGGCGCCGCGGCGATGTTCGATACCGCCATGGAGCGCGAGGCGCTGGAGCGAATGTCGATCGAGCAATCGCTGCGCCAGGCGATCCTGGACAAGCGGTTCTGCTGTGCGTTCCAGCCGAAGGTCGATATCCGCACCCGCGAGATCAAGGGCATCGAGGCATTGGTGCGGCTACGCGACGACAACGGGGTGATCCAGGCGCCGGGCACCTTCGTCGAACTGGCCGTCGAGCTCGGGCTGATCGACGAACTCACCCATCTGGTGCTCGCGGAGATCATGAAGTCGATCGATCTGATCAACGAAACCTTCGGCGCCGGCGCCAGCATCAGTATCAACGTCGCGGCCAAGCAGGCCGGCAACTACAATTTCATGCAGTCTTTCGCAACGGCGCTGGCCGCGACCGAGTGCCCGTCGCGCTTCATCGTCGAGGTGACGGAGGACGCCTTCGTCGCCAAGAATCACTTCCAGAGCGAGATCCTGCCGTTGCTGCGCCAAGTCGGCGTCGGGATTTCGATCGACGATTTCGGCATCGGCTACTCGTCCTTGTCGGCGCTGGCGGACATCACCGCCGACGAAATCAAGATCGACCGCTCTTTCATCACCGACATTCACAAGCGCCCGCGCAGCCAGAGCATTCTCAAGGCCATCGAATCCCTGAGCGAAGCGC